>Ga0306926_10010775_pt1 | contig 10118 bp, 11 predicted proteins | sample flu12Cox44000178_FD_203759 | JGI IMG/M metagenome (GOLD analysis project Ga0306926, IMG submission 203759) | Lab enrichment of tropical soil microbial communities from Luquillo Experimental Forest, Puerto Rico - flux8day.12C.oxic.44.000.178 (v2)... | ecosystem: Environmental > Terrestrial >... | reverse complement strand
ACGAACCCCCTACTCCGTAGGTGATCTTGTTTACGGAACGCTGTCGTATGGGTCGCAGCGCAATGGGTTCCATTATCGGTGCTCGAGACCAGGAACCAGCGACGCTTTTCGCCCGCCGAATTGGGGTTCAGCAAACCACAGCGGCGCCACTGTTGGAGACGGTCCAGATGGGCTCGAGTGGACTGCGGTGAGCAGTCCATGCATCTATTCGTCTAGGCCGGTGCACATCGAAGACGTCTACGCTGAAGGTGCGACGGACTCCGGGATTCACCTAGAAGGCTCGGATGCACTTCATGGAAGTTGTAACAGTTCAGTGATAACGTATGTTTATTGCGCAAACAACGGGGGGCATGGTGTTCACATCATTGGTGGAGAGGCGCAGGGCTGCTGTGTTGAGAATTCCCTGTTCACTGGAAATGGCGGCTATGCGATCGCCGACCAGGGCTTCTTCAGCAACGTATTGAAGAGCAACTTGGCAGAAGCTAATGCCTACGCATATCTATGCAACAATGGCGCAGACGATGCAGGCAAGCCTTCTTTGTGGCTGGGAAACTACGTGGAAACGGGTCAGGGACCGTCGACCTTGATCTCTCCCTGTATCTATTTGGGTGGCAGTTCGGATTTGTCAGGCTTTGACTCGAACACGAATGCCACAGTCGAGGCCGAAGGCTTGTTCAAGAACATGTCCATTGACACGAGCGAAATTCAGTTGTTGCTTGGCAAGGCTGTCTATCCCAGCTTAGCCCGCGACGTGTACGGCTTTCGTGAGTCTTCTTCTCCGTTCATTCATTCGCTTTCTTTTGATCGTATCGAACAAGCGTTCCAGTTGATTTGGGCGAACAGTACCGCGAACGCGATCGCGTACGAAATCACCGGGTACTTGAATGAGGACGGCCGGAATCTGCTCCGGTTTCCGGATGGGATTTGGATCGGTCGTGGTACTTCTCGCCGTCGCTTCGTCATCCGCTCGGCCATGCCGAGCGATACCGATCCGACCTCTCCAGTATCTCGCCTATGGCGGCAGGGTGACCGCATCTACCACGACGATCCAGTGCCCGCCTTCACACATTTTTTCGGGAGCTGCTGGTGGCTTTTACCCGGGCCGAAGAGGCCAGTGAAGCCCATAGCTTCTGCCGGTCCGAGCCGGTCGCCGCTGCTCTTGAAAGTTTGCGCCCTGATACCTGATTGGTTCTTACGTTCTTACTGACGTGCTCCCCGACTTTCATCCATAGGGAACCAGAGTCTCTGGGTAATTTGAACTTGCCCCCAACCTTGGACCACCTGCGGCCAGAAAATTCAGCTTCACGGGGCAACCGCCTGGCCGGAATTGCCGGTCGACCGATGAAGCATTGCAGGCACTTGGTTGCCGATCGCGCTATGCGGACGTATCTCGTTATAGTCTCGACGCCAAGCCTCGCATTTCCGGCGCGCTTCGTCGAGGCAGAGAAACCAGTGAGCGTTCAGGCATTCGGCTCGGAGCTTGCCGTTCAGGCCTTCAATAAAGGCGTTGTCAGTCGGCTTGCCCGGGGCGATGTAATGCCAGGCCACCTTTTGCCGATCCGACCAGGCCAGGATCGCGGTCGAGGTCAGCTCGGTGCCATTGTCCGAGACAATGCCGCCGGGCCGACCACGTACGGCGACGATTCTGTCGAGTTCGCGCCCGACCCGAATGCCCGAGATCGATGTGTCGGCTACCAGCGCCAGCTGGAAAGTTGGCTCTACCGAATGGCTAGGCCTATAGATCCCCACAGCATGACGTTAATGATCTCCCCTTTGGAAAGGGGGGTCAGCTGAGCTAAAGTGCTAGGTTTTCCCGTCAGCACGCAATGCAACAATTGAGCCTCAATGGTCACTCCTGGCAACACGTTAGTTCTAATCAGGCCTCCTTGGGAATCCAAAGTTATTATTACACCCTCCTCTGTAGTAATTTCGTCAGGTCCATCCGTCTTCTTCTTCGTAAGCCGTCGCTCTCCAGTCCCCTCCAGGCTCGTGCCGGAAATCTTCATATCACTCACATATGTGGTTGCAAACATCGGAGGCTTAGGGGTAACTTCACTGCCGAACTCTGCAGGTATGATCTCACTTCTCCTCCAGTCTTGTGGTAGTCTGTTACGCCGAACCTAGTGTTCGCAAATAAGGCTAAAATTGATTTGAACTTCCGGCGCGACCCCTAAACAGCCGACATCATCCAAATAAAATAGCCAACCGTCCAAAAGCGGTGGTTTGGTTGGAATTGCTTGCGTGAACGAACTTGGACTGAACTTTACGTCCGGTAAGCCAGCTAGATGCATGGTATCGCTCCGCATGTACCAGCTACTGCCGTTGCTAAAAGAGCACTCAACCTCTTCCACTTTAAGCCGAGCGGAGGTGGAGCTGCCGAATGCCATTTGCACTCCCCACCGGTTCTGACCACCAATGATAAAGCACGTCGCTGTAAAGTGGAACGTCATGGTGTCGTGGTTTTGGATGCCGCGGACCTCGCGAGACGCATAAGTCTCGCGAGTGCGCCCATTAAGTGTATAGGATACGACAAGCCTGAACACTCCTCGACCCGCTGGAAGATTTACGTCTCGCTCGCCCTGGAGGTCACCGAGATGGATCGGATCAGTGGGCGTCGTTGAACCCGCAGGGAGGATTTCCAACCGAGCGACCGTACCCGGCGGGTTGTCGTCCGCAGTCCACGTAACATGCACAAGCGACCCTGCGCAATCGTCGGTGGGATGCACCGTAAAGCTTTGGATTTGCGGATCGACCACCTCCAGTCCGCGATCACGGGTAAATTTCGTGCTGAACGTGGCAAATCGTCCGTTTCGAGTAAGCGCGGAAAGCGCTTGCCGCCAGCGATAGAGGGCGCCAAGAGGCGCTGCCGGGTACGCAGCCTCAACCTGCTCCATAGTCAGGTTGTTGCGCTGCCCCCAATGCACCGTGCCCCCATTAGGATCGCATCCCGTTCGGCCGCCGCGAGGAAGGGCTCGGTACCGTGCGCCGGACCTATCCCCGCTATCTCAACTGAGCAGACGCGATTCCATTTCTGCATCGCAATCAGCCCGCTTGAGCCAGACATGAACCGGAGGGAGACATAACTTGGGAATGAGAGAGGTCTACCGGTGACAGTGCCATTCTCCAGCGGAAGCGTGCCATTTTCCAGCTCGTTGATCCGCTGCAAAAGCTTGTCGATATAGGAGACTAAGGTTGCCCCCGCAGCGGTGGTCGAGACATCGAAGAATACTTCGAGCGAATCACCCCAAGTATAGCAGTTAACATCCAGGTAATTGTGGACATCCATCACTGCGTAGCTGATGGCCTTCATATCTGTACCGGCTTTTGCATCTTTTCTCAACGCAAATTCGAGAATTATACGCAAAATGTCAAATCTACCATTCTCGGCCGCCCAATTCGCTATCTTGGCAACCGTATTAAAAAGGGGACCAGGCTCAATACTGTCGCGCAGCTCAGCCAAAGCGGCGATCAACCCTTCCGCAATACCCGCCGCAACGGCTGCAATTCCCACGGGAACGCCAAGTACGGCCAATATCAGAGATCCGAGTAGAACGTTCCGGGCATCCTCGAAGTCTTGAATCACGCTTGTCAGGTGGTCACGGAGGGAGACATCCGACGTGCACATCTTGCTGAAGGCGTCATTAGAGTCGCTTCCGAAAGGAAGCGAATGGCCCGCGTTATCTCCACAGCGCTCCGCACGCCCAGCGAACTTAGCGGGAGGAATGCCCGCAGCGGGGGCAAGGGGCAATGCCGGATCCGGATCACGGTATGTTGTAAAGCAGCTGTATCGGGGCGGCCCGCCGCTACCAACGCTAAGCCACCCGGCTAAAATCAAGCAAATCCCCACTGCTGTAATGACTTCCTCGGAGATTTTGAGTAATCCAAAAGCCGTAACGAGCGAACCACCAGGGGCGAATTGGCGGGGATTTGGGTTAATAAGAACTTGCACAAACCTATTATTAAATTTTGGATCGAAAGGATTTCCAACCCATGTTTTTACATTTGCCCATTCGTCCTCAAATTCCCTAGTTTCGTGCAGGGCGAATTGCCGGACTACGCGAAGCACGACCGAGTAGATAATGCCAAACCGCCCAACCCCCACAATTACCGAGTTGAAAATATCAGGATCGCGATAAATCTTGATACCAGGATAGAGATGGTTCAGTTTATCGTCATCGACGAGCGTTATGCCTGGCGCCAGTTCTCGCTCAATCCAGTATTCGCGACCTCCGTTCTCATTGGGTGTTCCAATAAGATGTATTGCTTGGACGGCGTCAGCAATAGGGGGTAGGTGAACATCACCGCCGTGAGTGCCGGTCGAGAACGCGCCAACGATCGTCTGTCCTCCCGCCCCGCCGAGGGTCTGCATTGCCCACGGGCCGTCATAATTATAACCCTCACCGTGGAGCTTTGTGGCGAGGCTGCGCGGCTCGATGTCGTCACCTTTATCCAGACGGCAATACAGTTCGTAAATTCTTGTTCCAGCCTCTACATGGTACAGGTAAAAATACTTATGTTGCGGGTCGTTGAAGGGGTTGAAGGGATCAAAGCCCTGCATACGAAAAAACTCAAGCGCCGCGTCCGTCATGCAATCGGGTATAACGTCGTATAGCGTTTGATTCAGGCAAGGCTCGGTCGATTTGGGTTCCGGATCGTGGGTCTCGACAATGCAGTCTGGGGTCAGCGCAGCATCTGAGAATGCCCAATGGCTACCACAGGCTCTAACCTCCTTCGCCGCGCCTGGCCGCGACATGTTTCGCTCGACTTCGTCAATGATCTTTATTAACTCTTCGCGTTTACCGGGGTAATCATGCTTTAGAGGGTTCTTCACCGCCGGCTTACTAGGGTCGTCTGCGTATATCCGCCGCCAAGGCTTACTAGACATATGATCCTCCCGTCGTTCTGGCGGTGATCGCCTAGAGTGGCTTCACGAACTCTTCTCTGACCATAGCAAGAGGGCCCCCCCTTCGCCCTCGTGAATCCACCGATTCTACACTCCTCGGTGCGATTAAAAGGACTTTAAAGGAGTTGTAGGGTAAAAAACCATATCGATGTGTGATCTGCTTCTCACTTTTCGAATTTTTTATCCGGCTTGCTCGACAAAATCTGACGTTGGAAATCCGCATACCCGCCGTGCTTACGCTTTGGCTTGCCATCAGTTTTTCGCCTGGTGCGAGCAGCGTGGTCTCACGCTCATCCGGCCGTACGACGTGGCGGCCTATCTCCAGCAGCTGCAGAACCCCGTTTCGGTGGCATCGGTCAAGCAGCAGCTGGCGGCGTACGGATGCTGTTCGATGGCTTGTTACGGCCTAGGTCGCGCCGACCAACCCGGCGTCAGCTGTGCGCGGGCCCAAAACATGTGGTCAAGTCCGGCAAGACGCCCGTCCTCGAGGCCGCCGAATGGCGGACCTTGCTCGATTCGATCCCGGCCGTAACCCTCCGCGATCTCCGGTGGCTTCCGGACCTCGCGCGGCCACAAGGGCGATGCGTTGTCTGACCAGCCATGACCCGGCCGGAGGCCTGGCGCATGATCCCGCCGTCGCGCCGCAGCGACCGGCATTACGGCGTCGACCGGCTGCCACGCGTCCGCGCGACTGGGATTACGGCTTGCCTCTCGAACAGCGGGGCACTCGAGCACGCCCGCGAAATGGCGGCGCACGAGAGCCCGCGCACGACTAAGGTCAATGATCGGGCGAGGATCGGCTCACCCAAAAGTAGAAATGAATCATCTTATAGGCGTCCTGAATGCTTCGATGATTTACCGAAACAGGAAATCTTCGAGTTGGGAATCACAGCATCACCGCCTACCGTCATGAAACAAGCGGCCGTGCAGTGCTTTCGAGTTACACAAAGAAGTCTGTGCCGAAGATCTCCGTATATTCCTGGTTGTGGAGACCGAAAAAAGCCAAACAAGAATTATGCAACATAACGTCCTTTATGTTAGACCATCCAACGCGACCTCCAGCCCCGCATTGCGGCCGGACCGTGATCGCAAAGCCACGCTCCGACGGCCCGCACCAAGGCATGACCCGCCGGGCTGCCGGCGGTCGTCCGTAAAGGACGTTTTGGGGCACTTTGTCACGGGCCCCAGTTGGTCAATCCCTCTGAGCCTTGATCCTGTCGCCAGGGTCTTGCTTCTGTCCGGTGTCAGCGCGGTGCCATGGAAATCACAAAATGAAGATGGCGAGTACAGACTCGCGTTTTGGTCGCCTTCACCCCGGCCTGCGACTAACATCCGTCTTTGCTGACACCAAGCGCAGGGGAACGCGATGCCCAAGAACATCGTGTTTTGTGCCGACGGGACATGGAATGACCCAGGCGAGTCTGATAGTGACGATCCCAGACGGCCGTGGACCAATGTGTTCAAACTGTTCCTCAATCTAGCCGGGGTCGATGATCCGGCGACCACTCAACTGGAGAAAGAGCAGGAGCGGACGCTGACTGCTGCCGACGGCACCGTCGAGCAAGTTGCGAAATATCTGCATGGAGTCGGCGATTCAATGAACCTCTTGGCCAAGTTGATCGGTGGTGGGTTTGGGGTAGGCCTCATCACGCGCATCGTGCGTGGCTACACCTTTATCTCTCGCAATTACCAGACGAGCGACAAGATCTATTTAGTCGGGTTCAGTCGCGGTGCCTATACGGTGCGGGCACTCGCGGGGTTGATCTCGGCCAAAGGACTGCTCTCAGCGAGTGACGCCGGTACCAATGACGACAAGGGCCCCGGCTACCGGCTTGGCGCCGCGGTCTGGTATCAATGGCGTCATGAAGTTCTCCGGACACAGGCCCATTCGATAGACCATTTCGAGCAGATCGTGCTCGATCTTCCTGGGTTTCTACGACGGTCACCCGCACCGGCGCCAATGGTTCACGCACCGATCGAAGCGGTCGCCGTTTGGGATACTGTTGGTGCGCTAGGTATTCCGAGGTTCGACGGGCAGCATGTTGCGGTGGACCTGTTCGAGTTCGCCGATACGGCGCTCACCGCTAATGTCCGCTTTGGTCGCCATGCAATCTCCATCGACGAACGGCGGGAGGAATTCACCCCAACCTTATGGAATCCTGATGGCAACCGAATTGTTCAGGTCCTCTTTCCTGGCGCTCACGCCGATGTCGGAGGCGGCTACCCACTAACTGGCAACGAGAGTGGCCTTTCCGATGGCGCGCTGCTATGGATCGGCCGAGAATTGAAAACATTAGGAGTGCGGTTCGTTACTTTGCCGAGGGTTGTTCCAACTCCCGACCCAACGGGCGTAGCCCATCAGCCGTGGAATGAGCCTTTGTGGAGGGGTCTCCCACGCGGGACGAGGGTGCTGCCGGCCGGACTAGGCTTATCAAAGTCGGTGATCGATCGAATTCAAGCTGGTTCGGTGAAGCCGGATCCGGCGACGGCGGCGGCGGCCTATACTCCCATCAATCTCGCTCAATACATCAATGGCCTGGGACCGTCCCCTGCTGTTCAAGTAATTAACGCCAGCAACCAAGATTGGCCGTGACGAGCTGCGCGCCCTCGCCCGCGCCTATCCCCATGATGCCGCCGTGCGCGAGGCGCTGACGCGCGACCTGTACAAGACGCTGAACGACGCTAAGGCCGAGGATGATCTCGCCCGCTGCGATGCCCCGCTCGACGAGCTGCGCTCCCTCGGCTGCATCTATCCCGATGACGTCATCGTGCGCGAGCCGCTGGCCAGCGGCCTGCTCAACACGCTGAACGACGCCAAGGCCGAAGATAATCTGGCCGTCCGCGACGCCCTGCTCGACGAGCTGCACGCCCTCGCCCGCACCTGTCACGATGACGCCGCCGTGCGCGATAACCTCTGAAATGCGTGAGATTTTGCTGCCAAAGCGCCAAAACGAGGGGTCATTCTCGAATTCTCGAAATAAACTGAACGTGACAGACCCCGCCCGACGCCGCCGCCTCTATCCTTGATAAAATCTGTTATCAAGAATAACGTAGATTGTCATAAACCACAGCGTAGGGTGGTCGAACCGCGTGGATATGACGATCGCTCGGCTGAAAGCGGAACCTCGCCAACCTAGTCCGATCGCGCTCGTCTCATCGCTGAGCTCGGTGGTGAGCCTCAGCATTTCCACCTACTCAGCAGCGGTGGCACCCTTTTTTTTCAAGATGTCGTTCCATCACAATGATCACGTCAGCGGCGGCAATGACGCCTTGGGCGACCACGCGGGTCGCAGCCGCATCGAGCCCGGCGGACGAAACTTCCAAGGCCAGGCCATCCCTGTAAACAACGTTTCCGCCGTCGCCGCGCGGCGCTGCGGAAGCTTCCCTACTCCGCAGCGCGCCGACCCTTAGGCGGGCTTTGCTGCGATTGACGACCGGTCGGGTTTGACTGCCGCCGCGTCGTTCTCGACGAGGCGGTGCCGTTTGCGGCTTTCGTGTTTAGCTCTTTCAATCGGCCCAACTCTTCCGGAGGCACGCGCACTGTATTGACCAGTCGTTTGCCCGCAGGCTTCCGGAGCTCGCTTTTTACGTCAAAGCCCTTGATCAGGACATTGGCAGCCGATCGCAGCGCTCCTTCGATAAAGCCCTGGTAATCGGAATACGCTTCTCCGCAAATGTGCAGGCGTTTTTCCACAGTGCCGCTCAGTGAAAACGCTTGAAAATGGCTCATGACTGCGGCCGGATCGCTGCCCGGCCGCCATGCGTGGCAGGCGCCCTCATACGGCCTCAACCCCCAGTCATGCATCCCGGCAACGAGGACACGGTCCGCGGTTGTGCTGTCGGCACCCTCTTCCCGGGCATAGGACAGAAAAGTCCGCAACAGACGGTCGTTCTTGGCGAATTTCCGGCTTTGCCACCCTGAGTCGTCTACGTCTGGTTGCTTCTCCCATTTCCAGACCTGCGCATTCGGCTGATGTCTTTTGATGCTTTGAAAGTCGGCGCCCGGCAGTCCGGATTGGCGGAGCTCGACCTTAAGGTCATCGACCAGGTAATCCGACCAGAACTGGGTCCCGGGCCGATCAGTATAGATCATGATCATCCCGCGCGTTTTGTCGTGGTTTTTCTGATAATGAAGCTCGCGCGTGGGCGTCGTGTAAGCATATCGGCTGGCCGGCCGGTCGTCTTCCCAAAATGGATTTTTAAGTATGAAAAAGCATTTCAGCAGAGCCATTTGGTAGTGTCCACTATTTGGCGAATTAGCTGGCCGTCGTCTGCTTCGTTCCACCGCCTCTGTCTAGGGAGCTGCGGGCAAATGAGGAGAATGTCGCTGAGGTGGTCTGCTCCCTGCACTAGGTGACTTGCCGGCGCGCCATGCATCTCCATGGCTTGATGAATATCGAGAGGGACGCTTTCACGGGAGCCATGGCGGAAACAAAGAACAGCACGCGGCCGAAGCATTTGCTCCCGATTGGTCGGATCCAGTGGAAGATAGACGAGGCAGTCCGTTTGGTTGTTCGGGGTGGTAGGATGCCATCGCGCAGGCGTGCATCTATGAGGCATTGGTTCTCATCTCCCAACTCTGGGCCGGAACGGCAATGGGCAAATATCTAGGCCGCATTCTCCAGGTTTTGGTACCGTTTAGGGCCATGTTCTCACCTTTTCGGTCGCATACACCCCTCGGCTAAGCACCAGGAGTATCGCCGCCGAGTGCGCGTCTGTCGATGAGCGCGTCGGGGTCGACATTCGGCTGGAGCCGGCGGCCGCGATCGTACGGCAGTATAGGTGCTGCGGGCTCAAGACCGCCGGACATCTGTTTGGTTGCTTTGGGATGGTACTGACCTGCCCGTTGATCAAGCTGGAGAACTGGGGGGCGGCCTTCATGTTGAAACGGCAGGGGAGTTCATTGCCAAGCACATCAAGTGGAAGCGCGACACTCCAGTAGGAGGACCCGATCTGGAAGCATTTGTGCGTTGTCTGATGATTGAAAGCGCCAATGCTCACGTCGTCCCACCCTGGAAATAGTCGAAGGTCGATTCCGTCTCGACGAACTTCAAATGCATCAGGCGGCTGGTGGCGTCGTCGATATAGACAAGCAGGGTGGATTGTGGGCCGCGGTCTTCGAACCACCAGTGCTCGGAGCCGTCGATCTGCACCAGCTCACCCAGACAATCGCGCCGCGGCCGCGGTTGGTGGATGCGCTTTATTCGGTCCTTGC
>Ga0306926_10010773_pt1 | contig 10118 bp, 11 predicted proteins | sample flu12Cox44000178_FD_203759 | JGI IMG/M metagenome (GOLD analysis project Ga0306926, IMG submission 203759) | Lab enrichment of tropical soil microbial communities from Luquillo Experimental Forest, Puerto Rico - flux8day.12C.oxic.44.000.178 (v2)... | ecosystem: Environmental > Terrestrial >... | reverse complement strand
ACGATTGATATCATTGATATTTTCCGGACCGATGCAGTTACGGGCGATTTGCGCCGCAACCTCGCGGCCGGTTGAAACTCAAGTTTTCCCGTCCAAATACAAGGCTGTCACATGGGCGTGCGTTGGTTATTTTATAACCATGGTCGGCACTTCTTCTGATTTCCGGGCGTGCACTGACCAACTCCCGCCACCCGGCCGCGTTTACACCTCCACCGGGGATCGCCGGATCGTTGGTTCATCCCACAGGGACAATGGGAAGGGTTTCGATGAATTTCAGATCAAGTGAAGCCGCGATCGATGAAATCGTGGCGAGCTGCGATGGCGATCTTCGCGGCGCGCTGAGGGCGCTGTTGCTGGTCAACGAGCATCTCGAGGCCGAGATTGCGCAGCTCTATGCAGCTGCCGAGCATCATGGCCTTGCCGAACGCGGCAGCCACGCGCTGCACTAAAGCGCGAAGCCTCACGCCTTGGCTGCCGTTCGAGCGGCCAACTGCTAGATATCGCGGCCTTCGACCTTTTCAGTCAGCTGCTTGACCAGCTCCGGTACCTTTTCAAGGTGCGGATTGACGGCAAGCGCCTTGCGGAAGGCCTCGAGCGCGCGCTTCTCGTCACCAAGATCCTGCATGATCATGCCGAGACCCGCGAGCGCGCCAAAATGCCTGGGCTCGCGCGCCAGCACCTGCTGGATGTCGGCAAGCGACCGCGCGTAATCGTTTTGCAGATAGTAGAGCGTGGCACGACGGTTCCAGGCTTCGGTATAGTCCGGACGCAGCTTGATGATGGCGTCGAGCAGCTTCAGCGCGAGATCGATCTGCTGCGCGTCCATCGCAGCCTTGGCGCGCACCATCAAAAGAGCTGCGGTATCGCTCGGGGTCTGCATCCACAGCGCCCAGATCCGCGCCTCGACGTGTCTGGCGCTGACATCGTCGGGAGCAGCCTTCAGCGCGCCAAACAGGAAATCCAGCCCGCGCGCGCGATCGGCGCCGACCTTCGGCAATTTGGCAGGCGCCTCGGGGGGGCGCTTTTTCTGGATGGCGTGCGGATCGCCTTGCGCCGATGCGAGAGGCGCAGCGAGCGCCATGATCGCGGCAACGAGGATCGCAGAAGAGAATCTCAACGTCATGGCGGAAGTCTAGACGCGCGCAAACGCACTGCAAAGCAGCCTGATGGTCAAAGACCGGTGATTTTCGCGCATGGCCTGATCAGCCGCGCTTGATCAGCCTTGATTTGACCGGCCTTGATTTGATCAACCCTGGCGCGCCTTGAAACGGCGCTGGACCTTGTTGATCACATAGACCCGGCCCTTGCGGCGGACCAGGCGATTGGCGCGATGGCGGCCACGCAGCGATTTCAGCGAGTTACGGACCTTCATGGGACTATCCTGATGCTTCCAAAGGCCGTGTTTACAGGCCGGATATCGCGAAAAGTGAAAATGCCCGGCAAGCGGGCCTGGCCCGTCCGGGACGGGGCGGTTTCTAAGCCAAGGCCGGCACAAATGTCAATCCAAACAGGGCGTTCCGCGGAACCTCACGCCTTGCCCGGACGCATTGAAAGCAAAGGTAAAATCCCTGCGTCCCGAGTTTTTGCGGAATTTGTTATGTCTATCCCGGCGCCTATCATGCCTTCGACAGCCCGACCCTTCGCGAGCCCATCCAATATTTCGGACATCATCTGGAGTTCAATCAAGAGGCCGCCGACCGAGCCGCCGAGGCGCTGCGCGATTTTCTCGCTGCGACGATCGGCGGCAAGCAACAGGAGCCGGCAAAGTGACCATCAATGCTTGCGGCGCGAGCGCTGCGGAACCGCCGAAAGTCGTCGCCGCCCATGAGTCTTGAATCGGTTCGCGCTTTCTTCGCCGCCAACGCCCCTGATATCGCCGTGATCGAATCGCTGGTGAGCTCCGCAACCGTCGTGCTCGCGGCGCAGGCCTATGGTGTCGAGCCGGCGCGGATCGCCAAAACGCTCTCCTTGCGGGTCGGCGAGCGCGTGGTGTTGATCGTCACCAGCGGCACCTCGCGCATGGACAACAGGAAGGTCAAGGCGCTGTTCGGCGGCAAGCCGAAAATGCTCGGCCTGGAGGAAGTCGCCGCCATTACCGGCCATGAGGTCGGCGGCGTCTGCCCGTTCGGCCTGAAGACGCCGCTGCCGGTCTATTGCGACGTCTCGCTGCGGGCTTTCGACATCGTCGTTCCGGCCGCAGGCTCGACCCACAGCGCGGTCCGCATCGCGCCCGGTCGGCTGGCGGAGCTCACCTCCGCCGAGTGGGTCGATGTGTGCCAGAACGGCGGATAGGCTGTTCAAGACCGCCTTGACCCCAATGCGGACGGATGCAAGTCTCCAACCGGTAGTGCCCGCAAGGGCTTTGAGGGAATGCGGTGCGTCCGCTGTAGACGGACAATGCCGCGGCTGCCCCCGCAACTGTAAGCGACGAGCCGATAGCCATTGAAACCACTGGGACAATCCGATCCTGGGAAGGTGGCTTGAGGCGGTGACCCGCGAGCCAGGAGACCTGCTACCGGCAATGGTCGTGTGCGAACGCGTCGGGCGGGGTGCTCCGAAGCGTTGGAAGCGCCGTTGTGGTCTGCCGTATCAGGGGCGAAGGGCAGATTTTAGCGGCCATCGTACACGACGGTGTAATCGTTCGCCGTCGGACATGACATGTCGACCCCCAGACCTCCCGGCTTTCATGCGCGATCGCGCGACCGCGCGGGCGCTTCTTGCCGCACCTCGTCACAACGACGCAGGCGCGGCGCTTCCCTGCCGCCAGGCCTTGCTCTCGCGCTGTTTGCTGCCACAACACCGGTTTTCGCGCAGGACTCCGAGCCGGCCCCGCAAGGCCCCCATCAGCTTGAAACGACCACGGTTCGTCGGCCGGAGCCAAAGGGTCCCACACGCCGGACCGGGCAGAGCGCGCCGCAGATAGTTGCGGTGCCGCCCTCGCAGCCGACGGCCGACGTTCAACCACTGTCCACCCAGACTGGCGGCGGCGCTCAACCGCCTGCCACACCGCTCAACAGCAATGTCATCGCCACCGTCTCCAACCGGCTTGGTCTGACGGTGCACGAGACGCCGGCCACGGTGGAAGTCGTGAGCCGGCAGCAGATGCAGGAACAAGGCTACCGCACCACCACCGAAACCGCGCAAGGCGCAGTCGGCGTACAGGCGGCCGACGTCGGCGGCGCGCCTGCGACCTTTGACATCCGCGGCTTCACCTTCGGCCAGGTGAACGTGCTCTACAATGGCATTTCGGTCGGCCCCGCGGACATCACCTCCTGGGTGATGGACACTGCCAATCTGGAGCAGGTCGAATTTCTCAAAGGTCCATCCTCGCTGATGACCGGACTCAACGCGATCGGCGGCGCCGTCAATTTCGTGTCGAGGCAACCGACCACGGGGGTGATCAGGAACGAATTGGATACGTCGATCGACGCGGTTCTTGGCACCTACCGCTCGCATTTCGGCTCGGGCGGCAGCAGCACCGTCCCGGGGCTCGATTATCGCTTCGATGTCAGCTCCTCGAAGATCAACAGCTTCATCGACGGCGACTACCAGAAGCTCAACAACGCCTCCGGGCAACTGAACTATCATTTGAACGATTCGTTCATGGTGTTCTCTGCGTTCGACTACCTGCGCGATGATGGACACGCCTATTGGGGCACGCCGCTGGTGCCGCTCGCGTTTTCCGGTCCCTACGCGATAACCGGCGTGGTCTCCGGCTTCGCCGTCAATACGTTCAACGGCACCCTGCTTGGTCCACTGGGCATCGACTCGCGGACGATCACGACAAACTACAACATCGCCGACAATTCCACCGGCTCGCAAGCACTGTGGCTGCGCGGCGGTTTTGAATGGGCGCTCAACGATGAAGTGACGATCAGGGACCAGGCCTATCAATTCGGCGCCAGGCGCCACTGGATCGATAGCGAGACCTACGCCTTCGACCTGGCAACCTCGACCATCGACCGCGATCGCTTTTTTGTCACCCACAAGCAGGAGGTGTTTGGCAACAACCTTGATCTCAACTGGAACACGACTTTCTATGGCATGGAAAATCGCTTCGCCACGCAGCTACAGGCGAGCCGGAACGACATCAAGTTCGTCGAAGAAGGCAATTTCGACGTCGTCTTTCCCTTCGACACCGTGTCGGTCGTCAATCCGGCGCCGGGGACCTACGGCGTCATGTCCCCGGATGTTCGCAACAGCCGGCTCGATACGGTCGCCCTTGCGGTCGAGGATCGCCTGAAAATCACGCCCTGGTTCGCCCTGATCGGCGGCATCCGCGTCGACGATTTCACGCTATCGCGCAATGGCATCAATTTCGACGGCACGATTCCCGCAGGCCAACCCTTCACCAAGAATTGGGAGCCGGTATCGTATCGCGCGGCCGCGACCTTCGAACCGGTGAAGGGAATGATGTTCTACGGCATGACCGCCACCGCCTATGATCCGGCGGCGGCGGGCATCTTTTCGGTCACACCGGGCACGTCGCTGGAGCTTACCAGCGCACGCCTCTATGAGACTGGAATCAAGATGCTCTCCAACGACAATCGGGCGGAGTTCACGTTTTCGGCCTATGACATCGTGCGACAAAACGTCTTTGTGCAGCTCACGAACGCGGTCGCAACGCTGGCGGGCGAAGTCCACACCAAGGGCGTCGAGCTCGCCGCCGCGGTGCGCCCGATCGAGCACCTCAAGCTCTGGGGCAATGCTGCATTCACGGATTCGAAATACGGCAATTTCGATGTGTGGACCGGCAACACGCCGTCGAATGTCGCGCCCGTGATCATCAACGCCGGCGCGTCCTACCGCTTCGATAACTGGCGCTGGCCGCTCGAGATCGGCGGGTCGGCGCGGCATGTCGGACAGCGCTACGTGTTCGAGGACGACCTCACCGCCATGCTGCCCTATACCACGGCCGACCTGTTCGCCTTCGTCGATATTCCGGGCCGCGACTTGTGGTGGCCGGGACTGCAGACGATGCGCGTGACCTTCCGCGTGCGCAACCTGACCAACGCACTCTATGCCCAGTTCTCCGATCCCGGTCTGCCCGACCAGGTGCTGCTCGGCGCGCCCCGCACGTTCGAACTGGCCGCGTCGGCAAAGTGGTGATGCGCATTCTCGTGACGTTGCATCGCTGGTGGGGCGCGGCGTTCTGCCTGCTGTTTGCGATGTGGTTCGCCTCCGGCATCGTGATGCACTTCGTGCCCTTCCCAGCACGAAGCCAGACCGCCCGGTTTGCCGTATCGGGGGCCGGCGGCAATCACGGCATTCGATCGGAGCAAGACGCACGCGGCGTTGGCGCCGCAGCCGCGCGCTCGCGTGGGCTCGACCCATCGCACGCAAGCGTCGCGCCGATCGACCACGATCAATGGACGGTCGCAGGAGACTACGATTCCGATCGTCCCCTGTATCGCCTCGCCGTCAACGATGACGCGGGCACGGAGATCTACCTCTCCTCGACCCTCGGCGAGGTTGTGCTTGTCACCACGCAAAACATACGCCTGGCGAATTATTTCGGCAGTATCGCGCACTGGATCTACCCGACCGCGCTGCGCCGTCATACCGAACTGTGGAGCGCGCTGATGTGGTGGCTGTCGTTGGTGGCGACCATCGGTGCAAGTGTTGGTGTGATCATCGGCCTCGTTCGATTGGGCACGGGCGCGGCCTACCGAGGTCTGCAGCGCTGGCATCACATTTTTGGCCTGATCTTCGCGCCATTCCTGCTCTGCTGGATATTCTCGGGCTTCCTGTCGATGGATGACGGCTCGATTTTCTTTGAGCCTGACGACCTGTTTCGCAAGCTGCACTCGTTTGCCTTCCCCCCGCTGACCACGCACCCGCGGTTGCGCTCGAGCCTGATCGTCGGCCTCTGCCTTTGCGGCCTTGCCTTCAGCCTGACGGGCGTCGTGCTCGCCTGGCGAAGGCTGCGCTCGTTCGATAGTCAGGGTTAGTGAGGTCGGTCGCGCAAAGCGAGTGGCATCCCCAGTGCCGACGACAGAACTGCCGCAGCTCCAAGCCACTGTCTTGCAGTCAGCATTTCCTGCAGAATCACCGCCGCGAAAACGGCCGTGAAGACCGGGATGAGAGGCAGCAACAATGCTGTCGCGGTCGCGCTCATTCGTTGCAGCGCGATACCGTACAGAAGAAACGGGACCGCCTGAAGCAGCAGTCCGGATGCGACCACCAGAGTTGCGTCGGCGACGGTCAGGGACATCTCGGGCAATGGACTGATGAACGTCCACGCAAGACCGACTGTCAGGAATGCAACGGTCTGGCTTGCTCGCGCGAGCCGCAGCGCATCGACATCACGTGACATCCGGCAGATCGCGATATTGTAGAGGGAGGCAAAGAGAACGCCCCCAAGCACCAGGGCAACTCCGCATTTTCGTAACGCGTAAGGATCGATTTCGGAGTTCCAGCTCAGGAGGCCCACTCCGGCGAAAGCCAGCACGCAGAGCAAGCCGATCGCGCGGCTCGGGAACTCACCGAGAATGGGCCAGGCGAGGAGGATGACAAGGGGGGTTTCGACGGCAAACAGCATTGCTTCGGCCGTGGCGGGCACCATTGTCAAACCGTAGGTCGAAAGTCCATGCGCAAGCGTCGGCTGCAGCAGACCGGGAAGTCCGACGCGCCAATCGCCGAGGCGGATCGGAGCGCCTAGCCAGATTGAGAGCGCAGACAAACTGAGCGAACTCACCGCCAGTTGGCCCGGCTCCATCCTCGACAATGCGACTTTCGAGAGCACGCTGCCGATGCTCCAGCTTAGGCAGGCAACAAGGCCACACAGAAGCGGAAGGCCAGAACGAGGCGAAGTCATCGCGCGGGCGAAGCGTTGGCTCAACGTGGACGCCGGTTCAGACTTGCCCGATATCGAATGCATCCGCGCATGAACTCCGCCCACGGCGGCACCGCAATATCGGGCTTGACTGGCTCCGGCAGAAGCGACCAGAGCGCGGGATGGTGCCAGCAGAGGTCATGACCGGTCGAATCCCTGTGCGCGCGGATACCGGCACGGAGTTTCCTGACCTCCTCGACAAGCTCGTCGCGGGACATCGGCATCAGATCCTTATCAACGTCAGTCATTGGCGGTCACCTTCTGCCGTTCGATTTGGAAAAGCCGGGCGTTGCGGCAAAACCCCAATCGCGTTTGAGTGAGCGAGCATATTTGAGCATTATGTGTGTGTTGCACACATATTTATTCTCTACTATAATCGGTCTGTCAACAGGCCTCGGGATCAAATGGCGAAGAAACTCCGCACTGCGAACCTGCTCGGCGCGCTTGCTTGCGAGATCGCCGAACGGCTGGACGAAAGGTTGAAAAAGCACCCGAACGAATCCGACTCGTCGGCGGCGGCGTTGAATGTGATCAGCTTCTACGAGGGATGCTCGAACAATGCACTGAGCCGGGCTCTCAAGCTGTCGCACACGACCACCGTCCGCCTGATCGACAAGCTGGCGGCTCAGGGACTCGTCGAGAGGCGTCAGGCGGCCGATCGCCGCGCCGTTTCGCTGGTTCTCACAAGGCAGGGTCGCGCGCAGGCCCGGGCAGTCGTGAGGGATCGCGGCGTCGCGCTCTGCAAAATCGTCGATGCTCTCAGCGAGCGCCAACGTGGTCAATTCGACAAGTTGGCTGAAATTCTTCTGCGGTCGCTGACGACGAGCGTGGAAGAGGCCGATCACATATGTCGACTGTGCGACGATAGCGCCTGCCCGCCCGATACCTGCCCGGTTCACCAGGAGGCGCTAGTGGTCCGATTCTAACATTCGCTACCATCTGGGGAGCCGCTTTTGCGAATGTTAGAATCAGAGCACGACTAGCAAATAATTTGATGCTAGTGGAGAACGGGCAATAGTCGCCGTCTTATTTGCATCATAGAGAAGGTGAATGATTTGAGGGCAGCCTTTTGCATTGTAGTAGTGAGCTTGCCGCGATGACGGCCGAGCAGGTCGATCTGATAAGGAAATCGTTCGATGCGATGTGGCCGATGCGTGGCGACATCGCGGACCTATGCTACAGCCGCTTCTTCGAGCTCGCCCCCGACGCCAGAGACCTGTTCCCAACCGACATGGAGCGCCAGCGCGCCAAGCTGATGGACATGATCGCGGCGCTGGTCGGCTCGCTCGATCAGCGCGACCTGTTCCAATCGCTGGTCATGCATTCAGGTCGTCAGCACGGCCGATTTGGCGTCCAGCCATCGCAATATGCCGCGTTGGGCGAAGCATTGTTGTGGAGCCTTGAGTGCAAGTTCGGCACCTCGTTCACGCCGGAGCTGCAGAAGTCCTGGAGAGAGCTCTACGCCACGGTGCAGGCCGAGATGATGCGCGCCGGCGCACAGGGCTAGTCATTCATCATCGTTATCGTCGTAAGGCTGCGGCGCGCCGTAGTAGTAGGGCTGCGGCGCGCGCCAGCGCTGGGGCGGTGGCGCGACACGGTCCTGCGGAACCGGCTCCGGCGGCGGGCCGCCGGCAAACACCGCCCGGCAGCCCTCCGACAGACGCGGCGTGTTCGCACGCAGGCAGGCGACGATACGGCCGACATCGGGAATTTGCGATGAGCAGAGCCGCCACACATCGGGCGTGCAGGCCATCTGCTGCTCCGGAGTTCCGCGATACTCAACCGCAAGCGCGGCATCATTTGCGGCAAGAGTGCCGCCAATCATAAGCACAAAACCAAGTGTCAAGCGCTTTGTCCGCATCACCGCTTCCTTTCGGTTCCGCGCCAAACGATGCCCAATGATTGAGGCCATCGAAAGTTCGCTTCGTGCAAGAAAATGTGAAGGCGGTTCCTGATTTGCCCGACGGGCCAAAACGAAAATCGCGCATACGCGTCATGCGCAAATTGCCCGTCGAGCCAATCTGCCGCAGCCGTTTGGCATTGCCGAAACACCCAAATCAGGGCGATTAACGGCGCCGTCCCGCGCTCGCAAAAGAGGGGCGCTTCGCGATCGTCACGAGTGTTGGCGCGGGATGCGATGGGCGCTGGCGGCGCGCGAGACGAGCGCGACCACGGCGTACGGCGAAGTCGTGTGGTCCTGACACACCAAGGCAGGTGTCAAGTTGGCGACGATGCTCTGCATCGCGCCGACGACGGTGGCAAAAAAGCCTGGTCACCGGGGAGAGCGCGAAGGAAACCGTAAAACCATCGCGCAGGGAATGCCGTGTAACGGCTTGCACCTGTGGTGACTACGCTCGTGTGCTCTTTCTAAATCGCACGCGAGGCCGTGGGTGGTGGCTGAAGCACCCGGCATTCCCTGCGCCCTCTTCTTGTTTGAGGGACGGTGTCTTTGAACGGTCCGGACGCGATGCGCGCCGCGGAAATGCATGATCGTGCCCCCGGACGCAGCGCAGCACCCCCGGCGATGCCAACGGGTCGCGCGAGTGCGCGCCCGATGACAGGCTCCGCATCGTCCGGTGTGATGCGCTGCTGAGCCGGGGCCTACGATCCTGGTCGGCGCCTGTGTGGGTCCCGGCTCTGTTGGTGGTCCGATTCTAACATTCGCTCCCCATCTGGGGAGCCGCTTTTGCGAATGTTAGAATCAAAGGACCACCAGAAAATATATTGATGCTAGTGGAGCTTTGGATTTGACGTTCGCTTGAAGCAATTGCGGCCGGTGGGTAGCGAACGTCAAATCCGCTCCACTAGCGCACCGCTAAAGAAAAGCTGCGCCGCGTCCGGGACACGAAGGCGGTGGAACGACGTGGATAACCACAACACCGCGCTGGCTCAGCGCTTTTTTGCCTTGGCAAATTTCTTTGTGAGAAAATCCGCAAGCACCTCGACGCGTGCGGGCCGGGGTCCTCCCGGCGGCGTCACCAGATGCACCGCGCCCTCGGCCTGCTTCCATCCTTTCAGAATGACCTCGACGTCTCCGGCGGCGACGGCCTCGCCGACGATGAACTCAGGCAGATCGGCGATGCCTAGTCCCGCAAGGAGCGCCGGCATCAATGCTTCGCCGTTGTTGACGCGCAAGGGGCCCGCGGGGCGAACGCTTGCCTGCTCGCCGGCCGCATTGGTGTAGTGCCAGACATGCGGCGTGGAGAGATAGGCGTAACCGAAGCAGCGGTGCTGTGCGAGTTGCATCGGGTGGGTCGGCCGGCCGTGACGCTTGAGATAGGAG
>Ga0306926_10010769_pt1 | contig 10120 bp, 9 predicted proteins | sample flu12Cox44000178_FD_203759 | JGI IMG/M metagenome (GOLD analysis project Ga0306926, IMG submission 203759) | Lab enrichment of tropical soil microbial communities from Luquillo Experimental Forest, Puerto Rico - flux8day.12C.oxic.44.000.178 (v2)... | ecosystem: Environmental > Terrestrial > Soil... | reverse complement strand
CCGACGAAGGGTTACGGATTCATTCAGCCCCAGGACGGCGGCAGAGACGTGTTCGTCCATATCTCCGCTGTCGAACGTGCCGGCCTTAGTTCTCTCAATGAGGGTCAAACGATCGAATATGAGATTGTCAGTAATCGCGGTAAGTCGTCTGCCGAGAATATCAAGGTTCGTTAACGCCGACGGGTCACTCACAACATTTCGACCGCCCACAAAAATGGCAGCAGCACGATTGGAAAACATTTGCGGGTATTCGTCCGCGACAACAATGTCGATCAAGCTCTCAGGGTCCTAAAGTAGAAGATGCAACGTGAGGGCGTTTTTCGTGAGATGAAGCGTCGCAAGGCCTACGAAAAGTCGTCGGAGCGCAAGACCCGCGAGAAGGCGGAAGCCATCCGACGTGCGCGCAAGGCTGCCAGGAAACAGGTCCAGCCCGAAGGTTTGATCCCCATGGCCAAACGCCGGGACGATGCGCCCCGTCGGGCGCCGCTGCCAAGGTCGTTCTGAGTTTGCTGCGAACATCTCGCGACGCGCTAGGGCGAGGACATAAAATGCCTGCAGACAGAACCCGACGAACGACCACTTCACGGGAGGCGGCTGAAGCAGCGTTCAAGGCCGCAACCACGAAGCCCGCGGAACTCCCTCCGAAACGTCCGACCATCCCGAATGCCAAGGAGCTTGTCTCTTTGCGAATTGACCGGAACATTCTTGATCACTTTCAAGAAGCCGGGCCGGGCTGGCAAGACAGGATCAATGAGGCGCTGCGAAAGGTAGTTGGGAAGTAGATCGGCACGCGGGCGAGAAGCGGCTGGTACGAGCTTTGTAGAGGGTATGACTCGCCACATACAGGCGGAAATCGACCGCTGTCAGGTCATTTGCGCCGCGTGACGACAGCCTCCTCACCTCATTGCGAAATATCAAAACGTTGCTGGAGGCGACTCACGATGTCGCAAAGCGCGCTCACCCGTTTTCTGTTCGGATGTGCTCGGGTTAAAACTGGCAACTTCCCAAGTGGCGGGCACACGATAGTCGCCATACGGAACGACCGTTACGTGCGAAGCGCCGCCGCATTGCGGCGCCGCACGCAATTCAGCCAGCACCAAGGCCTCAAGCTCTGTTCTTGTCTTCGGCGACTTGTCCATCATCGTCCCTCTTTGGCCCGCAGTATGCGAGCATTGTGGACATTCAACCCATCGCGCTAGCAATTAATCCGACAGACGTCGTTGCAACGGGAAATCGTTGCTCTGGTAAAGGCGTTGAATGTCGTCGCCATCGAAGCGTTCGTCACCGACCTGCATCCAGGCGCCGAGCTCGCGCACGTCCGGAAGTTCCTCGACGGCGAACCGGATCGCCTGTGCTGCGGTCGCAAAGCGGCGATAGCGCAGCGGCTGTCGCGGCCCGCCCCTGCGCTTGCCCATGAACAGCTCCGCGGGTACGCCGTAGTCGAATGTCGCAGTCTCCCGGTCGGCCGGCATATAGATGTCTAACATGCCTTGTGAGCGTACGCGTCAGCGCTCGCCCGGATGATGGCATAGCCAAGCCCACTCACCTACCACCGTCGCGAGCAGGCCGGAAGCCATGCGCGGCCGCGGAGGGGCTACAAATCGCGTTTGAGTTCGCTTTCCTTGACGACCCGCTCATGCGGCTCGTCGGAGCCTCTTGATGCGATATTGACAATCATCGCTTTCGGACGGAAGCAGCTGTGTGATTTTGTAGACGCCGCTTGCCGCGCCACGGCCATAGATCCCAGAAGTGTAGAGCACGTCGCCGTGATCGTCACAGCCGGGCCCCCGCCAACGCGGCCAAGGCCGCAACTACGACGATCCCCATCCTCTTCCTCGTTGGCGTTGATCCGGTGCGGCTTGACCTTGTCGCGAGCCTCGCGCGACCGGGCAGTAACATGACAGGAATCAATATTTTCAACGTCGAGTTGGCGAAGCGGCTGGAATTCGGACGGTGCTAAGTGTTGGTCGGAGTCGCAGGATTTGAACCCCCGACCCCCTCGTCCCGAACGAGATGCGCTTCAGGTACTTGGCCGCCATAGCGTCCGCGCGCCAATGCATCGTTGTTTGGTAGCTATGTGGTAGCTAGCGTTCGGGGGGTTGTAGAAAGACGACCTAACGCATTGAAATTATTGGCGCGCCCGAGACGATTCGTCCGACCTCTGCCTTCGGAGGGCAACGAGCCTCACCTGATCACGTGATCATGCTCGCATTTGACCATCGACGATGAAATCAAGCTTCTCCCAATTTCGGTTTGGGCTCCTTGAAAGCAATGAGGCTCCGCTTGCCCAACCTTTTTGCTAAGTCATCGGCTTTGCTATATTTCGCCCCTTCCCGGCGTCACGGACTACACAGTATTTTCAATCGAGCATTCGAACCTCCGATCGAGGCAAGGGTCGATTGCAGCAAGTGAGTAGCCTGAATCGCCTCCGGCAAGGGATCGTCACTGCGTAACGCCTTTTCCAGTACGTTTTTCGAAAGGGTAGAGCCAAGCACGAGCCAGACTTCGCGTTCTGCATTCGGATCCCTGATCCGATTTTCAAGACGCTGCCATAAACGCTGCCCTAAATCGTCACTCTTTCGGCTGCGGCCGCCGCCCTTCCTGATCCTTGAATTCACGCTTCCCGTGACCTTGTCCGATGACCATTTCTGATGCCATTTCGGTGTATTCGGGGGCCGTACCGGATTGAAAAGATTTAGAGTGCCACAGTTCTTGACCGCCTGCCCGCAGATCTCCTGCAGCGCCGACGCCGAACAGCCACTTCGTTTATCTCTTGCTTTGCAATGGATCATCACAATTCGGTTCTCATTTCGGTCTAAGGCGATGAAGTCGGCAGACTCCTTCCCCATGTCGTCACACACGACTAGTGTGGGATCATCAAGGATGCGGTCGAGATTTTGATCAAACCAGCCAAAGACGGTGTTCGCGTGCCAACCATCGGCCGCGGCCAGCAATGTGGTATGATTACCCTTTTCCGATGAGAGGGCGTCCAGCCGCGAGTGCACCTCAAGGACCTTCCCGACCTGAAAACGCTGCTCGTCGAACTCGCTACCGGTTCCTATGTTGGGTGAGAAGAAGGAACCGTCAGCATAGATTACTTTCGGGCTCTCGGGCAAGATCGAGAAAGATTGGGATCTATTCAAGAATGATACGAGGTCCGAGCCGGGCCTTTGCCCAACATAATGAAATGACTCGGCAAGTTCAGGCGAGTCGATCACGTAGCGCTGCACGCTACTATCGAATGCCACGGTTCCTTTAAACGCTCGCCCATGCCCTCGAACCTCGAACGAACGGGGCTGCCCGGGTTTCGCCCGCTCACAGTCGGCACAAATATCCTCCAACTCCAGCTTTTGCCCGGCGCGCAATCCTTCGCCCTCAAGCGTCTCGTAAGCTTCGCGCGCTTCTTCGAGGTCGAGAAGTATATTCCGTGCGTCCGGCGCAGTTGGCGCTGCGGCCAATGGCTGTGCGTATCGACCAAGCAATGCCGTCGCTTCCCGTCGACTGGACAGCCGCTCATCGACTGCGTCCAACCAGCCGAAATATTCCCCAAGCGAAACTCGGGACCCCATTTCGCTGATATGGCCCCGCCCCAGTCCCATATACCTTCGGGCCGTCTCCCGGCGTCTCCGGCGACCTCCCGCCTCATGACCGAATTCCTCCGACGGATCGGTCGGAATCCAGCGTTCGGCGGAAACGCCCGTGAGTGACGTAGTAACGTGCTGAAAGTCATCGAGAAACGGCGCGGTGCTCTCGATCGACGCCGCGGTCGTGTTCCGCATGCGAATTGCCCGAGGTCCAAGCGCGGCATTGCGCGTCGAGACCGCCGTGATCCGAGTCGCGTGCGTACGCGACATCAACCGAGAAAAACGATCTCGCGCGACGGGCCCGGAGGTGCCGTGTTCGTTTGACCACAGGGGCACGCCTCCTGCGGTGTCAAAGTACGCGATCCGGGCCGAAAATCTGCGGATCACGATGGCGTGCAACTCCAACTCGACGAAATAATGCACGCGGAGCAAGGGTGAATTGCGCCAAGTGATATACAAAAAGAGGTAGCGATCGTCGTCGATCTTGTATCGGTGACGCTCCAGCGAGCGTTCGACCAAGTTGTCTGCGACGGCCTGCAAAAATTGGTCGAAATCGAAATCCGTCGCTGGCCGCAGAAAGTACGCTGAGGTCGGAACCGCAATTTCCGATTCGACGTCAAATGCCATCCCGAGATCGAATCGTTCGCGAAAGTTCTCGGCGATATAGTCCAGCTCCGGCAGCGCTTCGAGCGACGCTCTTACTATTTCCGGGGCTCCAAGGGAGAGATCTTTTCCCGTGAGTGCTGCATCATATTTTTTAAAGCGATCCCAATTTCGCGCGACACGCCCGCGGCGGTGATCGAACACCAAAGCCTTTTGATTAGCCTTGCGGCCCGGATTTCGAATGATGCGTCCTATCTGTTGCACCAACGCGCGGACCGAGCCCAGAGGTCCGTAGAAGGCAACTGCTCTGAAACTAGGTCCGTCAACCCCTTCCAGCAGTTTATGCTGGTGAATCCAGATCGCCGGCGCATCGACCTTCTCGGGATCGCCGGGGACTCGCAGCTTCCAGGGAGCCTCAGCGGTATCCTTCCGCGTGAAACGCTCGTGCAGCGCTATCAGTGTGAATCCTTTCCGCTCGAACTCATTTCCGATCTTCGCCACATCGTCCTTCCGTTCGCAACGGACAATGAGCTTGCATTTCGAGTTCGGCGCGGACTTGAAGTACCTTTTGAACTCTCTCAACACGCCTTCGACAAACGCGGCAGGCGTGTTCTCGCTCCTCATCGGCACGACGTCTATGTCCCTGACGAACCGCTCGCGGACCGCGTCGACAAACCGGGTCACGTGAATTGCAGCGGAATCCATGGCGAAGGCGCGCAAATCGTTGCGGTAGGGCGTCGCAGTGAACAATACCGATGGCTTCTCAAATCCGCGCACTGTGACGCTCCAGGAGGGGGCCGGCTCATAGTGGCCCTCATCCACAAGCACGGCGTCGACGCTATCGGCAAATTCGATGAACGAGTCGCGCTGGTGCTGACGATACCGGTCGATTAATTGGATCGTGGAGACAAGAATTACGTCTCCCTTCGGAGCGGTCCCAAGGTCGGAGCCGCTTTCAATTTTGTGCACTTGCCTTCGGAGGTCCCTTGGCGTCACACCTTGCTTGTCAAAGAAGCCGCCATCGCGCATCGCACTCAGTTCGAGGCACAGCTGGTCGCGTATGCCGACGCGCGGAGCGAGCACCAGCGCCCGGCGAACTTTGTGACCTTCGTGAGCGAGCAGGGCGATGATGGCAGTTTTTCCGCCGCCCGTGGGGATATTGATGAGAGCGGAGCTGCCGTCGGCTGATCGCGAAGACGACCGCCGCAGATATCGTTGCGCGGTCTCGAACGCTGCCTTCTGATGCGGCCAAAGCTTCACCCTATCCACGAGGCTGATCTTCGCGCCCGCCATCGGCGTACCTCGCATTTGTCATGTGAGCCGATTAACTTCGCTAATTCGCCTTCGGCAATAACGGCTAGTCGAGATCGATGGTGGACAGACAACGCCGCTGGCTGGATCGATATCGACTACTTCGACGTACTCTCCGACCGGCGTAACATCGAGAAGCCCGGTTTTCGAATTCCGCTCCCAGCGAACCGGATTAGTGATCTCTTGGATCCTCTCGGTGCAGACCCGTTGCCTCATCAAGGGCTCCAATCACGTCCCTGGCAGATGATCGCCGATCCACTTCGCGACGCGTGCCCGCCAGGACGAAGCAATGCTTCCCTCCGCGACGGGAAGCGAAGCGCCGACTGGAATGGCCCGATCGATGTAGCTGCGCAGCGCAAGGTCGCTCACGAGATAGCCCCAATTCACGAGGTCCTCGGTCTCCCGCGCGCCCAGGAAATGCAACCACGTGCCGATGCCGGATAGACGCCGCCACCGCTGCTGGGCCATGTTGCCGGGACCCGCCCGATAGCGTGTCGGGTCGGTGGAGATCGCCCAGTATGTGCCGCGCAGTGCGAAGTACCGGCGCAGATCGGAACTTTCAGGAATCTGCTGAAGTGCGGGGTCGTCGGCCGCCATGAAGCGGCGCATCAGGTCCTGCCGGCGGAGCGCGCGAACTTGGTTGTCGGTCATGTCGAGCACGCGCTTGAGCTGAGGCAGCCAGCGGTAGAATCCGCCGGTCGACGTCGTCCACGGTGCGCCACCGTCGCTGACCAGCAACATGCGACACCGCTCGAGCAGCGGCTGCAGCCCGTGATTGTCATAGATGCCGCCGTCGGTGAGCACGGCACGCTTGAGCAGGGACGGATTCGCGGGCGGCAGGATCCTGCCATCGATCGGCTCCATCACGAACTTCAAGAGGCGCAGATCGAGCCGCAACGGCGAGAGCACCGGCGGGAACGCCGCTGAAGCTGCGACCGCGGTTGCCAGATCGAAATCAGGGTCGCGATGCACACCCAAACGGAAGTCGGCGATGTACTCCCTGGAGAAGCGAAACAGCGACCCGGTCGTGAGATTGCTCGAACAGAAGAAGAAGCGAGGGCGCAAGGGAAGCTTATTGAGATTGGCGTCGGCACCGAGCAGGTTGCGGTAGCGCTTGGCGACTTGTCGCGACGCCGTCGTCCAGGGCGCGGCGACGCCATAAAGGATGGACGGAAAATCCGTCGTCGTCTGGGCGAACGCGAGCAGGGGCTGCCGGAACAATTCGTTGAATTTCTGCGCCACGCCGCCGGCGTCGAACTCGAGCCGATGCCAGACCGCACCCAAAAGGCCCGCGGCGAGCGACACAAACCCGGGCCCCAACCTGCCGGGACAGATGGTGTTCACCTGCCTGTCGCACGACGTGGTGGCACACGAGATGACGCATGCGCTCGTGCACCGGCTGCGCCGCTATTTCCTGGAGCCGACCAACGTCGACGTGCTGGCGTTCCACGAGGCATTCGCCGACATCGTGGCGCTGTTCCAGCGCTTCTCCTACCGCGACATCCTGCGCGCGCACATCCAGGCCTCGCGCGGCCGCCTGCACGGCGAGAGCATGCTGGTCGACCTGGCGCAGCAGGTCGGCTACGCCAGCGGAACGGGCCAGGCGCTGCGATCGGCCCTCGGCCAAAAGGCAGACCCGACGTTGCTTGCGCGCGTGCACGAGCCGCACCGCCGGGGCGCCATCCTGGTCAGCGCCGTATTCGACGGATTCTTCCGCACCTACGAACGGCGCATCGAGGACCTGATCCGGATCGCCACCGGCGGCACCGGCGAACTGCCGCGCGGGCACCTGCATCCCGACCTGGTGAACCGGGTGGCGCAGGAGGCGTCGCTGCTGGCCGACCACGTGCTGCGCATGTGCATCCGGGCGTTCGACTATCTGCCGCCGGTCGACGTGACGTTCGGCGATTTCCTGCGCGCGCTGGTGACGGCCGACCTCGAGCTCAATCCGGACGATCCCTACGAGCTGCGCTTCAGCATTATCGAAAGCTTCCGCGCGCGCGGCATCTATCCGCAGGAGGTGCTGTCTCTCGCCGAGGAGTCGCTGGTCTGGCCGAGCACGGTGAGCACGAAGGAATTGCCGAAACTGCCAAAACCCCTGCTGATGAACATGCAGACGCTGTTCGCGCTCAATGCCCGCGCGCTCGACTGGACCGGACGCGTGGTGGAGCGCAAGGAGATCGCGGCGTACCAGACCTTCCAGCGCAGCGTGGTCGAAAGCGACGAGGTCGAGACCGAGGAGGCCGATGAGAAGGCGCTCGACAGCGAGCGCGGACTGCGCAGCAGGATCTACGCGGAGCTGACAAACTACGGCAGCGACAAGAAGAATGCCGCCGCGCTAGGGTTCAACCCGAGGGCAACGATCGCCGTCAGCGGGTTTCATCCGGTCCACCGGATCGGCATCGACCAGCGGCTGCTGGTCGAGATGATCGTGCAATTCGTGCAGACCGACGATACGCGCAAGGAGGAATTCGGCGGCATCCCGATGCGCGCCGGCGCCACCGTCATCTTCGGCGCCGACGGCACCGCGCGCTACGTCATCGCCAAGCCGATGCCCTTCAAGAAGCAAACCGCGGAGTGTGCAAAGCTGGCCAAGGCGCGGGAAGAACGCCAGACGAGGTTCGTGGAGCAGACCGACCTCGCCGATCCGCGGCTGGCCTGGGGCGACGATCAGTACCGCAGGCAGCGCATGGAGCTGCGCAAGAGCCTCGCCGCCCTGCATTCGGGAATCCTGTGATGGCCAGGAAAACGAGCAAGAACACGGGCAGGAAAACGGGCAAGAAACGACGCCCAGCCACGGCAAAGCCGCAGGAGGCTGCGGAGCGGGCGAGGCCCGCGGGCAATGGACCTGCCGGCAACGGACGCACGATCCGCATCCGCATGTACAATTGCGGTTTCGGCGACTGCTTTCTCATCTTTGCGCCGGCGCGCAGCGGGCCGGACAAGAAGATCCTGATCGACTGCGGGTCGTTCAAGACGCAGGTGCAGCCGATCAAGGAGATCGTCGGACGCGTGGTCGAGGACCTGCGGGACAACGACAGGACGCCGCGTGTCGACCTGCTGGTCGTGACCCACCGCCACAAGGACCATATCGCGGGATTTGCCGATCCGCGCTGGTCCGAGGTCGAGGTCGGCGAGGTCTGGATGCCATGGACCGAATCCGACGAGCCGGAAGCAATCAGCCTGCGATCGGCGCAGACCCGGCTGGCGCTGGCGCTCGCGGGACTGGCCGAGGCGGCGCCGGCGGGAGCGGCGCTCTCCGAGGTGCTGCAGCTCAACGCGAGCGCCAACGTCCAGGCGATGGACACGCTGCAGCGCGGCTTCGCCGGAAGCCCGAAGCGCCGCTACCTGCCGGAGAAGGACGCGCGGACGCGCACAGTGGCCTGCGCCAAGCTGCCGGAGGTGACCATTCATGTGCTCGGGCCATCGCGCAACCCGGATACCATCTTCGACATGAACCCACCGAGCGGCGAAAGCTTCCTCTCCCTGCTCGGAATGTCGGGCAACCTCGCAGCCAGGCAGGCGGGGATTCCCGAGCCGTTCGGCGAGGAATGGGTCGATGACAAGCGTTCGCCCGCCGAGCTCGACGAGGACACGCGCAAGCGGCTCGAAAACATCCATGACGGGCTCGAGACAAAGCTTGCCATCGCGCTCGACAATGCGCTCAACAACACCAGCCTGATGCTGATGCTCGTGATCGGCAACGCCCACCTGCTGTTCCCCGGCGACGCACAATGGGGCACATGGCGGGAGCTGATGGACGACGATGCGGCCGGCCAGCTGTTGCGCAACACGACGTTCTACAAGGTCGGCCATCACGGCAGCCACAACGCGACGCCGAAAAAGTTTGTCGAAAAGTATCTCGGCGCGCGCGGCGGCGACACGTGGGCGATGGTGCCGGTGACCCCGTACGGGAGATGGCCGGAGATCCCGCGCCCGCCGCTGCTCAACGAGATCAAGAAGAAGACCACGTATTTCGTGCGCAGCGATCAGCCGGGGAACGTGCGCGGCTTCAGCCGCGACGGCGACTGGTACGTAGAGACGGCGATCCCGGCGGACTGATTGGCGCGAGGGCTGTCCCCGCGCAACGGGCTCGAACCACGCGAGCACCAAAGCTCAGCCGCGCGCCTATGTGCAGCGTGGCCGGAGGCCGGGCTGAAGTTTGGGCGGTCGAACCAAAACGCATTGAAGCTCAGTGGGGCGCTTCTTGCCCAAACCTTTCTCTAACCCATTGTAGTCGTTTGATTTTGTCTCTTCCCTAGGAAGCGCTCGGCATGTCCGCTTCGCTCAATCCGGCCGCACGTCCGCACCGACCAGCCCGCATTCAAATGCCGATGGAATCGGGGTTGCCGATTTTACGAAAGGCGCGATGCTCTCAAGAATCAGGCTGGCGTCGAACGGCAGGTCCGTAACTGCCGGTGCGCGCTCGCGGCAGAAGTTGGTGAGAGCGCGCTGATCTTCCTCGGCGGCGGGCTTACCACCTGGCGATACGGCATTTAACCGGGCTTTCTGTTCATCGCTCAGTAGCTGGACGAATCGCTCGAGCGGCGGCCGCACCGTCTGCACCGCCTGCAACATAACCTTTAGCCGGTTCTCCATTGCCGCGAGCCGCCCGGTCGGCG
>Ga0306926_10010768_pt1 | contig 10121 bp, 9 predicted proteins | sample flu12Cox44000178_FD_203759 | JGI IMG/M metagenome (GOLD analysis project Ga0306926, IMG submission 203759) | Lab enrichment of tropical soil microbial communities from Luquillo Experimental Forest, Puerto Rico - flux8day.12C.oxic.44.000.178 (v2)... | ecosystem: Environmental > Terrestrial > Soil... | reverse complement strand
AACAACCGGATGCCGACTAGCCGTAGGTTTCGATCCAGCGCCTTTCTGCGCTGCTCCAAGACCTAACCAGAAGAGGAGTTTGTCCATCCGTCACTAGATTGGAATAACTTCAAGCTCCGATATGACCACCACCATCAGCAGCCACAGCAGCACAGCCACTAGGATGAACTCGATTCATTCCTTTGAACTGTGAGGAAACCATCCAACTACTTTGTCGAGGCTACTCATGGCCAGCCTCCAACAATCAAACAGGTTACCGGAGCGGACCCTATTCCAACTCAATCAGCCTTTGATCGAGTGTTAGCCAGCCGATCTGAGATCAAACACAGATACGGCACTCATCATCAGCAGCCACAGAACCGCAACCGCAACGATGTACTCGATCCATTCCTTATTGTCAGAGAACCATCCATGATGCACGTCCATGGTCAGCCTCCTTCCGGCTACCATGCACCAATCGAACAAGTTATCACATCTAGTGCCGACGACGCACCTATCCTGCACCTAAGCCCGCTTCATATTTGCCCTAAGCGATTGGCCCGCAAGAATTAATCCGGTTGAAGCTTAAGCGTCTGAAATCAATTGAGCACGGTTGCCACAAGCTGCTGTGTGCTGGCGTGTCTCTGGCGGGAGAACTCAAATTGCCGGCTTCGAATGAAATGGCGACGATTCGTTTCGGCCCACCGCCCCATGCGGGCACTCGGGCTTCCGCTGCCACTGCTCGCCCGCGCCGACGAGGTGATCGAATGAGGCGGCGCGAGTTCGTCGTGCGGTTCTGTTAGGATTGATAGGCTCGATCTTTGGCTGGCCCGACCGGAAGGGGGCAAGTGACTGCGCCGACGAGGTGATCTTGGCTCGCAAAGTGGCGAAGAGCCGAAGACGCATTACCAGTCTTCGTTCGAAGACAACGAAGGCGAGAACTCACGTTAACCGCCTTCGCGCAGCCAACGCCGACCTGAAAAAAAAGCTCGCCGAGGCGCTGGGGCAGCAGCGCGCTACTTCGGAGGTGCTGCAGGTCATCTCCAGCTCGCCGGGCGACCTGGGAGTTGTATTCCAGAAGATGCTGGAGAAAGCGACACGAGCTTGTGACGCCAAATTCGGTACCATGTATCTCTTCGAGGGCGGCGCGTTTCGAAACGTCGCGCTGCATAATGCCCCAGCTGCCTTCGCTGAGGAGCGGCGGCGCAACCCAGTGCTTCGCCCCAATCCCGGGACCGGGCTCGGACGGGTGGCGTCGACGAAGCAGACGGTTCAGATCGCCGATGCCCAGGCCGAGCCGGCTTACCACTCCGATCCGGCCCGCGCGGCCTTCCTCCACCTCGCTGGTGCCCGCACGTTCCTTACCGTTCCGATGCTGAAGGAAGGCGAGCTGGTCGGCGTCATCTCCATCTACCGCCAGGAGGTACGACCGTTTACCGACAAGCAGATTGAGCTTGTCAGCAATTTCGCCAGCCAAGCGGTCATCGCCATCGAGAACACGCGCCTGCTCAACGAGCTGCGCCAGCGCACCGATGATCTGAGCGAGTCGTTGGAGCAGCAGACCGCAACGTCGGAGGTGCTGAGCGTCATTTCCAGCTCGCCAGGCAAATTGGAGCCGGTATTCGAGACCATGCTCGCCAACGCGACGCGCATCTGCGAGGCCCGTTTCGGCAACTTGCTACTTTACGACGGAACAGCTTTTCGAGTGGCCGCGATGCACGCCGCCCCCGCGGCGTGGGCCACCCAGCGGGGCACGGTAATCCGCCCCGACCCACGCAGCAGCCTTGGCCGTGTCGCCAGAACCAAAGAGGTGGTGCATACTCACGATTTACGAACGACTGAACCGTACCTCGAAGGTAACTCGGCGGTCAGGTCTCTTGCCGACCGAGCGGGCGCCCGCACCTTGGTCACTGTCCCGCTGCTTAAGGAAAACGAACTGATCGGCGTGATCGGTATTTACCGGCAAGAGGTCCTTCCCTTCACCGACAAGCAGATCGAGTTGGTCAAGAATTTCGCCGCACAGGCGGTCATCGCCATCGAGAATGCGCGGCTGCTCAACGAGCTGCGCCAGCGCACCGATGATCTAAGCGAAGCGCTGGAGCAGCAGACTGCGACCTCCGAGGTGCTGCAAGTCATTTCAAGCTCGCCCGGCGAGTTGGAGCCGGTATTTCGAGGCGTCCTGGAAAATGCGACCCGCATCTGCGAAGCAAAGTTCGGCGTGATGTTCTACTATCAGGACGGCCCGCTGCGCCCTGCAGCAGAACTTAACGTTCCGACGGCTTACTCTGAATTCATGCGGCAGCGGGGGCCCCATCAGCTGGCGGCTGGCAGCACATTCGAGCATGTCCTTCGCACGAAACAACCCGTTTGCCTCGCTGATGCCGCGGCAGAAGGGCAGTTTTTCTCGAATAATGCCGCAAGGTTCGGCGGCGCGCGCAGCTACATGGCCGTGCCAATGCTCAAAGAAGGCGAGGCGATTGGTGCAATTGCGATCTATCGCGATGAGGTGCGGCCGTTCAGCGACAAGCAAGTCGAGCTAGTAAGCAATTTTGCAAAACAGGCGGTGATCGCCATCGAGAACACCCGACTGCTCAATGAGCTGCGCGAAAGCCTGCAGCAACAGACCGCCACGGCCGAGGTGCTGCAGGTGATCAGCGCGTCGCCCGGGGAACTCGAGCCGGTTTTCGGTGCGTTGTTGAAGAACGCGGTGCGGCTGTGCGCCAGCAATTTCGGCAACCTCTACCTGCGTGAAGGCGAGCTGTTCCGCATCGCCGCTTGGCACAACACGCCGCCCGATTTCGTGGAACGTCGTCGCGGCGAAACTTATTATCCCGGCCCCAACTCTCCGCCTGGCCGCATGCTGCGAACGAGAAGCGTCGTGCACGTCGCGGACCTCCTGAACGACGCGTCGTATTCCGAGCGCGACCCCGGCGTGGTCGCCGGCGTCGAGCTCGCCGGCATTCGTACCATCGTCATCGTGCCCATGCTCAAGGAGGGCGAACCGATCGGATACCTGTCCCTCTACCGTCAGGAGGTGCAGCCGTTCAGCGACAAGCAGATTGAGCTGCTCGAGAACTTCGCCGCGCAGGCGGTCATCGCGATCGAGAATACCCGTCTGCTCAACGAGTTGCGCGAGTCCCTAGCGCAGCAGACTGCTACCTCCGAAGTCCTACAGGTGATCAGCTCCTCCACCGGAGAGCTGGAGCCGGTATTCAGCTCGATGCTGGCGAACGCCACGCGGTTATGCGATGCCAATTTCGGCTCACTCTACCTCTGCGAAGGCGACGCTTTTCGCATCACGGCGATGCACAATGCGCCTGCAGCCTATGAACAGTTGCGGCGAAGCAAACCGCTTGTTCATCCGTCCAATCCCGCCGTGCGTGCAATCCTGGGTCGCCTTGCTGGGACTAAGGCCACCGTTCACATTGCGGACCTCATGGCGGAGCCGCCGGAGGTACAAGGCGCCTTGGTCAATCTCGCCAATGCTCGCACTCTCGCAGCGGTCCCGATGCTTAAAGACGGCGAGCCGATCGTGCGATTATCATCTACCGGCAGGAAGTGCGGCCGTTCACAGATAAGCAGATCGAATTGGTCGCCAATTTCGCCAAGCAGGCCGTCATCGCCATCGAGAATACTCGACTGCTCAACGAGCTGCGCGAATCGCTACAGCAGCAGACCGCGACCGCCGACGTGCTCAAGGTCATCAGCCGCTCGACGTTCGACCTTCAGGTCGTGCTCGATACGCTCGTCCGATCTGCAGCTCGTGTCTGCCAGGCAGATAGCGCCTTCATTTGGAAACTCGAAAATCATGGATTTCAACTGGCGGCGATGAGCGAAATTGACACCGACTTCGCGAAGTTCGCCAGGGAGCATTCGCCCCCACTCGATCGGCGCACTGCGGCCGGGCGGGCCGTGTTGGAAATGCGTACCGTCCACATTCCCGACACCCACCAAGATTCTGAATTTCAGTGGCACGATGAGGAGAGGAAACGGCAAAGGATTGGGCAGTTTCGGACCTGTCTTGTGGTGCCCATGCTCAAGGAGGACGAGCTGGTCGGCGCGATCGCCATTTACCACCAAGAGGTCCGGCTGTTCACCGACAAGCAGATCGAGTTGGTCGAGAACTTTGCCGCCCAGGCTGTCATTGCTATTGAGAACACGCGCCTGCTCAACGAGCTACGGGAATCGCTGCAGCAGCAAACCGCCACCGCCGACGTGCTCAAGGTCATCAGCCGCTCGACCTTCGATCTTGTTACGGTGCTCGAAACGCTGGTCGGGTCCGCCGCTCGTCTCTGCGACGCGGACAAGGGATTTATCGCCCGCCAAGAAGGAACTGGCTACCGGCTCTCGGCGAGCGTTGGATTCGCGCGGGAATTCGTGGAGTACATTGCACAGCACTTAATCGAACCTGGGCGCAACACGCTGGTCGGGCGAACGGCGCTTGAGGGCCGCATCGTTCATATTCCCGACGTCCGCACCGACCCGGAATACACCTGGTTCGAGGCGATCGAGCGCAGTGGAGGCGTTCGTACCATCCTGGGAGTGCCGCTGATACGGGAGGGTGTCCCAATTGGGGTGTTCAACTTGGTCAGAACGACCGTACGTCCGTTCACTGATAAGCAGATCGAACTGGTTTCGATCTTTGCTGACCAGGCGGTTATCGCCATCGAGAACGTGCGTCTGTTCGACGAAATCCAGGACAAGAGTCGCCAGCTGCAACAAGCAAGCGAGAATAAGTCACAGTTCGTATCCAGCATGAGCCACGAGCTGCGCACGCCGCTCAACGCCATCATCGGGCTCACGGAGATGATGGTCAAAAATGCGGCACGCTTCGGCACGGAAAAGGCGCTAGAGCCATTGCAGCGGGTGAACCGCGCTGGGACTCACCTGCTTGGCCTCATCAACCAGGTGCTCGATCTGTCGAAGATCGAAGCCGGGAAACTTGAGCTCAATCCTCAGGCCGTACAACTCGCACCACTGATCGAAGAGGTGATCGGCACCGCGCGCCCGCTCGCTGAGCAGAACAAGAACCGCTTGATTCTCGACGCGCAGGAGAACCTCGGAGCTCTGACGGTCGACCCGCTGCGCCTGCGGCAGATTCTGCTCAACCTGTTGAGCAACGCCTGCAAGTTCACCAAAGAGGGCGAGGTCAAGCTGCGGGCGAGGAGGGTCAGGAACGGCCGTTACTGGATCGAGCTTGCCGTCTCGGACACGACCGCGCAGCGCTTCGGCGGCATCGGGCTCGGCCTTGCCATCACCCGCAAGCTCGCGCGCATGATGGGCGGTGACGTGACCGTGGCGAGCGAACCGGGCAAGGGATCAGTGTTCACGGTGCGCCTGCCGAGCGACGCGACGCGCTGAATATGCGAGCAGCGTGACGCGCGTTGGCAGCCCAAGCTGCTCGCGCTCGCTGACGAAGTAATCGAATGATGTGAGGGAAGTTCAAGAAACTTCCCCGGCGAAATTTTCTGCATCTCGCAGCGAGCGCTGCCGCGCTGCCAGCGGTCCCGCAGACTCTTGGATGACATTCGCTGCTTTCCCGCCGCATATTCGGCTCGGCGCCCCCGATGTCTCGGAAGGCTGCGTTCCTGGCCTCAGGTCTTTCGTTCCTCAGAATAAGGATCGTTGACGCACTATTAACCTACCCCATAAAGAATGAGACGGAGATGAAATGGATCATCTTATGAAAATTGATCTCACAAGCTTCCAAACTGTAGCTGCAAATTTGGCTATTGAAGGCGAAGTTTGCGACCTCGCCTCACCCAAGGTTTCGACGCAGGCGGAAACTGACACGGAGATCGCACCACTCATTGAGAAAGTCGGAGCGATGTCGATAGCGGAAATCGACCGGCTGATGGCTGAGCTTCAAGACGGAAAAATCTACTTGTTATCGGAGGCGGAACGAATTGAGCGAGAGATGGTTCGGTACACGAACCTTACTCTAATGGCTTCAGCCACGACCAAGATTATCTGGGACGCTGTCTCCGAATGGCACCCCTCACGAAACCAACAAAGTTCCAACGGTTAGAAGTCACGGCGGCTTCGACCGACGATAACATCGGTGCGTTCAGGAAAAGTCACCCTGCCGCGAACCAGCTAGGACGCCGCCGCAGGTGCGCGCGAGTGGCGGGCGGTTTTTAGCTGATCGACGATTTGTTGACGGTGCTTCTCGAAGGAACGCAGGTTTTCCTCCAGCGCTCGTAGCATCGATACAGGAATATCTGTACGGTGACCGGTTTCATAACCGGTCGCAATGATATCGCGTTGGCGCGCAATACGCTTTTTGCATTCGGCAATGAACCGATCTGCTTGGGCTAAGTGCTCGCGATGCGTCATCGTCCCCAATCCTCCTCTTCCTCTGGCCTCACTGCCGTCAAGGCCGGGTTCTTCATCTTCAGCCAATCTGGCGAGCGGCTGGAACAGTAAAGGCACATCCTTGCGCTTCGACACAATGCCTTCGAGGCTAAGCGCCTGGCTGACGAATCCGGCGTGCTGCACGCGAAACAAGAAGTCGCGCCAAGGCATGGACAGCCCCGAGCACAAAACGAATCCGCGGCCGCCCTGAGTCACATGGATTCCTCAAGGGCGACCGCAATCAGCAACGTGATCCCAGCAATCAGTACGTGGCCGAAAATGGCCATGGTGAATAGCATTTGGGCGCTCGTGGGCATTTGCCTTGTCCCGCGACAGTGGACAAGGTGCACAAAGTGGCAGCGCAGCGTTAATGAGTCGTTCCCGCGGACAGTTACTCCGCCTCTTGGGAAGAAGCGCTCAGCGTGTCACCAGACCCTTGTTCGGGGGAGCCTCGAAGAAGTTTACAATTCATTAATTATGTCGGCCGCAGGGAGGGCGACGCTTTGAGTCAGGATCCGTCAGTTCGTCAGCGACGGTGCGGGCCTCTTCGGCACGCTCACCGGGAGCGCGCCGGCGGCTGTTCATCGTAACCTGATCATCACGCTGGCGGCTCGGCAACAACTGCCCGCGATCGCCCGCGCCCCAGCGGTAGTCGATCTGCACTGCTGCCGACGGTCCAGCCCAACTCTTGAAGCTGCGGCCTAGAGACGAACGGCCAGCTTAAAACTCAAAGTCTGCCTTCCGGCGAGATGTGCTCCCATGCGAGATCAAATGTGTAAAGCCGAGGGGCCTACCATCGCCGATCTAATCTCAGCGCTTTGCCAACGTCTGATACGCCGCGATCGCACGCTTGAGGTCGCCCGTTTCGCCGCAGGCGCCGGCTCGGATGCTCCAAGCCAGATCGCAATCGCCTCGCGCCAGTCTGGCTCGCTGGCTGAGTAAAGCACACCCGCTGCGACCACCGCACCCAGGATTGCTGCCAATGCGATCGACCGGATCATTTTGGGAAAATCGTCGGCTGCGAAGCTTCAGGCTTTGCATCCGACCCTCATGCGGAGCGCCTCGACGTTATTGCTTGCCAGCGAGGAATACCTTGGCTTCCAGCGTTTCAGGCCGGTCGGTATCGGCATTCTTCGCCAGGTTCACGACCTTGCCGTAGTACTCGGACGCCTTCTGGCGATCGCCCGCCGCATTCGCGGCACGGGCAATGCCCAAGAACCTGCGGTAACGGTTTGGCGTCTGCTCGAGTGCCGTCTCGAACTCGTGCAAGGCGGCAGCCGGTTGGCCCATTTCCAGCAGCAGTTCGCCGTAGAGCTCGCGCAGCGGATACAGCCTGTTCTCCATCGCAACGTGCTTGACGCTACCATCCTCGCTGTCGGCGGCCGCCCGCATGACGCGTGCGCCTTCCTTCAGCGCGATCCAGGCGGAAATGGCAAGAATTTGCTCTTCCGACCGGTGCCCGCACTGCGGAACGAAACATGAGACTGAGGTGCAGCGACTTGCCGCGAAGCCATTCTCGCTCGAGCCCTTAAAACGCAACGCACGAGGCATCAGCACTCCGCGGTGGTCGGTGGCACAAAATTGGTGACCCACGAGGTGGTGCGGCTTAGCGCAGTCGGCAGCTTGGTCCTGACAGTAAGTTGTGTAGGACGACACACACCCAGCCCTCCTCGTCGCAGCGCACAGGCTGCTCAGAAGGGCCAATGCATTCGGCGTGGAGTAGGTTCATCAAACATTAAGATCGCGCGGCAAACCGTTGCATAACTATCACACCCCCGAGGCGTAACGGGCATTGGATACCTCGCAGCCTCATGGAGTGCCAAAGCGGGTGAACTCGCCAATCTTGCCCGTTGCGCGCACGCCTTCAAAATTTCCTTAAACTCTCGCCGTTGTTGTTAGATTTTGACGTGCATAGAACACGTCTGCACGAAATAGCGCTGGCGACCCGCACCAACTCAATGCGCTTCGTCTGCAACGGTGCGCTTCGTCTCCATACCGCACCCGGCACACACGTAAAGAATATCCACAAGATGTTCCATAACCGGCGTGCGTTCCTTAGCTTCCATCGGCTGATCACAACCGGGACACCGCACGATAGGCGGGTCATCCACTCGATCTTGCATATCCCAGCCCCCCGCAGTCGCTGCTTGAGCCGCCAAATAGATTTCCTCTCTGCGTCCTTATCGTGGCACGCCGGCGTGTTTGACTTTCGCAAGCAGAGTGCGGCTAGCCTGTTATTGGGTCATGAGGAGCTTATGGTCGGCAGAACTCGCCCATACCAAGCCCTAGCGCCACCCCGCGCGCTCTGCGAACGGGTTCTCTTTTTCGATTTCTAGAAAGAACGTGCGTTCACGCCCGCGCGTAGTCCACCAGCAGCAATAACACTCTAAACACCATAAATCGCAGAGCCGACCGTCATGATGGGGCATTTGCGTTATAAGGTCTCCCTGGGGGGCCCATCATGGTCAAACACGGCGCACTGTCGAAATCCCATGTGTATCACCTGCTCTGTTCAAAGGACGTGCGCGTCCGCCACGCCGCCTTCACACTCTTGGAGAGGAGCAATCCCAGGCTCAGAACCAATAGTGAGCTTTTCGTCGAAATCATACGGTTCATTTGGGACGCTAATCCAAGTTACGACGTTTATCAGGAGTTCACGAAGCGCCACTTTCAAGCCACCTATAAGGTCCATGAGCTTATTAGCGCTCGTATCAAAACAGAAAAGCAGAACAAACAGAGCGCTGTAGCGGACCATCTAACCGACAACACACAACATTACGAGGGCGGATTTTTTAAGCGATTGTTTCGCCGTCGCTCCAATCGCAGTCAAAGCGCGCCGTGCGAAGCTCGGTAGCCGCGCGGGCGCTCAGGCGCAAGCGACGTGGCCGCGTCTGAGACATGAACTTGCTCGCGAAATCTGCGGCACGTCAGTGAGCGTCGTGCGGAGAAAGCGAGTGGACCGTCATCGCGCCGTAGCGAGCCGCCCAGCGGTTGATGGAGCCTCAAAGTCGAGTCGCTAACCGCGAGCCGCCAGACTTGTCCCTGAAAACCAAGACGCACTTTGCCTTCCGCGTGCGGCGCGGCGGCGGCGTGGCCGCTCGCGGCACGCGCGCAGCAGGGCGAGCGCATGAGGCACGTGCGCAACAAAAAATTAACGACCCCCTGCGCGACTAAGGTAAGGTTCATATACTGACTAAGCCGGGACAAGAAGCAATGCTAACGGCTGAGGACTACATGCGACTGGCCGAGCGCTGTGCGGTGCTTGCCAGGGAGTGCGCGGTACCAAGGGTTGCCGAGGCACTGAGGACCCTCGCGCTAAATTATCTGACCGATGCGACGTGCTCGGCATCGCCAAAGCCACCCAAGCCGCCGCCGCCGAGGCCACCGAAGCCTCCACCGCCGCCCCCTCCTGCCGCATAGACGGGACGTGCTTTTCAATTAGTGCGCAGGTAGCAAAAAAGCCCGGACGAGTCGGGTCAGACTTGTCCCTGATGCGGCAATCAATGTGACCAGTGCGATGATGCCGAAAACAAGCGGCAATCTTGCCATGGGAAATCACGTTCCACTCGTCCGATGGGCGACTTCATGAGGCGCGCTTAAGGATCAGACAATCCTTGTCCTAAAAATGGCGGTTAAGGTACGGGGCCAACACCTGCATCGCCGCCGGCTGCGCGCGCGCCGTGGCCACGTAGCCGTCGCGCCACCGAGCAGCATGATGAGCTCGCGGCGATTCATTCGATCACCTCGTCGGCGCGGCCGATCAGCGGCAGCGGGATGGTGAGGCCGAG
>Ga0306926_10010766_pt1 | contig 10122 bp, 7 predicted proteins | sample flu12Cox44000178_FD_203759 | JGI IMG/M metagenome (GOLD analysis project Ga0306926, IMG submission 203759) | Lab enrichment of tropical soil microbial communities from Luquillo Experimental Forest, Puerto Rico - flux8day.12C.oxic.44.000.178 (v2)... | ecosystem: Environmental > Terrestrial > Soil... | reverse complement strand
CCCGGGGTGGCGATATCGGCGGCGGATGTCATTCCGGGCCGCCTTCGGTTCCAAAGGCTGCGATACTCGGGAGTGCCGGCCTTGGCGGAACGCCACGGCATCGGCGGGTTTGGAGCCTTGAGAATTCGGCCCGCGTAGATGCCCGGCCTGCAAGATTACCTTCCAATGCGGAATTTGGCGGTCGCAGCGTCCCAGATGCGGGCGGTCTTGTCATATGATGCCGTGACGATGCGCGAGCCGTCGGGGCTGAAGGCGGCGGAAGTCACGAGGTCGTCATGGCCGCGCACGACCGCGATCTCCTTGGCGCTCGCGGCGTCCCAGATGCGGGCGGTGGTGTCCCCTGACGCCGTGACGATGCGCGAGCCGTCGGGGCTGAAGGCGGCGGATTGCACGAAGGCGTCATGGCCGCGCAGGACCGCGATCTCCTTGGCGCTCGCGGCGTCCCAGATGCGGGCAGTCTTGTCCCCTGACGAGGCAAACGGGAGGCCCCCTGTCGCGGTGACGATGCGCGACCCGTCGGGGCTGAAGGCGGCGGACCGCACGGCGTCGTGGCTGCGCAGGACCGCGATCTCCTTTGCGGTTCCCACGTCCCAGATGCGGGCGGTCTTGTCATTTGACGCCGTGACGATGCGCGACCCGTCGGGGCTGAAGGCGGCGGATTCCACGTAGCCCTCATGGCCGCGCAGGACCGCGATCTCCTTGGCGCTCGCGGCGTCCCAGATGCGGGCGGTGTTGTCATGTGATGCCGTGACGATGCGCGAGCCGTCGGGGCTGAAGGCGGCGGACCGCACGGCGTCGTGGCTGCGCAGGACCGCGATCTCCTTGGCGCTCGCGGCGTCCCAGATGCGGGCGGTGGTGTCCCAGGACGCCGTGACGATGCGCGACCCGTCGGGGCTGAAGGCGGCGGATTGCACGAAGGCGTCATGGCCGCGCAGGACCGCGATCTCCTTGGCGCTCGCGGCGTCCCAGATGCGGGCGGTTTTGTCCGATGACGCCGTGACGATACGCGACCCATTGGGGCTGAAGGCGGCGGAATTCACGTAGTCGTCATGGCCGAGGACCGCGATCTCCGACGGGGTAACTTCTATCGCATCTACAGGTATCGCATCTGTAGGTAATCTATCTATCTCTGATGCGCTCCGGTGATAGGCGGAGCTATGCACTAGTGAGTGTGGCGGGATAACGCGCCGACGGCCTAAATTGACGTGATACGACAATTTTTTCTGAGTCCAGTTGTAATGCTGCTTGGGAATCAACTCGGCTAGCCACCACCATTTCGTCAGGGATTCATGGGAGGGGGCAGTCGGGTCTGGTGAGACCATCCCGCCGCCCAGTTCTCCAAGAACAAAATCTCTTTTCTTAAGATCTATAATCAGTCCAGCAGTTTCAGCTTCTGTTAACATCCACTCCAAAGAGCACTTGGACAAACGACTTTCCGCCTCGGGGTAGCCTCCGCCTATATCACTGTGTACTCCAGGAAACCACACCTGTCGCAGATCGCCTTTCACTTCCTCATCTGCGCTGGGCTTCCAAATGAGAGGTTTGAAGAAGCTGCGTCTCTCGTCAATTGAGAGCGCATGGCGCCCGATTTGATAGTGCGGTACAGACGCAGAATGGGGTAGGGAAAGCCGATTTCTCATCCATCCAACAGAAGACACTGTATCCCACACCCCAACGAACCAAGGCTCACACGGCGAGGAAATAAATGTGTCCCTCAAAAGCTGAGTCGCCCGCCAAGCGGCTTCGCGCTGCTCCGGCTTGCCTCCGCCAACGGGGTCGAGGGCGTTTAACATGCGGATTGCATATGGAACCAGGCCTTCGTTTTCCTTCGGTATGAGGCCGTAAATGTGTAGCAAAGATCCGACTATGTGAACGATGTATGCGCCTCTGCTGAAGCCAAACAGAAAGAGACGATCCCCTTGAGAGAAATTCCGCGTAACGAAAACATACGCATCGCGAACGTTCGATTCTATTCCATATCCTATTGCTTTTCCTAAGAGTCTCGTCATACGGCGGGCAGTAGGCGTTAGCGCGCCAGGCGCCTCCATTGTCCCTAGTCCAGGCTGATAATAGACGAGTTGCTGATCCGCATCTTTCACGAGTGTGTACGTGAGTTTGAGTACATTTGTCGGGTCGGTCGAGATCTCATTTGCGGTCCCATCGCAACAGACAACGAGATTTCGTGACATTCGCGGTCTCCGAATTGTCGTCACGTCCGGCCACTCAGGGAATTAACTGACAACATGGCATTCGATTTCACCGCTCAGGAAAAGTACAGTCAATTAGGGCACTGAGTAGCTTTCTTGACGCGAGGCTGCGCGCGCTCGCAGTCACCGCCGCGACGCGCTCGGACGCGCTACCGGACATCCCGACCGTGGGTGAGTTCTTGCCTGGTTACGAGGCGAGCACCTGGTACGGCGTCGGCGCGCCGAAGGTCACGCCGGCCGAGATCGTCGAGAAGCTCAACAAGGAGATCAACGCTGGCCTCGCCGATCCCAAGATGAAGGCGCGGCTTGCCGACCTGGGTGGCGAGGTGCTCGCGCTCTTGCCCGCCGACTTTGGCAAGCTCATCGCCGACGAAACCGAAAAGTGGGGCAACGTCATCCGGACCCTCAACATCAAGGCGGACTGAGGCCGATCCGCTATCGATATTTCATAACGTCCCGTTCGGCGAACCGCGCGATCTTAGCGCGCGCGATCAAGGAAGAAATCGGCGGCGCGTTACGAACAAGGTCACACCGCACGTTGTCCGCCGCACTCATGGCAGCAAGACCACTGGGCTTGGCTTCGGGCGTGGGTAGCGCAGGATGGCTGCCCGTTAGGTTACTCTTCTCCGCGCTGTTCGCGGCGGCGCTCGCGCAGCCGACCGATGAACCATCCGATCAGGGACACGGCCAACAGGAACGCGATGACCACGCCCATGCTGACAAGCACATAGACGAGAACAATAACGGTGGCGTCCTCGATGGACATGACGCCCGTAGGAGGTTTGCATCAATGCCTCTGTACGGTCAGTCGAGCGGATCGCCTGGCGGGTTCATGCATTAAGTTGTTTTTTTGATTTTCATAATGGGCAATTATACGCCATGTTTTTGCATACCGTCTGAGGCGGCTCGCATCATCAACTTGCGCTCGTCACGCTCCAAACGCTTAGCCACGGTGCGGAACTCGTATGCAAATCCAAGGCATTAACCCGCCGGACTGAGCGGGAGCGGTTGCATGCCCAGCTCTCGGTAGATTGCAGTCGCGGCGGCCTCGAATTCCTGTGCCCTGCCCTGATTACAGCGCTGGGCATGAACACCGCAAAGCGTCGTGTCACAGAAAGCAACCAGCGGGCGGGCCTCGCATGCCGTAGCGAGACGACGCGCCATGTCAAGCTGCTTCTCCGATTCGTCGAGGTCCTTCGGATCAGACGCCCAGCAGGTCCGGCCGATCAGGAATCGCGCCCATGCTTCGTCTCCTTTTGCCTCCTGCGCCACCGCGATCTCCACCGCCTGTCTTCCGAGCGTGAGAGCCGTTTCAATCTGGCGCCCTATCAGGAATACCTGTCCAAGCCGTATCAACAGTCCAGGCTTGTCCGCTGTATGATGCATCTGTTCAGCATCGCTGACTGCCGCCAGCGCGAGTTGGAGCCCCTGCTCCGCACGGCCCGTGCGGGCATAGGCGACAGCAAGGGCCGAGGCGAGCCGGGGGCGCGTGAGCCGATAGGACCAGCTGTCGCATAGGTCCAGACCACGTTCCAGGGCGCCGACCGCTCCCTCGAGCTCGCCCTTGCGCAGGAGCACGAGGCCGATTGAAAGCCAGCCCAGCACCTCGCTCAATGGATGCTCGGCGTGCTCCGCGATTTCGAGCGCGCGCTTTGCGTGGCTCATAGCAGCGCTGAAATGGCCAAGTTCGACCATGGCAAACACCAACCACATCCGGTTCACCACGGACGGAATTACGATCAAGTCACGGAGCTCATCGGGGGTAAATTCCAGGCTTTGCTCGAGCAGCCTGATCGCCTGCCGATATTCCCCCAAGGCGTAATAACTCTGTGCGAGACGATAGAGTAATTCTCCCAGCAGGACGCGGTCGTCGCACTCCCGCGCGAGGCGAGCTCCTGTCTCACCAAACTCGATGGCACGACGTTGTTGGCCAATGAAGAAATGGTGATTGCATCGGAATGCGGCATATCGTGCGCTGCGCAGCTTGTCCCCGAGGCACGCGAGAATGGGATCAAGCTCATCCAAACAGCGCCCAATCCGCTCAGTCTCGCCTTGCGGCAGCAGAGCGTTACGAAGCCCGAAGCGAAGATCCACGGCCTGTCTGATGTTGTCGGGAGTTTCCGGCAATTTCTTCAGAACTGTCAACGCGCGCTCGAAAAAGCGCGCAGCGTCCGCGTTTGCGTAAAGCGAGTAAGCCTTGTCGCCTGACCGCTGAAGGTACTCGAGCGCTTTATCCCAGATAGAACCTCTTTCCGCATGATCAGCCAGGCGCTCGACCTGCTCGCCCAGCCGGTCGGCGTATAGCTTTTCCATGGCATTCACGACGCGTGCGTGGATCTCGCGGCGACGTTCGTGGAGCACCCCACTGTACGTGACGTCGTGAGTGAGGGAGTGCCTGAACGTATATTGCAGGTCCGGAAAGAGCCGTGTCGAGTAGAGGAATTCGGCAGTCTGCAGATGGTCCAACAGGCCGCGAAGCTCGTCCTCTGGCAGCCCGCAAATTGCATGCAGGAGGGCGAATGGCACGTCGTGCCCGATTACGGCCGCCTCCTCCAGCAGGTGCTTGGTGGCCGCGGGTAGCGCGTCGATACGCGCGGCGAGCACCGCCTGCACCGTGGGCGGAACCTCGGTGCTGGAGAACGGCCTCGCAAGGCGGTAGCTGCCGCGCATCCCCTCGAGCACGGCAGCATCGACCAACCTTCGCACGATCTCTTCGATGAAGAACGGATTCCCGCTGGTGCGCTCCACCAGGAAGCTCTTCAGCGTGGACAGGCTTTCGTCGGAGCCCAACAGCGCCTGAAGGAATTCCGCGAGCCCCCCGCTGGCAAGGGGATCCAGACGCAGCTGAAGGTAATTCGGCCGGTTCCTCCATTCGTCCTTGTATTCCGGGCGGAAATTGACCACCAGGAGCAAGCGAGCATCCTGCGCGGCTACGACCACATCGTTCAGCAGACCGAGAGAGAGCGAGTCGTGCCAGTGAAGGTCTTCGAATAAAGCAATGACCGGTCGCACGCGGCTCTCGCTCAACAACAGGCGAACGACTGCCTGATACGTGGACTGCCTACGCTGGACCAGGTCGAGAGACCGGAACGGATGCTCCTCATCCAGCGCATCGAGGAGATCCAGCACAGGAGGAATCGCGTCCTGCAACGCGGCGTCGAGTGTCAAAATTTTGCCCGTCACTTTCTCACGGATCGATTGCGTGCTGTCATGGACGCTGATCCGGAAATAATGCCTGAGCAGTTCGATGACCGGCAGGTAGGGCGTTGCGTGGCCATAAGAAGCGGATTTGGATTCCAGAACCAGCCAGTCCGCTGTGTGCTGTGAATTAAGGAACTCGCGCACCAATCGCGACTTGCCCACCCCCGCTTCTCCGACGATCGCCACCACGTGGCCGTGACCTTGGCGGACAAGTTGCTGCACCCGGCCAAGTTGCGCCAGTTCGATATCGCGGCCGACGAAGCGCGTTAAACCACGTTCTGCGGCGACTTCGAGGCGAGTCCGCGCGGCGCCGGCACCCGTTACCTCGTAGATTTGTACCGGATGGGCGAGTCCCTTCACCGACACGAGGCCGAGGGGTTTCACCGCGACGTAGCCTTCCGCCAATTCGAGGGTACCGGCCGTTGTCAGCACGGAACCGGGTTTTGCCATCTGTTCCATACGCGCCGCCAGGTGCGCAGTTTGGCCCACGACCGTGTAGTCCATATGCAGATCGTTGCCGATGGCACAGACGACGATCTCCCCCGAATTGAGTCCGACTCGGATCGTCACCGGTACCCCATGAGTTAGCTGAACCTCGTCTGCATATCGCGTGACGGTCTCTTGCATTCTGAGCGCCGCATAACAAGCTCGCACGGCATGATCCTCGTGGGCGATTGGCGCCCCGAAGAGCGCCATAATCCCATCGCCCATAACCCTGTTCACGGTGCCCTCGTAGCAATGGACCGCCCCGATCATGCGTTCGAGCACAGGGTCGAGGAGCTTCTGCGCGTCCTCGGGATCGCGGTCAGCAAGCAGCTCCATTGAACCCTTGATATCGGCGAACAGCACGGTGACCTGCTTCCGCTCGCCCTCGAGGGCTGTCCTCGAGGTGAGGATCTTATCGGCAAGGTGCTGGGGCGTGTAATTCTTAGGCGAAGCAAAGCGGGGATCGTCCCTAGCGGGACTTAGGGGATGGCCACATTGGGGGCAGTACTTGGCTGTGAGCGATACCTGGCTTCCGCAACTCGCACAGGTTCGGGCCAGCGGAGCAGCACACTCCTCGCAGAACTTTGCCTTAGCACTGTTCTCGTGCTGGCACTGCTGGCATTTCATTGAAAAGGCCCCGCGCGCCAGATGTACTGCGACCGTAGCGTCGCGCATGATCGCCGACAAGGCGCATGTTCCCCGATAAATGCCCGACGGACTGGCAAATCGTCGCGGCCGTCGTCGAGGTCTGATTTTCGGAATTCTCGGCACGTCGAATTGGTTAGAGCCGCCGCTCATAACGGTCTGGTTGGAGGTTTGAGTCATCGTGGGCCCACCAGGCACACCCCTACGCTAAATGAGATTTCCTGTTGTCGGCCTGATACCCGCGACGATGCGCGGGCGCATAGATCGGCTTTCGAGTCTCTGCGAGGAAGAAGGACCGCTCAGACGCAGTTTGGGGCCTTGCTGTCCCTGGCATCCGAGAACCGTTTTCCGGAGCGCGGGGAAGGCGCGGCCGAAGACTCGGTTTTGCAAACCGACAGCGGATCGGCCTCATTCCGCCTTGATGTTCGCCGCCCGGATCACCTTGCCCCACTTCTCTTTTTCATCGGCGAGTAGCTTGCCGAAGTCGGCGGGCGAGCCAGGAAGCACAGTACCCCCCAAATCAGCGAACCGGGCCTTCATCTTAGGGTCGGCGAGAGCGGCGTTGATTTCCGCGTTGAGCCTATCGACGATTTGCGCGGGCGTGTTTTTGGGTGCGCCAATGCCATACCAACCACTCGCCTCGTAGCCCGGCACGAAATCGCCCACGGTCGGGATGTCTGGCAACACCTCCAATCGTGTACCGGTTGTCACGGCCAGAGGCCGAAGCTTGCCGGCCCTGATAAACCCGATCGACGAAGCAACGGCGTCGAACATGGCTTGAACCTGGCCCGCAATGAGATCGGGCAGCGCAGGCCCAGAGCCGCGATAGTGTACTTGGAGCACGTCGACGCCCGTCATCATCTTAAACAACTCAGCGTAAAGATGTGGTGCGCTCCCAGGCCCGGCTGAGGCCATATTGACCTTGCCCGGATTGGCTCTGGCATACGCGATGAACTCGGGAACCGTCTTTGCGGGAAACGATGGATTGACTTCCATTACTGCCGGCGAGCGTGTGATGCTCGCGATTGGCACAATGTCGCGGTTTAAGTCGAAGCTGAGCTTATCGTAGAGCGTCGCATTGGCAGCGTTAGAAATCGTGACCCAGAGGAGCGTGTAGCCATCGGGCGGTGATCTCACAACTGCCTCGGCGGCGATATTGCTGGCTGCACCTACCCGATTTTCTATAACGACCTGCTGGCCGAGGCGCTCCGACAGCCATTGCGCCATCAAGCGCGCGATAGTGTCAGCGGGGCCGCCAGCAGCATAGCCTACCAACAAGCGCACCGGCCTCGTTGGATAACTTTCCTGCGCCCATGCGATCCGCGAGACGGCCGGGAGCGCGGCAGCAGCACTCGCTGCGAATTGCAGAAACCGCCGGCGCTTCATGGCGTTTCCTGCCTCATTCGATCAACTCGTCGGCGATGGCGAGCAGTTTGTCTGGGATATTGAGGCCAAGTGCCTTCGCCGTCCAGAGGTTGATGACGAACTCGAATTTGGTGGACTGCATGACTGGAAGGTCGGCGGGTCTGGCGCCCTTCAGAATCTTGCCGGTATAGACACCCATCTGACGAAACATATCCGGGATGTCTGTTCCGTAGCTCATCAGCCCACCCGCCGAGACAAAATCACGCTGCGAATAAGCCGCCGGAATCCTGTCGCGCGCGGTCAAGGTGGCAAATTGCCCGCGGCGGCTGGTGAAGAATGAATCGGGAGCGACGTAGAGGGCATCGGGGCGCTCGCGTGCAAGGGTGTCAAAGGCGGCATCGATCTCACCGATCGTGGCTGCGTTGAGTATCTGGATTTGCAGCCCGATGGTGGTCGCGGCTTCGTGCACGTCCCGTATCGTGGGCTCGGCGGTTGGCGTATTGGTCGGATTGACGATTACGGCAATGCGAGCGGCCTTGGGCACCAGCTCGTTTAGGAGCCGCAGCCGCTTAGCCACCACTTCCTGGCTGAAAGTATTGATGCCGGTGGCGTTGCCGCCAGGCCGGGCGAGGCTGGCGACGAGACCAAGCTGGACTGGGTCTTCGCCAACGATGAATACGATCGGGATGGTCGCTGTTGCAGCTTTGGCCGCGAGCGCATGAATTGCGCCGCCGGGCGTGACGATCACAGCCACTTGTCGGCGGACGAGATCGGCGATCACTGCCTGCAAGCGATCGTATTGGCCCTGTGCCCTATGGTACTCGACCGTCACGTTCTCGCCTTCGACGTAGCCGGCTTCGTGAAGGCCTTTGCGGAAGGCGGCCACAAAATGCGCGATGACATCGGCCGACCCGACGTGGACGAACCCGACCACTGGCTGCCGAGCGCGCGCCGACTGTGGCCACGCCACCGCCGCGCCGCCGAGCAGTGACATGAACGTGCGGCGCTTCATTCGATCACCTCGTCGGCACGCGCGATGAACGTCGGCGTCAGCTCGAGTCCGAGCGCCTTGGCGGTCTTAAGGTTGACGGCCAGCTCGAATTTGACCGGCTGCTCCACCGGTAGGTCGGCGGGCTTGGTGCCTTGCAGGATTTTGTGCACATAGCCGGCAGCGCGCCGGAACAAGTCGGGCTGGCTCGCGCCGTAGGACATCAATCCCCCGGCACGCACGGTCTCGCTCAATTGATACGCTGCTGGCAGCCGGTTCTTCGACATGAAGTCCATGATCCATGCGATATGGGTCTGATGGAAGGGTTCGGCGGTCATCGCGAACGCATCGGGGCGCTTCTTCATCATTGCTGCGAATGCGGTCTGGAACTCGATGCGAGGGCTCACGCTTACGGAGATGACCGTCACACCCAACGTCGGTGCCGCAGCTTGTACTTCTTCGAATTGAAGGACATTGGAGGCGTTGTCCGGATTCCAGAGAAACGCTACGCGCGAGACGGTTGGAATAGCCTCCTTGAGAATCTGCAGCCGCTTGGCACCGACGTCCGGGCCAAGGATGGTGTTGCCGGTGATATTTCCTCCCGGTCGGGCGAGGCTTGGCACGAGCCCCGCCCGCACGGGATCGCCGATCGAGATCATGACGATGGGAATCGTGGCGGTGGCCTGCTTGGCTGCAAAGCTCGCGGGCGTGGCGTAGGTCGCAATAACGTCCACCGGGCGACGCACGAGCGCTGCCGCGGCCTCTGCGAGCCGCTCCGGCACCCCGTCACCATACGCATAGTCGAAGGCGATGTTGCCGCCTTCGAGGTAGCCCAGATCGCGCAACCCGTGCCGGAAGGCGTTCCAGATGGGCGAGTCGTCGATGATGCCAATGCGCGGAATTTTCGCCGACTGCTGCCCGCGCGCACGCCTCACCTTGACCGCAAGCAACAGGCCGACACCACCGATCAGTGCAGTGAACTCACGCCGTCTCATGTCGGACATGGGATGCCTCCTGCCAAGGAGTGCCACCAGTAACCGACGGACCCTATTGTACGCTCAGGCTACTCGCAGAGCGCTGCAAATCCTTGGGCCAGACCTGAAGCATAGGCGACAGCAAGGGCCGAGGCGAGCCGGGGGCGCGTGAGCCGATAGGACCAGCTGTCGCATAGGTCCAGACCACGTTCCAGGGCGCCGACCGCTCCCTCGAGCTCGCCCTTGCGCAGGAGCA
>Ga0306926_10010762_pt1 | contig 10123 bp, 7 predicted proteins | sample flu12Cox44000178_FD_203759 | JGI IMG/M metagenome (GOLD analysis project Ga0306926, IMG submission 203759) | Lab enrichment of tropical soil microbial communities from Luquillo Experimental Forest, Puerto Rico - flux8day.12C.oxic.44.000.178 (v2)... | ecosystem: Environmental > Terrestrial > Soil... | reverse complement strand
GCAAAGGCCCAGGCATACACCTGCTTACCTGATTTTTGCCGGATCTGACCAAGCTCTAGGAACGGACCTGAGGGAACGACCGAAGTCTCCTCCACGAACTCGCGTTTGGCGGCCTCGAGTTTGTCCTCGCCTGGGTCGACAAGTCCCTTAGGAATACTCCATACCCCTTCTTCTTTCTTAGCCCAGAACGGTCCGCCGGGATGGACTAGAAAAATCTCTACTGAACTCCCAGACTTGCGATACATCAGCAGACCGGCACTCACCTGCGGCATGGACCAATCTGCACCACGGTAAGCGCTGCCCCAAATTTGAAATCGCGAGGGGACTTGTTCAATTTGCTCAATTGCGGGCAGAATCGCACTGAAGCGCATGAACGTAACGCTGCGCTGATCGTACGACAGCATTCTTAGCATCCTTCGCTATCACATTTTCCCAGAAAGCCCCGTAGAGGCGTTGGAAAGGAAGATCGGCCACGGCGTTGGCCACCTTTTGCACGACCTCTCCTGGGAGCGGGATCAGATTTGGGTAGCTGCGCATGAAAGTTACCCATCGACGATCCCGAACGACGTGTATGCTGTCTCCGACCAGCAAGGCTCCTTTTCTGTCCGCCGTGCCGGACCAGTGTAAGACTGTGCTTCCCTCAAAGTGGCCGCCAACTCGAGTCAGGGAAATCTCGTTGTTTAATGAGATCCGCTCCTCGTCCCAAAAACGGATCTTAGCATCGGAACGTCTGACCCAGCTCTTGTTCGACCTATGGAGATAGATCGGCGCGCCACCAAATAGGCGGCTCCATTCGGTCATGGTCGTGTAGAAATGCGGATGGGAGATTGCAATGGCGCTTAGTCCTCCCAGTGCGCGGATGAAGTCAACTATTGCATCGTCGAGCAGGGCTAGACAGTCCCAAAGCACGTTGCCTGAACTCGAACACACCAGCAGTGCGCGTTCTCCGATAGCCAGTTCGGGCGTTGCGCCGATCCCGTAAAGACCTGCTTCATACCGCGAGATCACAGCGCGATGCGATTTGCGAATCTCGTCAAGCGATGTCCAGGTCTGGCCGCTTGGATTGACAAATTGGCGTTCATCCGCGCAGATATCACAACTGGCGGGAGGCTGCTGGCTTGGCGGATACTGGGTGCCGCAGGTCAGGCAAATAAAAGCTCGGAGCATGAAATAACAATAAGTCCAATACCCGGGCGAACTCAAAAGTCCGTATGTCAGGAACCAATAAAGCGATGCTGCATCTGACTGAGTCCGATTTGCGGTTTGTCGTGGAGACTGTGATCACTCGCCGACGGGACTATGACCACATCGTGCAGCTGCTTCGTGACAAAGAGGATCTGCTTGAGCCGATGCTGGAAGATCCGAAACTGATAGAGCGCCTCGTTCGAGACGAAGAAGCCTTTCTGCAGATCTCGCCACACCTGCTTTTTTCAGTGCTCCTGCGTCGAGTGCGAATCGAGTTGGAAAAGGAGGCGTACGTCTTCGAAGCAGCACCCAGAGGCAAACGCATTCCAATCTTTGAGGCTCCGGCAGTGGCTGAGCTGCTCTCGAACAAGCAAATTCGCGACTACCTGGCTGACATGCTTTCTTCCTTCGCGCGGATAAACAGCGGCATCCTTTACTGGAAGGAGGGTGGTGCCTGGCATATGCGCCGGTTCAGCGATGTCGATATGGAGGATATGATCGAGCTGACCCGTCTGGCGGATCCCGAGATGCGACCACGGCTCCACAAACGTATCGCTGACATTGCGCTCTTCTTAAGCGGCATTTTTCCCGATCAGGCGGCTCTTTTTGAATCTCGATCCAGGAGCACATTCTCGGATAAACCAACTCTGAAAGATTACGAAAAACAGGGGAGGCGTTTCTATAGCCTGGCTGCCCGCGAGACGGTTCATGCGCCCTGGGGAACGACCCTGGAAGCGCTCGCCGAAAACTTTACCTTTGCCCGTCGCGCCCTCAATGCGTTGAGCGACCGCTACCTGAAGAAGCAGCGGATACGTTATTTCCGGGCTCCGGACCTCTAGCACCTTAATTTTTGGATGACTGAGCCTTTCGCGAGTACATCCAGTCATCGAAGCTGAGGTAGTAGAGTAGTGGATTCAGGCGCAAAAGAAGGCTCCAGGCCGCTACCAGGGTCAGGTTCTTGACGTGCGATTTCACTCCGATCCAGGCAGCCACTTCACTGTCACTTGCGCCAGTCGCAACGAACTCCTCAAAGTCCTGCACGTTAATCCCGGTGAAATTGAGGAAAATGCGGTCTACCGGACAATTGAAATGGTATGGTTCGGCACGACCTGCCAGAGCCGCGCGGCATTTGTCCAAGGCCCGCGCAGCAAGGGCATAGCCCCCAAGAAGAGTTTGCGGGCTGCGAGGCGCTTGCCGTGTCAAATCGGGAGCCAGGGCCAGAATTTTTTCGTTTATCTCAGGCATAGTAAGGCCGAAGCGACGGCGAAATATAGCCAACCCGGAGAGCGCGTTCGATAACGAGAACTGATTCGCCTGCCTCATGCTCCAACATGATGATTTCGCCAGCCTTGAGCGCAGCGATCGGGATGCCGTCGCGGAGGAGAATGCGATTGGCAGAGATCGCAGCAACGCGGGGGCCGGGAGTAAGAATGCCCGCGAGATTCAATGGATCGGCAGCGCTGATCACAATTAGGTCACCATTGCCAGGTGTCTTCCGGATCGAGCGCAGTGAACCGATAGCTTCAGACAGCGCGAACTGCTCACCGCTCACCCCGCTGATAAAATAGCCACCCCGGATCTCGCCACGCGCCTCGAGTCGCCGATAGACCCTGACAAGCTCAAACCAAGGGACGCTTATCGATTCCTTTTCCAGGATGCGGCGAAAGACGACTCCGTAGCGCCGAAGCAGCACTCGCGCAAAGGCCTCGATCGACTCTTCGTGGTTCGCTGAGCCGTTTCGCCGGGGTGCAGTGTCAGTCTCCACGCCTGGCGTCTGCAGCAAGGACCAGCGCCCGGCAAACTCGAGGCTCGTGACTGCCCGGTGATGTCTCCGTCTGTCTGCGGGTGCGAACGGCGCCCGCTTTTCTTCCGGTACGAGTAGCGCTCGCAACCCCTGGAAACTGTCGGCAGTCACGTACCCTTGCGCAGTCAATTCAGCCAGGGCTTGCTCAACCCGGGAGGCCAATAAGCCCGACTGCCGGATCAGTTCGCCGAAAAACAGCGCACCGCCCCGGCTCAAGGTCTCCAGCGTCAACCTCGTGTCCGGCGAAAATTCCGAGGTCTCAGCTCGCGAAGAAAGCGCGAGCCAATGCGGCAGGTTTTCCCGGGCAAAGAGCGACACGGGACTCGATCGCACAGGCGCCGAAGGCCGACCGGTCGAGTTTTGCGTCAGGCGTCCCCATCCGGTTCTGCCGGTTAAGCAGAGCTGGTCGAGCCAGGCTGGCGTATAGCCAATGACGCGAAGCGCGAGCGCCTCGGGCTCCCAGGCCGCGGCCGGCAAACCATAGCCGTCAAGGAAGTCAAGGACAGCCCTGAGCCCCTCTGGCCCCTCGGCCCGGTGTTCCGCGCTCACTCGCTGCCAGGCCAGCAGAAAACGCTGAAACTCCGCAACGGATACCGGCTGTATCTCCGCGCGCAGCCGGTTAATTGTGAGCCGGTGAATCCGCGCCAGGAGCCGGCGATCGCACCATTCAGTTTCTGCCGTACGAGGATGAAACTTTCCACGCAGAACAAAGCCCTCGGCTTCCAGGGCTAGCAAGGCGCTATCGATTTCCGCGGACGGCAACTGGAAGAAGTCCATCAGCGCACGGGCAGTGATTGGCCCGGCCACTTCGATTCGTCCCCTCACCAACTCCCGCACAGCTTCAGCCCGCTCCCATGCCCGTTCCCGCTCGGACTCCGGCGCAGCCAGAACGGGTTCGACGCGGCAGTCAGGGTAAACAGTCTGCATCATCGGCAGCCGCTCCGCTGTGATCCAGAATGCAGCAGGTGCCATCAGCTTGCCTGCGCGCTTTTCAGCTGTCAGTAAATCCAGCCACGGCGTCGAATTGTCTGCCACGCGCCGGACTTCATCGTCGGTCATGGCACCCATCAGCATCAGCGCCTCATGCAGTTCGTCCGCACTGGTCGCGCGCGGCCAGGCTTCCGCGCAAACTTTTTCGATAGCTGCCGCATCCAGAATGCCCAGTTCACCGTTCGTGGACGCCTCGCCGGCGCGTCTCAAGTACACTGCCTGCGTTCGGCGTTCCTCCAATGGGGCATTGTCGAGGAAAGCGTAAGGCTTGGCATTCAGGATCTCGTGCGCCAGTGGCGAAGGCTCCGGCAGATCGCGGGCCAGACATTCTATCGACCCGGTCTCAATTTGCCTAAGCACTGCAACTAACCCGTTGATATCCATCGCCTCGGTCAGGCAATCTTCGATGGTTTGCTGGACCAGGGGATGCTCGGGAATCTCGCGGTCGCCGGCGATATTTTCCAGGCAGGCCAGTTGGTCGGGAAATACCGCAGCAAGCAGGTTCTCGGATTCCATGCGCTGGAGCGGAGCCGGGACCCTCCGCCCGGCGCGCTGGCGCGGCAGGGCAAGCGCACGCGCCGCATTCCATCGCCAGCGGATCGGAAACATCGGCGCGTCCAGCAGCGCCTGCGTCAGGAGATCCCGGACCGTCTTGCGGTTGAGGTAGCTGAAGACCTCCTCAAGCGGAAAAGAGTGCTGAGTGCCGAGTGAGAGGACAATCGAATCGTCTGTCGCCGCGGCCTGCAGCTCGAAGTTAAAGGTGCGGCAAAACCTTTTGCGTAGCGCGAGCCCCCACGCCCGATTTACTCGAATGCCGAACGGGGAGTGAATGACCAGCTGCATCCCTCCCGACTCATCAAAAAAGCGTTCCAGTACAAGCTTTTGCTGAGACGGAATCACGCCCAGGGCCCGGTAAGTTGCGACGAAATATTCGGCCAGTTGGATCGATCCGGACTGAGAAAGACCCGTTTCCGCCATGAGCCAGTCAGCCAGCTCTCGCGTAGCGCTGCCATCGCGCTCGGCGGGCAATTGGCAATTTCCGAATTGCCGCTCAATTTGCTTTTCCGCGTCCAAACGCAGCTGGGAGACGGCGCTCGATAACTCTGCGCTACGTCCCGGCGCTTCGCCTAGCCAGAACGGAATCCCGGGCGGTTGCCCGTGCGCGTCCTCGACCCGAACGGTGCCGGAATTAATACCCAGGATTCGCCATGACGCGTTACCGAGCTGGAAGATCTCTCCGGCCATGCTTTCCACAGCAAAATCTTCGTTTACAGTGCCAATGAAAGTTTGGCCTGGCTCGACTACCACGCGGTAATCGGCATTGTCCGGAATCGCGCCTCCAGACGTCAACGCCAGCAGCCGGACGCCACGCCGACCGCGCAAGCGGCGGTTCACCGCGTCATAGTGAATCAACGCTGCGCGATGCCCGCGACGTGTGCTGAAACCCTGGGCCAGCATCCGCAGGACATCATCGAATTCCTTCCGGGTCAGATCCCGATACGGATAAGCCGAGCGCGTCAGTTCGAACAGGTTCTGTTCCTGGAAATCCTCGCAGGCGACACAGGCAACCATTTGCTGCGCCAGCAGGTCGAGTGGTTTTTGCGGGATCTCGAGGTAATCGAGCTCACCATTACTGACGCTGCGCAGCGTGGCGACAGCCTCAACCAGCTCATCCCGGCTCAGAGGAAAGATGCGCCCTTTTGGCCGGCCACCACGCCGATGGTCGGCGCGGCCCACGCGCTGCAGTAATGTCGCGATAGAACGCGCAGGACCCAGTTGGCAAACCAGGTCCACCGAACCGATATCGATGCCCAGTTCCAAGGAAGCCGTTGCCACGAGTGCCTTCAGTTTTCCGCTCTTCAACCGGTGCTCAGCGTCCAGCCGAAGTGCCGCCGACAGGCTCCCATGGTGAGACGTAACTTTGTCTTTTCCCAGCCGGTCGCACAGGTGATGCGTGACGCGCTCGGCCAGGCGCCGGGTGTTCACGAACACGAGTGTCGTTTGGTGAGCTTGGATCAGATCAGCGAGTCGACTGTAGACCTCCGCCCAGACCTCGTTCGACATGACTGCCTCCAACGCCGAGCCAGGCAACTCGATCGCCAAATCCATCTTCCGGGAGTACCCACAGTCAACGATCGTACACCGGGCGTTCCCGGTTGGGTCGACATTTCGCGACCCGACGAGGAATCTCGCCACCTCCTCAATCGGTTTTTGGGTGGCCGACAAACCAACACGCTGCAACGGGCCCGTCACGAGCGAGGCAAGCCGTTCCATACTCAGCGCCAGATGCGATCCACGGCGGTTGGCAACGACAGCGTGAATTTCATCCAGGATCAACGTCCTTACCGTCGCCAGGAGCTTACGACCCGACGGCGAAGTCAAAAGCAGGTAGAACGACTCTGGCGTCGTGACCAGGATGTGAGGCGGCTTGCGGGCAATAGCTTGTCGCTTCGCCGCCGGCGTATCGCCGGTCCGCACTTCCGCTCGCACGTCCACATCGCAGCCATCGCTGCTCCGAAGCGCGGCGCGAATACCTGCCAGGGGTTCTTCGAGGTTCTTATGAATGTCGTTGCTGAGAGCTTTGAGCGGTGAAACGTAGAGCACGCGTGTTTCATCACTGAGGTTGCCGGCGAGCCCGTCACGAAACAGCTGGTCCAGCGATGCCAAAAACGCGGCCAGCGTCTTGCCCGAGCCGGTGGGTGCGGCAATAAGGCCGTGAGCGCCGGACTGAATGGCCGGCCAGCCGCGTTTCTGCGGCTCAGTCGGCGTTCCGAACTTCTCTTCGAACCATTGCTCAATCGCGGGATGGAATCGGAACGATTGCATTCGACCAGCAATGTAACCCATGGTAGAGGGAACTTCATGTGAGCCGATGCTACGGTTCTGGCGGGTGCCGTGTGTCCCGGAGGGACGACTCGAAAGTAGGTCGGCGATTTATCGCCGGCACTGGGTTTTAGCAATTTGGTCTCGTCCCAGGGGGACGATTGAATTTACGTTTCGACGATGGCTGATACATTCTCTTCGCTTAATGTTCACGCGGTTTTCAGCACCAAAAACCGCGAACCGTTGCTGGTTGATGAAATCAAGGAACGACTTTGGGCGTTCATGGGCGGGATCGCAAAGCGAAATGAAATGAAGCCGCTCTGCATCGGCGGGGTTGCAGATCATGTGCATCCGCTTCTCTCCTTACCGACGACTCTGTCGGTAGCCAAGGCAATCCAACTAATCAAAGGCGGATCCTCAGCTTGGATACATGAGACCTTTACCCCACTACGACACTTTAGCTGGCAGTCTGGTTACGGAGCGTTCACCGTTAGTGTGTCGCATATTGATCAAACGATTGCATATATCCAAAATCAGGCGGAACATCACCGGCTAAAGAGCTTCCAGGAGGAGTATGTGAATTTCCTAAAGAAGCACGGCATCCGGTTTGAAGAACAATATCTTTGGGATTGATTCGGACGGCGGTTCAAGCGTCCCTCCGGGACGCGGGCAAAAAAAATCCACCTCCAACCCGGCGATAAATCGCTGGGCTACTCTCACCTGTCCCTCCGGGACCGAAATCGCGAGCTTGGGGTTGGTCGAATCCCGGGGCCATGGCCAAACCCGCAGACGGCAGGCCGAACTTCATCTGAACTGGTGGTAATGTGAACCTCGCCCTATCTGGCACATCGGCGCGGACGAGCGGTTCGAGTGAGCTCGCCGAAGTCCTCGCCCGATGCGCAGATTCCGAGAGGCTCCGATTACGAAAGGCTTTCCATGGTTTATTCTCTTCCCAGGAAATTTCGAAAGGATTTCCGGCTCCCGCTGCTCCTTCTGGCGGCGTTCGGCATCTTGGCGCCGCGGCTAGTTGCGGAGGAGCCGATTGTACCTCGAGGTTGGAACCCGTCACTCATAGACGAGATAGACTATCTCAAAAGCGAGTTGGAGAGCGAGCAGGCGCAGCAAGGGATTAACAGGTTAACCGGTCACATTTCAAGTCTGCTGGATGCTGAGCTATTCATGACCTACCTGCGGCTGGCTGATCGCCTGGCCCCGAACGCAAGGCCCGCGCTCAAACAGGAACAGGCCGATTGGTTGAAGCAGCGCGAGAAGGTAACACGGATTGCGGGCAAGAGAGCGGAAGGCGGCAGCGCGAGGTCCATGGAAGAGAACTATGCCTTCGCCGAGTTCACGGAAAAACGAATCCAGCTACTGAACAATCGACTGAAGAAACTTAACCTGAAATCCGATTTTACCGGCGGCTGACCCAGCGACTCGACTGAGCTCGTCGAAGTCTGCCCTGCAGGGCAACTCCGGAATTTTGGGCTAAAGTTCGAGGCAACCTGGAGGGCGACGCTTTGACGTCGCCGCGTTTATCGGTAAATCGCGGCGCTGCGAGAGCAGCGCTCTCCAGAGCCTGTTCGGCGGGCCATGGGCACCTTTATGAGAATTCCCAACAGAGGTTTGTCGCTGTCAGCAGGCACAGGAATGCGATCAGGACCAGCAAGACAATTGCTGTAACGAGCCAAAAGCGAAGCGGTCCGGTCGCGGAGGAGATCATGCAAAGGTCAGAGAGTCTACGCGGCGTTGTGGCCGACGACAAATATCAGATCGCAAAATGACAAATTGGACCCCGCCAGTATACATCCGTTTGCGAATCGCGTACACAATCTCGCGATGGACAAGCCGATGCGTTTTGTACTTGCTGATCTGGGATTTTAAGGCCGCCCCTGGGCTTAGATCCTGAAAACACATCCTTGGGTCATGACGGCAGCTGCCCTGCAATATCCGGGCTATCTACCCCTTAGACGCGCCCGCGGTTAGTCCGCCGCGCCAGTATTTCCCGAAGATGACGAACGCCAGAAGCAGGGGCAACACGCTGATCAGCGATCCCAAGGCAATCAGTTGATAGACGGGCTTTCCCCCCGCTGCGTGACTTACGCTGCTCCAGACGTTCAAACCAAGCGTGAGAGGAAACAGATTGTCCGAGTTCAGAACGATCAGCGGAAGAAAGAAATTGTTCCATGCCCCGACAAAACTGAGAAGGCCAACGGTCACGATACCGGTCTGCATGAGCGGCATCCCAACGCCCCAGAAGATCCGGAACTCCCCAGCCCCGTCCAACCGGGCTGCCTCGATCAAATCGTTCGGGAGGGAGGAATCCCAGAAGACTCGCATCAGGTAGAGCCCGAAGGGATTCACTAAACTCGGGATAATGACGCCCCACATCGTGTTCACCATGCCGAGCTTGTTAAGCATCAGGAACAGCGGCAGAACCAAAGCCGTCGAAGGCACCATGATTGTGCCCAGGATGAAATTGAAAAGGAAGGTCTTGCCCGGAAAATCGTACTTGGAGAAAGCATAACCGCCAAAGGCGCAGATCAAGGTGGTACCAATCGAAATCGAGCTGGCATAGAGCAGCGAATTGACGAACCAGAGAAGAAAAATTCCTTGGCGGTAGGCGAGCAGAGCAGCGACGTTCTCGAAAAAATGAGGAGGGTACGCGATCCAGAACCCGAACGTGGTGAGGATCTGGGTGCTGTCCTTGGTAATAGCCGCCAGAACCCAGGTCGCAGGCAAGACGCAGTAGATCAGGAAGATGCCAAGCGCAACGTAGCGAAGGGATCCGGAACCGGTTGCAGCATGCGGGTAGGAGGCTGAGGAGCGTTGAGAAAATTTCATCGTGACCCGTCACTCTATCTGGAAGTGAACCGGCGGAGAAAAAAGCCGCTGATCGGGAAAACCACGATTGCCAGCAGCGCAGCTAACGCCCCCGCGTAACCGTAGTTGGCGTCACGGGCGGCGGTTAGATAAAGATACATGTTCGGCGTAATGTTATCGGCAACGTAACCGAGCGGCCGCAGGACATACGCCTCAGTGAATAGCTGAGATGTACCGATCACTGAAAAAATGAACAGCAACAAGAGAGTCGGGATCAGCAGCGGGATCTTAATGTAGCGGACCAGGCTCAACTCGGTTGCGCCGTCGACACGAGCGGCCTCATAAAGATCTGTCGGTATGTTTTGTAAGGCCGCAAACAGGGTGATCATGTTGTACCCGGTCCAACTCCAGGTGACGATGTTCCCGATCGAAAACAGCACGATCTCGGGCGAGATAAAGTCAATCGGTCCTCGCCCCACCAAGCCCAGCATCTGATTAAAA
>Ga0306926_10010759_pt1 | contig 10123 bp, 7 predicted proteins | sample flu12Cox44000178_FD_203759 | JGI IMG/M metagenome (GOLD analysis project Ga0306926, IMG submission 203759) | Lab enrichment of tropical soil microbial communities from Luquillo Experimental Forest, Puerto Rico - flux8day.12C.oxic.44.000.178 (v2)... | ecosystem: Environmental > Terrestrial > Soil... | reverse complement strand
TGCGGCCGGCCAATTGCGGGTTCACCGTCGCGTGGTCGAAAGTGTTTCGCGATCGCTTTGAGGGACAGCCGCTCAAGAACGTTGAGTTCAGGTTCGGCACACGGACGGAGCGCGGCGAAGCCGTCATTACCAGCACCGGTATCGAAGGCGGCGCGATCTACGCGCTCTCGGCCGATCTGCGCGAAGCCATTCTGACATCGGGCGAAACGATCCTACATATCGCCTTGCGGCCCGATCTCGACAACAAGGCGCTCGCATCACGACTATCGGCACCGCGCGGAAAACAATCTCTCTCCAATTACATCCGCAAGGCGCTGCAGTTGTCTCCCGTCGCGATCGGGTTGTTGCAGGAAGCATCGGGCGGATTGGCGGCGCGACTTTCGCCGCAAGACCTTGCGGCGCTTGTCAACGCCGTGCCAATCAGGCTCAGCGGCATCGCGCCGATTGTGCGCGCCATCTCGACCGCTGGCGGCATCAGCTTCGACGAACTGGACGCGGATTACATGCTGCGCTGCTTGCCCGGCACCTTCGCCGCCGGCGAGATGCTGGACTGGGAAGCGCCGACCGGCGGCTATCTGCTGCAGGCCTCGTTCGCGACCGGCGCCGCGGCAGGGAAGGGCGCGTTGAAGTGGCTCGCGCGCTAGCGCAGCTTCCCCCGCGCCGCGACCGGCAGCACGCCGACGATCTCCTCGCCTCGCACCATCACCACCTCATCCATCATGTTGACGACGACGCAAACGTGGTTGGGCACGATCCGCACGACATCGCCGACCTTCAGGCGTGTGTTGCTGCGCGTCAGATCGAGGAAGCCGTGCTCTTCGGCAAAGCGCGCAATCTTGGCCTCGGGATGTTCGAGGATCAGGCCAAATCCGTCGAGGCCACCGCCGGGATCGGATGTCAACGTTTTTGAGCCGGCATCGAGGATGCCGCGATCGGGCGCGGCGCGGCTGACGACAGTGGAATAGATGTTGAGCGCGCAATCGTCCCAGGTGGCAACGCCGGCGGCGACCTGCATGCGGTCGTTATAGATGTAGGTGCCGGGTCGATGTTCGGTCGCGCCCTTGAGCTTGCCGACATTCTTCATATTCGGCGAGCCGCCGGTCGAAACCATCTCGGCGTTCAGCCCATGTTCGCGGACACCGGCGAGCGCCTCGTCGAAGAACTTTTGCGCCTCGGCCCAGCCGGTCTCGGTCGGATAGAGCATGAAGCCGGTGAACTTCAGCCCCTTGGAGGCCGCGATCTCGCGCGCCAGCGCAATGGCCTCAGTCGGCGTCTCGACGCCAGCGCGCTTGCGCCCCGTATCGCATTCGACCACCACCGATAGCGGCTTACCTGAAATCTCTGCTGCCTTCGGCAAGCCGTAGACGACGGTCGGATTGTCGGCGGCAACCGTCATGTTGACCTTGGCCTGCAGCGCGGCGAGCCGCGCCATCTTTTCCTCGCCGAGCAGATTGTAGCTGATCAGGATATCGTCGATGCCGGCTTCCTCGGCCATGATCTCGGCCTCGCCGAGCTTTTGGCAGGTGATGCCCCTGGCGCCCGCCGCGACTTGGAGCTTGGCGATCATCGGGCTCTTGTGCGTCTTGATGTGCGGGCGGTTGGCGACGCCGGCTGCCTCGCAGGCCTTCTGGATGCGCACGATGTTGCGCTCGACCTTGTCCATATCGATGACGGCGCAGGGCGTGCCGTATTCGCGGGCGATCTTGGCGGAGAGGGGAGTTGTCATGGTTCAGGCCTGTTCAATTTCTTCGCGTAAAACTTCAAGTTCTAGCCAGCGGTCTTCCGCCGCGGCAAGCTCTTCTTGCGCCTTGGCAATGGCGCGGGAGGTTTCGTCGAAGCGCTTGCGATCCTTCCGATAGAGATCGGGATCGTCAAGGGTGCGTTGCAGCTCGGCGATATCGCCCTGCAGCCTGGCAATGGTCTTGGGCAGCGTTTCGAGCGCGTGCTTTTCGTTGAAATTGAGCCGTCGCTTCGGCGCGGCTTGCGGGGCGGGCGCTTTCACCTCGCGCTTGTCCTCCGCAGGCACCTTCGCCGTCTCGCGCGTGAGATCAGAACCGCGCTGCGCCAGCATGTCCGTATAGCCGCCGGCATATTCGATCCATCTGCCATTGCCATCGGGCGCGATCACCGAGGTCACGATGCGATCGAGGAAGTCGCGGTCGTGGCTGATCAGGATGACCGTGCCATCGTAGTCGCCGAGCATCTCTTCGAGCACGTCGAGGGTTTCGAGATCGAGGTCGTTGGTCGGCTCGTCCAGCACGAGCAGATTGGACGGCTTTGCCAATGCACGCGCCAGCATCAACCGGCCGCGCTCGCCGCCGGACAGAACCTCCAGCGGCGTGCGCATCTGTTCCTGCGCAAACAGAAAATCCTTCATGTAGCTGACGACATGTTTTGGCTTGCCGCCGACCATCACGTGATCGCCGCGACCGCCGGTCAGGGCCTCGGCCAGCGTCGATTTGGGATCGAGGCTTTCGCGGTGCTGGTCCAGCGTCGCCATTTCGATATTGACGCCAAGCCGCACGCTGCCCTGATCGGGCGCAATCGCGCCGGTCAACAGATTCGCCAGCGTGGTCTTGCCGGCGCCGTTCGGCCCGATGATGCCGACGCGATCGCCGCGCTGGATCCGGATCGAGAAATTGTCGACGATCTTGCGGTCTCCAAACATCTTGCCGATCCCCTTGGCTTCGATCACCAGGCGGCCGGATTTCTCCGCTTCCGCGGCGGCGAGGTTGGCGCTGCCGGCCGCACCCCGATAGGTCCTGCGCTGCTCGCGCAGGGCAAAGAGATTGCCGAGCCGCTTGACATTGCGCTTGCGGCGGCCGGAGACGCCATAGCGCAGCCAATGCTCCTCGTTGACGATTCTGCGGTCGAGCTTGTGCTGCTCGCGCTCTTCTTCAGCCAGCACCTCGTCGCGCCAGGCCTCGAAGGCGGCAAAGCCGCGATCGATCTGTTTGATCCGGCCGCGGTCGAGCCAGGCGGTCGCGCGCGAAAGGTTCGAGAGGAAGCGGCGGTCATGACTGATCAATACCAGCGCACTCTTGCGGCCGTCGAGCTCGCGCTCAAGCCATTCGATGCTCGGCAGGTCCAGATGATTGGTCGGCTCGTCCAGCAAGAGGATATCGGGCGAGGGTGCCAGCACCCGCGCCAGTGCGGCGCGCCGGCCCTCGCCGCCGGACAGTTTTGCGGGGTCTTCCTCGCCGTCAAGGCCAAGCTGCTCCAATAGATAGCGGGCCTGATGGCGATCGTCGCCGGGGCCGAGGCCCGCTTCGACATAAGCGAGCGTGCTCGCGTGGCCGGCAAAATCCGGTTCTTGCGGCAGGTAGCGGATGGTCGCGCCAGGCTGGACAAAGCGGGTTCCGCGATCGGGTTCGACCAGGCCAGCCGCGATCTTGAGCAGGGTCGACTTGCCCGAACCGTTGCGCCCGACCAGACAGACGCGCTCACTCGGGGCAACCGTCAGCTCGACGCCTGACAGAAGCGGCGTGCCGCCGAAGCTCAGCGCGATATCTTTGAGCTGGATCAACGGCGGTGCCATCGCATCAACCCTGGCTGGTCGCGGCCTGCTCGGCGCGGCGGCGCTGGATGCGGCGGATCGTCTGGTCGAGCCTCGAGACGAAGGCCGAGCGGTCGCGCGGAGAGAATGACTTCGGTCCGCCGGTAAGTTCGCCAGTGGAACGCAAATCGGTCATCAGGTTGCGCAGCGCGAGCGTCATGCCGATCGAACCTTCCGAAAACGGCTTGCCGTTCGGCGCGATCACCTCGGCACCCGCTTTGACGCAGCGGCTCGCCAGCGGGATATCAGAGGTGATCACGATGTCGCCGGCGCGGGCACGCTCAACGATCCAGTTGTCGGCGGCATCCATGCCGGACCCGGCCGCGACGCGTTCGATCAGTGGATCCTGCGGCACGCGGATGAAATTGCCGGCGACCACGCTCACGGGCACGCCGAGCCGGATAGCGACGCGATAAACCTCGTCTTTCACCGGGCAAGCGTCGGCATCAACATAGATACGGGGGGCTTTGGGATTTTCCGTCATCGTCTCGGTTTCATCGAGCCCAGCGTGTACTCCATCAGGCGGAAAATTGCGAGCAAAAGCGCCTTGCCAGCGCATCTGCCTCGCGTACGATTGGCTGATCAAAACGACAAAGCTTAAAGGAACGGGCATGTCCAGCCGACTAGAGACCTACCGCGTCTCGGCCTACAACACCTCGAAACAGTCCGAGAACAAGATCCACGACGATACGGTGGCGCGGAAATACGGCTTTTCAGGCGGCCTGGTGCCTGGCGTCGACGTGATCGCCTACATGATGCATCAGCCGATTGCGAAATGGGGCCGGGCCTTTCTCGAACGCGGCCTGATCGATGCGCGCTTCCTGAAACCTGTCTATGACGGTGAGACCGCAGAAGTCCGGGCCGTTGAGCAGGACGGCGTGCTCACGCTCGAGGTCGAGAGCCGCGGCGAGCTCTGTGCTACCGGCAATGCCTCGCTGCCGGCCTTCGTGCCGGCGTTTGCGCTATCGGATTTCGGGGACGTCGCACCGGTCGCCGAACGACGGCCGGTGAACGCGTCATCCTACGAAGTCGGCAAATGGCTCGGCACGGTCCCGCGCAAGTGGGCCGGCGGCGCTGCGAAAGAATATCTGGCCGACATCCGCGAAGCCGATCAGATCTTTGCCCACGAGGGGCTCGGCCATCCCGGGCTGTTGCAGCGGATGATGAACAAAGTACTGGTCGACAATGCCATCCTCGGTGCCTGGATTCATGTCGGCAGCAAGATGCAGCTTTTGTCGGCAGCAAAGGCCGACGACGAGCTGACGGCGCGCGCCAAGGTGACCGGCAATTACGAGAAGAAGGGCCACCGCTTTGTCGAGCTCGACGCGCTGGTGCTCGCCAACGGCAAGACGCCGTTGGCGCATTGCTGGCACATCGCGATCTACCAGCCGCGCGAGCAGGCCGCGGCGTAAACCAGCTTGTCATTGCCGGGCTTGACCCCGGCAATCCATCTTCAAGAAGGCTTCTTGCAAAATTGATGGATGCGCGGGTCAAGCCCGCGCATGACGAGTTGGGCGCGGTGGCCCGCCTTGGCCGCTACGCCGCCTTCGCATCCTGGATCGCGCGCCACACCTTCTCCGGCGTCAGCGGCATGTTGATGTGCTTGATGCCATAGTCGGACAGCGCATCGATCACCGCGTTGACGACGACCACGAGGCTGCCGGCACAACCGGCCTCGCCGCAACCCTTGGTGCCCAGCGGATTCGATTTTGCCCGCGATGGATGATCGCCGACCTCCATCGAGGGAATGTCCTCGGCACGCGGCATTGCATAGTCCATGAACGAGCCGGTGATCGGCTGGCCGCTTGTGTCGTAGTTGACTTCCTCCATCAGCGCCTGGCCGATACCCTGCGCGACGCCACCGTGGAGTTGGCCGGCGACGATCATCGGATTGACGATGGTGCCGAAGTCGTTGACGCCGGTATAGCGTACGACGCGAACCACGCCTGTGTTCGGATCGATCTCGACCTCGGCGACGTGGCAGCCGTTCGGGAAGGTCGAGGGGATCTCCTTGGTGTTGTGATCGACGTCGAGCGAGGAGGGCACGCCCTCGGGCACCTTGCCTTCGCGCAGCCGCTCTGCCAGCTCCATGATGCCGATCGAGCGATCGGTGCCGGCGATGGTGAAGCGGCCGCCGGAAAATTCGATGTCGGCTTCGGAGGCTTCGAGGAAATGCGAGGCGGCCTTCTTGCCCTTCTCGACCACAAGCGCGGAGGATTCCACAATCGCCGTGCCTGACGCGGTGATCGAGCGCGAGCCGCCGGTGCCGTTGCCGTAGCGGACGAGGTCGCTGTCGTTCTGCTGGAGCTTGATCTTGTCAAAGGGAACCCCGAGTTGCGCGGACAGCACTTGGGCAAACGGCGTGGCGTGGCCCTGGCCGTAGTCGAGCGTGCCGGTCGTCAGCGTCACGCCTCCGTCCGGGTCGAATGTGATCTTGCCGAGCTCACCGTTCGGCGGTGCGGTGACCTCGAGATAGGAGCCGACCGCGATTCCGCGCAGCTTGCCGCTCTTGCGGCTTTCCTTCTTGCGTTTGGCAAAATTGGCGTGGTCGGAAATCTCCAGCGCCTTGTTGAAGACGCCGGCGAAATCGCCGCTGTCATAGGTGACGCCGGAGGCGGAGGCGTACGGCAACTGCGCGGGCTTGATGAAATTGCGCTTGCGCAAGGTGAGGCGATTGATGCCCGTCTCGTCCGCGGCGCGATCGATCAGCCGCTCCATGTAGTAGTTCGCTTCGGGACGGCCGGCGCCGCGATAGGCGCCAAGATGCGTGCTGTTGGTCAGGACCGCCTTGATGTCGACGCTGATCACCGGCGTGCGATAGACGCTTGAGAGGTTTTTCGAGGTATTGGCCGACAGCGGTCCCGGTGCCACGCCGGTGATGAAGGCGCCGAGATTGCCGTAGCCTGACAGGCGAACGGCGAGGAATTTCCCCTCGGCATCGAGCGCAAGCTCGGCGTGGATCTGCTGCGAACGGCCCTGGCTGTCGGAGAGGAAGCTGGTCGAGCGTTCGTCGGTCCATTTCACCGGCCGCCCAAGCGCTTTCGACGCATGCAGGATGCAGGTGTATTCGGGGTAATTCAGGTTCTTCATGCCGAACGAGCCGCCGACATTGGCGGTGAGAATGCGGACCTTCTCCGGCGGCACATTGAGGATGCGCGCGATGATCGCCTTGTTGCCGCTCACGCCTTGCGTTGGCACTTGTAGCGTGTAGCGCTCGCTCGTCTTGTCGTAATGGCCGAGTGCAACGCGCGGCTCCATCGGCACCACAGCGACGCGGGTGTTGACGATGTCGAGCTTTGTCACATGCGCAGCAGCGGCAAAGGCGGCATCGACCTTGGCGGCATCGCCATAGTGATAGTCGAGCGCGACATTGTCCGGGATATGATCGTAAAGCTGCGGCGCGCCGGGCCTGGCCGCTTCCGCAGCGTCGGTCACCGCGGGAAGGGATTCGATATCGATCTCGACAGCTTCGGCGGCGTCGCGGGCCTGCACGACCGTCTCCGCGACGACAAAGGCAACGGGATCGCCAACGTAGCGCACCTTGTCGGTCGCAAGCGGCATCCGGTTGGTTTGCAACAGTGGTGAGCCGTCACGGTTCTTCAGCGGCAGGCCGCAGATGAAGGGCTTGTAGTTGGCCGACGCAAGGTCCGCACCGGTCCATATCCCGAGTACGCCGGGCATTGCCCGGGCCGCCGAAATGTCGATCCCCCTGATGATGCCGTGGGCATGGCTGGAGCGCACCATCCAGCCATAGGCCTGTCCGGGCAGGCTGAAATCGTCCGTATACTTCCCTTTGCCGCGAACCAGCGTGTCGTCCTCCTTGCGGCGGACGGGCTGCCCAACGCCGTGTTTTTGCAGTGCAATAGCGGTTTCGAGGGAAGGCGAGGATGTGTGATCTTGCATCGGAAAGTGCCTGTTTTCGTGCGATTTCGTGGAGTCTTCCACCAATTAATGCACCAAAGGCCCCCCGACAACGGCAGCTAAAGCATGGTCCTATGTTGCACGGTCCCGGGGCGCTGCTAATGTTTGCGCGAAAAGCGAATTCCAGGCCGGCCGGGGAATGAGGGCCGCGGAAAGACATTGAATGAACGATGACACGCGGCTTCGCGATGGCCCTTCGGCGCGCGAGGACCTGCCGGGTGCGGTCGCGGCAAATGGCGCGGAAGCACCAACTGCTGCGCAGTCGCCGGTTCCCAAAGCCGGCGTCTATGCGGCGCTCGATCTCGGAACCAACAACTGCCGGCTCCTGATCGCCTGCCCGTCGGGTGACGGCTTTCGCGTGGTAGACTCGTTCTCGCGGATCATCCGGTTGGGCGAGGGGATATCCGTCACCGGCTGCATCAGCGAAGCCGCCATCGAGCGCGCGATTGCCGCGCTCAGCATCTGCCGCGACAAGATCCAGGCGAAAAAGGCTAAGCGGCTGCGTCTGATCGCAACCGAAGCGTGCCGGGCCGCATCCAACGCCGACGGCTTTCGCGACAGGGTTGCGGCCGAAACTGGTATCCGGCTTGAGGTGATCGACCGCGAGACGGAGGCGGCGCTTGCGGTGATTGGCTGTTCGCCGTTGATCGATCCAAATGGAAGCGGCGCGATCCTCTTCGACATCGGCGGCGGGTCCACCGAACTGGTGCGGATCGAGCGCGATCCGACCGCGGAGCCGTGTACCAAAGGCTGGATGTCGATCCCGCTCGGTGTGGTCACCCTGGCCGAGCACTTTGGCGGCAAGAATGTGACGCAGGAGATCTATACGCGGATGGTGGAGGAGGTGGCAACATACGTCGCCCCCTTCGCGGCCGAGCACGGCGATGATATCGCGGGCATGCACCTGCTCGGCACATCCGGCACCGTCACGACGCTCGCCGGTATCCACCTCAATCTTGCGCGATACGATCGCCGCCGCGTCGACGGCATCTGGATGGACAACGCGGATATCTCGGCAACCGTCGCCCGCCTGCTCGGCATGAGCTATGAGGAGCGCGCCAGTAACAACTGCATCAGCGTCGAGCGCGCCGATCTGGTGCTTGCCGGTTGCGCCATCCTCGACGCCATCCGCCGCGCATTCCCGCTGCCGCGCCTTCGCGTCGCCGACCGCGGCTTGCGCGAGGGCATGCTGGTCGAGATGATGCGCGAGGACGGCGCGCTCTAAACGCGCGATGATTTCATCGCGCTTTGGTTTCTTGTTTGCGCATGATCTGTTCGGAAAGCCGCTTCACACTTTTCCGGATCATGGCTAGGATTCTGGGCATGGCGAAAGACACCACCGGCCGGCTGCACGTCACTGTCAGGACCGGCGGCAAGCGCAAGCTGTCGTCAAAGCTCTGGCTGGAGCGGCAGCTCAACGATCCCTATGTGGCGCAGGCCAAACGCGAGGGTTTTCGCTCGCGCGCAGCATTCAAGCTGGTTGAAATCGACGACAAATATCACCTGTTGAAGTCAGGCATGACCGTGGTCGATCTTGGGGCAGCGCCGGGCGGCTGGAGCCAGGTCGCCGCCAAACGTGTTGGTGCCGTCAATGGCAAAGGCAGGGTAGTCGCGATCGACCTGCTGGAGATGCCCGAAATTCCGGGCGTGCAGTTCGCCCAGCTCGATTTTCATGCCGATGACGCTCCGGAGCAATTGACCGCGATGCTTGGCGGCCGCGCCGATGTCGTGCTGTCGGACATGGCGGCCAACACCACGGGCCATCGCAAGACCGACCAGCTGCGCATCGTCGGCCTCGTCGAGATCGCGGCAGCGTTTGCGTCAGAGGTGCTCAATCCCGGCGGAACCTTTCTCGCAAAAGTGTTCCAGAGCGGCGCCGACGCCGAATTGCTCGCGCAATTGAAGCGGGATTTTGCCAGCGTCCGCCACGTCAAGCCGGCCGCAAGCCGGCAGGATTCCTCCGAGCGCTACGTGCTGGCGACGGGGTTTCGCGGCTGACATGCGCTAGCGTCATAAAAATGCCAGGCGAGCGGTGGCATTGAAGCGCCTCGCAGCACGTCCTTTCCTTGATGTCGGAGTGGCAGATGAACCTGCAACCCGCACCCTTCCGTTCACCGCTGTCCACGTATGAACAACAGGCGGAAAGCCTGCTTGCCGGACATCGCGCTGCCGATCCCGCAGCCATCGGTCTCTTCCATCACAAACACCCTGGTTTTCTCGACGAGACAATCAAGTGGCGTCCGAAATTCATCGACAAGGCCGAAATCCGCGACGCCGCTCTCTCGCTCGACGACGCCAGGCTCACCATCGCTCGCTACTATGACTTTCTCGATTGGGCCTCCCTTACCGCCTATGTCGAGTCGATCAAGCAGGATGGTCAAATCTTCGAATTCGAATCCACTGTCGAAGCCGTGGTCAAAGGCGAACTGGCCGCGCTGAAAGACGCGCTTCGCCGCGCCCCCTCGCTCGTTCACGCCCGATCGGGTCGCGTCTGCTGTTTCGACCCGTCGGTGCACCACGCCACGCTCCTCCATTATGTGGCCGCCAACGGCGTGGAGGCCTATCGACAGAAAGCTCCGGCCAATGCGGTCGAGATCGCCCGCGCCCTGCTCGAGGCGGGCGCCGAGGTCGATGCCCTCGCTGACA
>Ga0306926_10010757_pt1 | contig 10125 bp, 9 predicted proteins | sample flu12Cox44000178_FD_203759 | JGI IMG/M metagenome (GOLD analysis project Ga0306926, IMG submission 203759) | Lab enrichment of tropical soil microbial communities from Luquillo Experimental Forest, Puerto Rico - flux8day.12C.oxic.44.000.178 (v2)... | ecosystem: Environmental > Terrestrial > Soil... | reverse complement strand
CGCTCGGGCTCGAGATCTTCTTGAGGGCGTCGATCATCAGATGGTGTCCTTTCGGCGCTGGATCAGCAGGGTTTTGAGGAGCTCGATTGTCTGCCGGGTCGACTCGAGGTTCGGGTTCACGGCCAGCGCCCGCTCGAAGTACGTGAGCGCGGTCGCCGGCTGGTCGAGCTGCATGTAGATCATCCCGTAGCCGCTCAGCGCGCCGAAATGATACGGGTTGCGCTTCATCACCTCGTCGCAGTCGGCGAGCGACTTCTGGTATTCGCCCATCATGTAGTAGACCGTCGCCCGCTTGTTCCACCCTTCAGCGAAATCCGGGCGGCGTCGGATGATCTCGCTGAAGGTCTCGACGGCCTCGTCGCCCTGGCTCGCTTGCATCTGCGCCACGCCGGTTTCGAAGAGCCGGTCGATCGTCGCGTCGCCCGAGCGGCTCCACACCTGCCACATCGCGCCCTCCGCGAGCTCGCGAACGAGCGGGTCGGTATCGCGAAGCGCCGCGGCCAGCTGCGGCAGATCGGCCATGAGCCCGGTCTCGGCGAGGGTGCGAGCGCCCTGGCGACGGCTGTCCGCGCTGCGCGTGTCGGCCAGCGCGCGGAGCGCCTCCTCGCGGGTCGAGCTCGCGCCCAGCAGCGCGGGCCAGAAGGCCAGCGCGGCGAGCGCCAGGGAGGCGAGCCATCGCGCGCTCACGGCACGTAGGCCTCGTTCACGTTCGTGCTCGCGTAGCCGGGCTGCGCGCCGCCGCCCGGCACGTAGATCCGGCTGCCGACCACGGCCGCGCCGATGCCGTGACGGGGCGTCCGCATCGGATCCTTGCCGATCCAGCGATTGCCGGCGGCCTCGTACATCTCGTTGGCGCTGAAGATGCGAAGCGGCGCCTCGCCGCCGAAGACGTAGACGCGGTCGCCGAGCGCGGCGGCGGCCAGCCCGCCGCGGGCGGTCGGCAGCGGCAGCCCGGTCGACCAGCTGTTGGACGCCGGATCGTAGATCTCGACGGCGGCGAATTGCGTCCCGACGAACGACGTGCGCCCGCCGATCGCCCAGAGCTTGTCCTGGAACGCGACCGCCGCGAGATGATCGCGCGCGGTCGGCATCGGCGGCGCGTCGGTCCAGCGGTCGGGCGTCGGCTCGTAGATCTCGTGCGCGGCGCTCGCATCATCGCCGCTGCCGCCGACCGCGTGCAAACGGCCGCCGAGGGCGACGACTGCCAGCGCGCCGCGCGCCTGCCGGAGCGGCGCGCGCGTCGCCCACGAGCTGCGTGCCTCGTCGTACTCGTACACGGTACGCAGCGGCGTCCAGCTCAGGCGGCCGCCGCCGAAGCCGCCGACCACGAAGAGGCGGCCCGCGATGACGGCAGCCGCCGCGTGATGCGTGGGGGCGGGAAGGGGCGTGCGCGTCTCCCAGCTGTTGGAGGCCGGGTCGTAGACCTCGACGGTGGCGACGGCTTCGTTGTCCGGGCCGAAGCCGCCGATCACGAACACGCGCCCGTTGAGCTCGGCGACCGCGACCTCCTGCCGCGCGGTCGGCATCGGGGCGAGCTCGACCCACTTGCCCGGGCTCAGGATGTCGAGCGGCGCGCTCGAGTCGGTCGTCTTGCCGAGGCAGCCGGCCACGATCAGCACGGCGAGGGGGATCGCGCCCCGTGCAACCCGGCGTGTCATGAGCGAACCAGCTCGAGCAGGCCGGCCTCGTCGAGCACGGGCACTCCCAGCCGGCGAGCGTCGTCCGCCTTGCTGCCGGGCGCATCGCCGACGATCACGTAGTGGGTCTTCTTCGACACGGATGACGTGACGCGCCCCCCGTGCCGTTCGATCAGCTCGCGCGCGGCCTCGCGGGAGAGCGTCGGCAAGGAGCCGGTCAGGACGATGGTTTTGCCGGCGAGCGGCTTGGGGCCCTCCGGCGCGACCGGCGCGCTCGTCACCACGCCGGCGCGCGCGAGGCGCTCGATCAGCGCGCGGTTCGTCGGATCCTGGAAGAACGCCGCGATCGAGCGCGCGATCTCGTCGCCGATGCCGTGCACCTCGGCCAGCTCGGTCTCGGACATGGCGGCGATGCGCTCGAGACTGCCGAAGCGCGTGGCCAGCACCTGGGCGACGCGCTCGCCGACCAGGCGGATGCCGGCCGCGTTGAGCAGGCGCGCCGGGCCGCGTGTGCGCGAGGCCGCGATCGCCGCCACGAGGTTCTCGGCCGACTTCTCGGCAAATCGGTCCAGCTCGCCGACCTCGTCGGCGGTCAAGGTGTAGAGATCGGCGAAGTCCTTGACGCGCCCGGTGTCGACCAGCTGCTCGATCGTGCTGTCGCCGAGGTGCTCGATGTCCATCGCGCGCCGCGAGCCGAAGTGGCGCAGCCGCTCCTTGAGCTGGGCCGGGCAGGCGGTGTTGAGGCATCGCCAGTAGGCCTCTCCCGCGGCGCGGGCGGTGGCGCCGCCGCACGCCGGACACGTCGACGGGAACGTGAATTCCTGCGTCTCGGCCGGACGCTTGGCGAGCACCACCTGGACCACGTAGGGGATCACGTCGCCCGCGCGCTCGATCAGTACCGTGTCACCCACGCGGATGTCCTTGCGCCGGATCTCGTCCTCGTTGTGCAGGCTCACGTTGCGGATCGTCACGCCGGCGAGCTCGACGGGGCTGAGCTTGGCGGTCGGCGTGAGCGCGCCCGTCTTGCCCACGTTCACCTCGATCGCCTCGATCACCGTCGTGGCCTGGCGCGCCGCGAACTTGAACGCGATCGCCCAGCGCGGATGATGGGTCGTCGAGCCGAGCCGCCGCTGCTGATCGAGCGACTCGACCTTGACCACGGCGCCGTCGGCGTCGTACCCGAGCGAGTCACGGTCGCGCTCGAGCTTCTCGCACGCGGCGATGACCGCGGCGAGATTCGCGCACCGCTCGGCGCGCGGGTTCGTCTTGAAGCCGGCCGCGCGCAGCGCCTCGAGCACGTCCCAGTGGGAGGTGAAGCCCAGCGAGTCGGCGCGGCTCAGGTGATAGAGGAAGATGTCGAGCGGGCGGCGGGCGGTGACCGACGGATCCTTCTGCCGCACGGCGCCCGCCGCGGCGTTCCGCGGGTTGGCGAACGTGGGCGTGCCGGCCTCTTCCAGCGTCCGGTTGAGGCGAGCGAACTCCTCGCGCGGCATGAAGACCTCGCCGCGCACCTCGAGGACGGGCGCGCCGGCCAGAGCCCCCCGCAGCACCATCGGGATCGATCGGATCGTCCGGAGGTTCGGCGTGATGTCCTCGCCCATGCGCCCGTCGCCGCGCGTGGCGCCGCGGACGAAGCGGCCGTGCTCGTACAGGAGCGCGATGCCCAGGCCGTCGATCTTCGGCTCGCACACGTAGGTGAACGCAGCCCCCGGCAGCGCGCGGCCGATCCGGGCCTCGAACTCGCGCAGATCGTCCGGCGAGGTCGCGTTGTCGAGGGAGAGCATGGCGTCGTGATGCTCGACCGGCTTGAAGATGTCGGTCGGCGCCCCACCGACGCGCTGCGTGGGGCTGTCCGCGGTGACGAGGTCGGGAAACGCCGCCTCGAGCTCGCGCAGCTCGCGCATGAGCGCGTCGTACTCGGCGTCCGAGACCTCGGGCCGCGCTTCGACGTAGTACAGATAGTCGTGGTGGTGGATCTGCTCGCGCAGCTCGGTGATCCGCTGCGCGGCGTCGGCCCGCGTCATGCCAACAAGATAACACTCCGCCGCCGGCTCGTCCGGCGAGCGGACGCTCGCCGGACGGGTCGGGGCGCCGCGGGCGGCGGTGCTACTGGCCGCGGTGGGCGGGGTCGACTCCGGCGAAGGCGAGGAAGTCGACCATGCTGAAATCACCGGTGACCTTGCCGCTCCGCGTGGGGAGCGTGGGCCGCCAGCCGCGCTGGGAGAGGTAGGAGTCGCGGTCGAGCTGCAGGAGACCGATGAAGACCTCGCCGACGATGCGGCCGCCGACGGGTCCGAGGGTCAGGCCGTTCGCCATGACCTGGGCCTCCCGGAGGACGTAGTACCAGAGGGGCGTCGACTCGTCGAGGCTCGGTCCGAACTGCCGAAGCTCGGGGAAATCGCCGCGTGACAATGAAGGCACTCCCAGCTCCCGCGCGATGCTCTGGCCCGATGGCAGCTGCCAGGTGACGTGGCGCAGGAGATTGCGCTGAGGCAGCGCCGTGGGTGGGTCGCCCGAGGCGATCGTGGCCAGCGGCAGGTTGAAGAGGGGCGTGGAGATCCGGGTATCGATGAGCTTGTTGGGGCGGACGTCTTCGCCCAGGGTCCCGCCGACCCCGCCCGGACGACGCTCGGCGCCGAAGTCGAAGAAGGTCTGCCAGCCGATGAAGCGTCGCCGCGCTCTGACGCCGCCACGCAGATCGACGGGATCCGACTGACCTTCGCCCGCCGGGTCGAAGATCATCCCGAAGAACGGTGCCGGGGCGCCGCCGGGCCCGATATCGCCGAGCAGGTTCGCCCGGTAGGAGGGCCGGACCATGCTGTGACCGAACCGATAGGCGGCGCCCTGGAATTCGACGGGGATGAAGCCCACGGGCGGTCTGAAGGCGCGACGCCCATTTCTCAGGATATCGTCGACCATCGCCTGACCGACGAAGAGCGGCAGGAACTCGTGAACGATCATCCACTGGTAGTGCCACGTGGTGAGCTGGCGCGCCTTGCGAAAGACTTCGTCCGACGAATCGCGGCGGTCTCGCGCGACGAGATCGACCGCGCGGTTGTGGAACAGGATGAAGGCCGCCTGCAGACCGGCGATCATGAGGTTCTCGTCGTTGCGGGGATCGGCGATGATCGCCGTCCCGTCGGACCGGCGCGGCAGATCCTCGAAGAGTCCGCCGCGCTCGATCCGCAGCTTCGTCGGTCGCTCGCGGCTCTGGCGGCCGACCGGCACGTAGAGCTCGGGATCCGCGAGCGGGCCGCCGCCGTACACGGAGTCCAGGTCGAGCGCGGGTGTGCGCTCGTTGGGCGAGTCGGTCGGCTCGGTCGGCCTGCCCAATCGCGAGGTCAGGTCGAACGTGAGATCGTGATCGAGAAACTGGCCCATGAAGGTCGTACCGGCGGGGTGAGTCGGGTTGTTCGGGTTGTTGGCGCTGAGCGCCGCATCGGCGATGAGCGCTACGGGCCCTGCCGCGAGATCGTCTGCGGCATCGAGGACGCCGCCGGGCTCGCCGATCTCCCTCAGGGCGCTCAGCAGGCGTCCGCTCGAGTCGGCGAAGGGTTTCAGATTGGGGAACATCCGCCCGAATCGGTCTTCGCGAATCACGAACACCGGCGGACGCGGCCGCTGGGCTAGAGCGGGATTGGCCGCGATCAGGCTCGATCCGCCCGCCGCGAGCGTCCCCATGCCGAGGGCCCTCAGGAAAGCTCTCCGTTCGATCGTCATCGTTGACGTCTCCTCTTGCTGCGAATTGGAGCTGATTGCGTAGGGAGTGATCCGTGTCCGAACGGTCGCGCGGCAGGCGCAAGAGGCGCGCCAACCGCGCTGTCGGAGAAGTCCGCGAAATCGGGCTCTTGGTTTTGGGCGTCTGAGACGTCGGTTCTCACTGCTGAGAGGGCGATCGGGCGGATCGCGGGCGCGCCGGTCGAGGCGGTGCTGGCGCGAAGATGTAGAAATCCGGGCGCCGTCCGGCGCTTGACGGCTCGGCGCGGCGCCGTTCCGCGTTTCGAGAATGCATTGCGCACAATTCTCAGCGCTGCGAGATCGCCGAGCGTTCGCGGCGCGCCTTGCTGCGTGAGCAGAAGTGACGTTATACTGCCGGGGACCGGTCGAAATTTCGCGCGAGTGGCTCAGACATGCCACGATCTCCCGTCCTGAAAGTAGAGGTCGAGACCCGAGCCACCACGGCGTCGGTTCAGGACTACCTCGCCGCGATCTACGATCTGGCGGGCAGTGGCAAGCCGGTGATCGGTGCACGGCTGGCCAAGCACATGGGTATTTCCGCCCCGGCCGTGACCGAGGCGATCCATCGCATGGAGCGCGGCGGCTACGTGAAGATCGGCCGCGGCAAGGAGCTCGCCCTCTCCACCAAGGGCCGGCAGATCGCGGAGGTCATGGCGCGCCGGCACCGCCTCCTCGAGCGCTGGCTCACGGACACGCTCGGCCTCAACTGGACTGACGCCCACGAGGAGGCGCACCGGCTCGAGCACGCGCTGTCGCCGCGGGTCGAGGACCGCCTCGCCGAGCTCCTGGGTATGCCTAGCACCTGTCCCCACGGCAACCCGATACCGGGGATGGCCAAGCCGCCCCGGGTCGAGCCGTTTCCTCTCGCCCAGGCGAAGGAAGGGACGACGGTCGTGGTCGAGCGCATCACGGAAGAGGCCGAAGCTGACAAGAAGCTCCTCGAGCACCTCTGGAAGAACGACGTCCGCCCGGGGCGACGCCTGAAGATCACCGAAGTCGCGCCCTGGGCCGGGACGATCACGGCGTCGGGCGACGGTCAGATCATCGCGCTCGGCCTGCCGGCCGCCGCGAAGATCTGGGTCTATCTTCCAGGTGCCGGTGGATGAAGGTCCTCTTCTGGATTCTGGTCGCGATCGGCTGCGTCTACGTCTTCTACTCCGGTGCGATGGCCGTGTGGTCCTATCTCGAAGTCATCAGCGTGGTCGAGGAGGTCGTCAACGAGCGTGCCTCGCGGACCGGCCGTGACGAGCGTGCCAGCCGCGTGAGAGACGACATTGCCAAGAAGGTGGCGGCGAGCGGGATCAGCGTCGACGAGCGCGCGATCTCGGTCGCCGACCAGGGCACCTCGCTCGACGTCGACGTGCGGTGGAGCTGGCCGGTGATCGTCTACCAGGGGCGCGAGTACCTGGCGGTGCCGCTGAAGCACGAACGGACCTTCTCGGTGCCCGCGCGCTGAGCGACCGCTTCGTCTGAGCTACTTCTTCGTCTGAGCGTCGCGGATCATCTTCGCGACGCGGTCCCGATCCTCGCCCGGCGGCGCCAGCGCGACGAACTTCTCCCAGGACCGGACCGCACCGGCCACGTCGTGCTTGACCTCGTAGAGCAGCTGGCCCCGATAGAGGAGCGCCGGCAGGTAGCTCGGGTCGAGCGTGAGCGCGCGGTCGAAGATCTCGAGAGCGCGATCGGCGTGCTCGGGCCCCCCGCCGATCGCGAGGATCAATCCCAGATGGGTCGTCGCGTCGACGTTGTTCGGATCGCGCTTGAGGACGGCCTGGTAGGCCGCGATCGCCTCGTTGTACCGACCCGCGGCGAGACTCTGGCCTGCTGCCTGGAGCATGCCGCGTAGCATCTCGGGCGGGATCGGCTGGCCGGGCGCGAGCGCGGGTGCGTTGCTCGCGCTGGGCGCCTCCTGCGCACCTGGTGTCTCCCGCGGGAGCTCGGCGAGCGGTCGCGAGCCCGGCGTGGGCCGTCCGGCCGTCGGATCGGGCTCGGTGTACCGGACGATGCCGGCGCCGACGGCGATACCGAAGACGAGCAGGAGCAGCGCGCCGGCCGCGAGCGCCGCCGGGTGGCGCCACGCCGATCCGCGAGGGGCCGCGGGCGCGCTGCGGTCCGGAGCCGGCTCGGCGGGACCGAGCCGATCGAGCTCCGTCAGGATCGCGGCCGCCTCGCCCTCGTAGCGCGCGCGCAGCTCCGCGAAGTCGGCGTCCGACACGTGGCCGGCCGCGTGCTCGAACTCGAGCTCGCGGATGGCGGCGAGCGCCACGCGCTTGCCCTCGGAGAGCTCATCCCGCCGGTCCGGAGGCAGGGCGAGGAACGTCCGGCCGCGCCGGTCGCGGCCGAGCAGCGGCCAGAGCACGAACGCGAGCGCCGGCACGCCGACGACGAGGGTGGCGACGACCACGCCGGCGCCGATCACGACTCGCCCTCCAGCTCCCGTCGGATCCGCTCGCTCATCGCCGCGTCGACGACGACCGGCGCCGCGGGAACGGATCGGCGGCGATGGGTCCAGCGCCACACCAGGGCCGCCGCGACGGCGAGCCCCACGAGGACGGCTGCGAGCGGCAGGAGCCAGACCAGCAGGTTGAAGCCGCGGCGCGGCGGCGAGAGGAGGATCCATTCGCCGTAGCGGTCGACGAAGTAGCGCTGCACCTCGGCGGGGCTCTCGCCGGCGGCCAGGCGCTCGCGGATGATCGCGCGCATCTGACTCGCCATCTCTGACGGCGAGTCGGCGACCGAGAGATTCTGGCACACGACGCAGCGAAGCTGCGCCGCGACGTCGTGCACGACGTCCTCGTTCACCGCCGGCCTGGTCTGGGCGGCGCTCGGCCATGCCTCCGAGCCGATCAGGGCCAGCATGGTCACGATCCCGAGGGCGACGCGGCTCATGGGGAGGCCGGTTCCGCGAGGAGACGATCGACCGTGGCCTTGAAGACTTCGTCGGTGACGGCGCCCACGTGCTTGAGGCGGATCTGGCCGCGGCGATCGACGAAGAAGGTCTCGGGCACGCCGTAGACGCCGTAGTCCACCGAGACCGTGCCCTTGAGGTCCTGGGCGACCGGGAAGGTCAGGCCGAAATCGCCGACGAACTTCAGCGCGGCCTCGCGCTTGTCCTGGATGTCCACGCCGACCACCACCACCCCCCGCTCGCGATAGCCGCGCCAGTTGCGCTCGAGCACCGGCGCCTCCTCGTAGCACGCCGGATAGCACCACGACGCCCAGAAGTTCACGACGACGACCTTGCCCCCATGCACGGCGAGATCGAGGGGCGCGCCCTCGAGCGTCGCCAGCGCGAAGCCGGGCGCGGGTCGGCCGACGAGCGGCGAGGGGATGTCGCGCGGGCTCACGCGGAACCCGTAGGCGAGCAGCGCCAGTACCGGGACGGCTGCGAGCGGGATCAGCCAGCGCCAGAGCCGTTTCACGCGCTCTTGTGCCGCTCCGGCAGGATGGCCAGCAGCGCCCCCAGGGTGAGCACGACTCCGCCGATCCAGATCCAGCTCACGAGGCGGTTCACCTGGAGCTTGATGGTCGCCTGCGAGCCGTCGCGGGCGAAGTCGCCGAGGACGAGGTAGATATCCTCGCGCAGGCCCAGCCGGTAGTCGACGTACGCGATCGGCGCCTGCTCTTGAGGATAGAACTTCTTGGCGGGCTGCAGCACGCCGAGGACGCGGCCGTTGGAGACGGTGAACGTGCCGACCACCTTGAAGTGATTCGACTCCTCGACCGCCGTGAGCCCGTCGAAGCGGAAGCGGTAGCCGGCGAGCTCGGCCGTCTCGCCGCGGTGCAGGGTGGTCTCGGTCTGCACCGACCAGGCGTGCGAGCCCATCACGCCGAGCGCGACGATCAGGATGCCGAGATGCACGACGAAGCCGCCGTAGCGCCGGTTGTGCCGCACGAGGAGGCCGCCCATCGCCGGCAGGAGCGACTCGCCGACCCGCAGGCGCGCGCGCGTGGCGCGAGTGAAGTCGACGGCGATCGTGACCGCGACGAACACCGTCGTCGCGAACGTGAGGGCCGCCAGCAAGGACCGCACGCCCAGCGCGAACGCCAGCGCCGCCGCCAGGATCCCGAGCGCCACCGGCCAGAGGAAGTTGCGCTTGAGGTTGTCGAGTGACGCGCGGCGCCAGGCGATGAGCGGGCCGACGCCCATCAGGAACACCAGTGAGAGGAAGAGCGGCACGTTGATCTGGTTGAAGAAGGGCGCGCCGACGCTGACCTTCACGCCGCGCGCCGCCTCCGAGAGCAGCGGGAACACCGTCCCGAAGAAGACCGTGAACGCAGCGGCGACCAGGAGCACGTTGTTCAGGAGGAACGCCGACTCGCGCGACAGGACGGAGTCGAGCTCGCCCTCCGATCGGAGCGCTTCCCAGCGCCACGCCACCAGGCCCAGCGCGGTCAGGAGAACCAGCGCGAGGAAGCTCAGGAACAGGATGCCGATCGAGCCCTGCGTGAAGGCGTGGACCGATGCGATGACCCCGGAGCGGGTGAGGAACGTGCCGAAGAGCGTGAGCCCGAAGGTCAGGATCACCAGCGAGATGTTCCAGAGGCGCAGCATGCGCCGCCGCTCCTGGATCATGACCGAGTGCAGGAACGCCGTCGCGGTGAGCCACGGCATGAACGCGGCGTTCTCGACCGGATCCCACGCCCAGTATCCGCCCCAGCCCAGGACGTGGTAGCTCCACCAGCCGCCGATCAGGAGACCGAGCGAGAGGAAGTACCAGGCGACGATCGTCCAGCGTCGGGTCAGCAC
>Ga0306926_10010755_pt1 | contig 10126 bp, 7 predicted proteins | sample flu12Cox44000178_FD_203759 | JGI IMG/M metagenome (GOLD analysis project Ga0306926, IMG submission 203759) | Lab enrichment of tropical soil microbial communities from Luquillo Experimental Forest, Puerto Rico - flux8day.12C.oxic.44.000.178 (v2)... | ecosystem: Environmental > Terrestrial > Soil... | reverse complement strand
TGATCCCGGAGGCAAAGCAAACTACGACGGTACCGACGACACACTCGTCGGTTTCATCAATCAATCGACGACCCTGATCACCGCGCTACATCTCACAGGCGGCAGTCCCGGCAGCGGTATTTTCGATTTTGACGGTGATGGAGGGTGCCAGACCGCCCGATTCACTTGGGTCGACCCGGGCGCCTGCCCTGTGACCACCGGCAGTGACAACTACGCCGATTCGGCGCACGCCAATACGAACGGTGTTTTCGCAGGTGTCACGTTTGAAAACATCAGCGCGGATCTGACTTCCGGCGACGTGTTTTTCTCCACTCCGCTCGGACCGGGCGGAATGGCAGAATGGACTTTAGGCGGTACGATCTCGGCCGTTACGATCAATCCATCCGCCGTTCCGGAGCCAGCATCGCTCGCGCTCGTTGGCACTGCTCTTGCTGGTCTGGGGATGGCCCGTCGTCGCCGCAAGGCGTCCTAGGAACGCTTGCGCAATCGCCTAAGCCTCCGGTTCCACGAACTCGCTATCCCGTCGCTGCTTTTGTGTAAAGAACTCCGATTGTATAAAGAACTTCGACACGAGCCTAACCCTTCGCATAACCGCGGTAAGCCTGTATGCGAGCCAACTGCAGCTGGCATAGACGACGAAAGTTATCCAGAAGCTGGCGTTGCGGATGGTCTTGAGGCTGAAGACCCTGCAGGGACCTCATTAAATCTCGGTAGTAGGCATTATTCGCGGTAAGGATCTGTTCCTCGGCCTGCATGATTAAGTCCTGTCGTCTCGCACGGCCAGGATGCATCTCCGATATCAGGAAATCCAAAGTTCGCCGGAGGGCTCTTGGTGCCGCTGGACCCGGGATGAAAAGACGCCCGACTTTGATACAATTCCCGCTCGCCGCGAGAAACGCCGGAATATAGAAGGAGAGGTTCCTGACCGAGGATGGTAACGCTTGCGGTCCGCGATTTTTGATGACACTGGTCAGTTCGATCGTCCCCAGGCCAGGCAACTTTATCGTCATCGCAATCGAACGGATAAAGAGCGCCGTCGAGTCGATAAATCCGTGGATCAGCCAAGTATCAAAGCTATCGTGCGCGCCATAGCACGCGAAACATTCGTTCCTTGTGACCCCTAAAGGAACGGATCGGGTCATCGCCACAGAGCCCGATTTATTGCGATCTTGATCGATTTGAAATAACGCACCTTGAAAATGATGGTTGAAGAAATCAATAACCGGCATCAAAACGGGATACGGTGGTGCCCTAGCGGAATCCGGATAAGCGAGCACTCTGGAACTTAAAAACGATTGGAGCATTAGCTCATCGTTATTCCCCGAGATGATCAAATCCGCGAACCCAAAATGATTCTGATATCGTGCTGGGCTTATAAAGTCCAAAAGTTCAGGAAACGACGCAAGGAGCGACCATGGTGAAGTCCGACGATGGTGGGCAAGCTTGTCGGTGAGATTATACAACTCAAGCAACGCTTCCATTATAGAGACGCATTCACCGGTTAGGCCTTCGTCGTGAGATGAAATGACGATGTCGTCTGTAGCGACAGAAAGATGGAACGATGGTAACGGAACCAAGCAGTTCCAGGGAAGGCGCGCGAGCACTCTGCCAGCAACTTCGGGCGGGGCCTCGACGCTGAGACATCCATCGAGGCATTTGAGGTTCAAGTCGTCCCTGAACTCGGCGCCAATCTTCTCGCAGAGAGCAACGATCTTTTGCAACGAGCGTTCGACCGGTGCTTTGTCTGCGCTAATCAATACCATGGACCCACTCAGCGGAATCTGATCAGCTGGCTGAAACAACTGACATCGGGGGCGGGTTTCCGGCCGTTCGCGATCGCGCCATAGCCTTCAACATGTTTGTCATGCCTGCGAACCTCTTACCGTCCTAGGTCGCACGCGGTAGGATCCACGGAATATGGCGATTGTCGCTAATCGGACAGCCCGTCGACGGGCGGAAGTTGCTGCCGAACTGGCGTCCGCCTTCCAGCATCACCAGGCTGGCCGCTTTGCGCGGGCCGCCGCCCTTTACCGCAAGATCCTTGATAAGACACCGGACAACCCCGATGCGCTTCATCTGCTCGGACTCCTCGCGCTTCGCGAGGGCCGTGGCGAACGGGCAGTTCAGCTGATCGGTAAGGCTGTGACGATGCTGCCGGAGTTTGCCGAGGCCCACTCCAACCTCGGCAACGCGAACCGCTTGGCAGGACACATTGCCGAAGCCTCTGCCAACTACCGGCGCGCCATCGCATTACGGCCGGATTTTGCTCCGGCCTACAGCAACCTTGGTCAGCTCCTTTGCGAAGAGGGGAATTTTGTCGCGGCGCTGGCGAACTGTCGGCGAGCTGTGGAGCTGGCTCCGCATCTGGTCGAGGCGCAAAACCATCTCGGCCGCGCGTTGCGCGGGCTCGGCCGTCTCGAAGAGGCCGCAGCGGCACTCAGCCGAGCCGTGCGGCTTGAGCCCGAGAGCGCTGCGCGGCATACCAACCTCGGCAATGTGTTGACCGACCTTGAGCGTTTTCGGGAGGCCGCCAGCTGTTATCGCCGAGCCATCGAGCTCGACTCTCGGGCGGTGACGGCGCATTGTGGACTAGCTGTCTGCCTGCGTTTCTGCAACGATTTGGAAGGCGCAGTCGCAAGCTACCGCGACGCACTCGCATTACGCCCCGACCAGCCTGCGGTGTGGAACGATCTGGGGAGGGCGTTGCGCGTCGCGGGCCGCTTCGAAGAAGCGGTGGACGCGTTCCGACAGGCGCTCGCCGTCAACCGCGACTTCGCCGATGCTTACCGCAACCTCGCCGCCTGCCGGCAGCTCTGCGCGGGCGGGGACGAGATCCGGCGGGTCTATAAACTTTGCGAGCGCGCCGATCTACCCAGCGAGGAGCGCGCCGCGGCCAGCTTTGCGATCGGCAAGGCGCTCGACGATGCCGATCGATTTGATGAAGCATTCGCAGCATACGACCGGGCAAATCGCATCTACCGGGACTGGCTGGCCAAAACAAACCAATCCTTCGATGCCGAGGCGCTACACCGGCAGATCGATGAGACGATTGCCGCTTTCACTCCGGCCTTCTTTGCTTCGATCGCTAATTGGGGCAGCCCCTCCGACCTTCCCGTTTTCATCGTCGGCATGCCGCGCTCTGGCACCAGTCTGGTCGAGCAGATCGCTGCTACCCATTCCCAAGTCTTCGGTGCTGGGGAACTCAGGCATATCGGTACGCTTGCTGTGGAACTGAGACCGTCCCGCGATGAGCCGATGTGTCGGGCGCATGTGAGAAGTTTGGCCGACGAGCATCTCGCACGATTGGCCGCACTTGGCGGCAACACCCGGCGCGTTATCGACAAGTTGCCCGACAACATCTTCGAGCTCGGCGTGATCGCGATGCTATTTCCGGCGGCGCGTGTGATATTCTGCCGGCGCGATCCTCGTGACATTTGCCTTTCTTGCTATTTTCAGAAGTTCGCGGGATCGCAACTCGCTTTCTCCTATGATCTTGCGGATTGTGCGAGACGATACCTCGAAACCGAGCGCATCGCGGCGCACTGGCGCCGGGTGTTGCCGTTGCGCGTGCACGAGATCGAATACGAAGCGCTGGTCGTCGATCTCGAAGGCGAAAGCCGTCGGCTGATCGGTTTCCTCGGGCTCGAATGGGAGCCGGCGTGCCTCGAGTTTCACCGCACGCGACGGGCCGTCTCGACCGCGAGCGGCTGGCAAGTGCGCCAGCCTCTGTACGATCGTTCGGCCGGACGTTGGCGTCATTACGAGCCTTACTTGGCTCCATTGCTTGATGGACTACGCGGTGGGCCAGTGGGCTAAGTTAGACAAATGCGGAATTTTCCATAATATATATTATGCGACATTACCGTGTCGGCGCAAGGTCGAAATGTCACCCCACTGCCAATCGGAGATAGCATGGCTGCGGCGAGCAACACAGGCACAAGCCACCCCATCGACCATCTCCTTGAGGTCATGGCACGACTGCGCGACCCGCAGCGCGGTTGTCCCTGGGATCGGGAGCAGGAGTTTTCGACGATTGCGCCGTACACGATCGAAGAGGCTTATGAGGTCGCCGATGCGATCGCACGCAACGACATGGTTGCGCTAAAGGACGAGTTGGGCGATCTGCTTTTTCAGGTCGTCTTTCATGCCCGCATGGCAGAGGAAGCGGGAATTTTCGCTTTCGGCGACGTTATCGCGGCCATCGCCGACAAAATGGAACGGCGCCACCCACACGTCTTCGCGGACGCGGAGATCACTTCGGTTGCCGCGCAAAACCGGGCTTGGGAAGAGAATAAAGCTGCCGAGCGGCGCGGCCGCTCGCGGGAAGCCGGGACGGCAGAGAGCGTTCTCGATGGTGTCGCGCTGGCGTTGCCTGCGCTGCTGAGGGCAGTCAAGCTTCAGAAACGAGCGGCACGCATCGGGTTTGATTGGCCGCAAGCCAACGAAGTCTTTGAGAAAATCGCGGAGGAAATTGCTGAGCTCAGGGCGGAAATCGACCGTGGTGGCGAGCGCGATCGCTTGGAAGACGAGATCGGTGATCTCCTCTTCGCCGTGACCAATCTCGCGCGCAAGCTCGACCTCGACCCTGAGGCAGCGTTGCGCCGCGCAACCGCAAAATTCGAGAGGCGCTTCCGGCGCGTCGAGGCGGCGGCTACGGAGCAGACCGCCCTCCCCGATCTCGAAGCCCTGGAAGTGTTGTGGCAGGAGGCCAAGCGCGAAGAGAATTAGTGTAAGCGCTGGCGGTGCCGCAGGCGGCTGATGTCCTCATCGGACAAGCGTACCGAAAGATGCGCCGCCTCATTGTCATCGCGGCGGCCGAGTACCTCCCCCCGGTCGTAGATCCAGGCCAGGGTTTTGCCGTCCGCGAGAGGGACATCAAGGCGTGTGACGCGCGCCTCACTTTCGAGCCGGCGATCGATCAGGTCGAGCAGCGCCTCGCACCCCTCGCCCGTAGTGGCTGACACCGCGATGCTGTGTGAATTGCGCCGCTGTTGATTCCCGAGGCTTGCGCGCGTCACCGGGTCGACCAAATCGATCTTGTTCATCGCTTCAATAAGACCGTCCTCGCGGGGCTCATCAAGGCCGAGTTCACTGAGGACTTTCAGCACATCACCGCGCTGCGCTTCGCTGTCCGGGTGAGACGCGTCGCGAACATGGACAACAATGTCGGCTTCGGTAACTTCTTCGAGGGTGGCTCGAAAGGCGGCGACCAGGTGGGTCGGAAGATCGGAGATAAACCCGACCGTGTCGGAGAGGATTGCTTGGCGTCCCGACGGCAATTCGAGCCGGCGCATCGTTGGATCGAGGGTTGCGAACAGCATGTCCCCGGCGACGACCGACGATCGGGTCAGCCGGTTGAAGAGTGTCGATTTTCCAGCATTGGTATAACCGACCAGTGCCGCGACGGGGTAAGGCACACGGCGCCGCGCCTCGCGGTGTAGTGCCCGCGTCCGCTTGGTGGCATCGAGCTCCCGCTTCAAGCGGGCGATCCGCTCACCGATCAGCCGACGGTCGATTTCGAGTTGGCTTTCGCCCGGTCCGCCAAGAAAACCAAACCCGCCGCGCTGACGTTCGAGATGCGTCCATGATCGAACGAGGCGGGAACGCTGATAGGAGAGTGCAGCCAACTCGACTTGCAGGCGGCCCTCATAGGTGCGCGCCCGCGCGCCAAAGATCTCTAGGATCAAGCCGGTCCGGTCGATGACCTTTGTTTGCCAGCGCCGCTCAAGGTTACGCTGCTGTACTGGGCTCAGCGCCGAATCAATGATGACGAGCCCGATACCGTTCTCGCTGATCAAGGAGCCCAGGTTTTCAAGGGTGCCGCTTCCGATCAGGCTGCTTGGGCGCGGTCGGGTAATGCGGGCGACTTCAGATAAGACGACATCGAGGCGAATTGCTCTGGCGAGCCCCACCGCTTCCTCGAGGCGCGCCTCGACCGAACGGCCTGAATTTTCGGCCGGATGAGGTCCCAGCCGCGTTTTCGACACGGGATGTACAACTAGCGCGCGCCCCGTCGACACTCCGTCTGGAATTGGCGCGTTGTCCGTGTGGCTCAGGATTCGGCCATCTCCTTGTTCGGCTCGAACAGCTGGATGGGTTGTCCCGGCATCACCGTCGAAATAGCGTGCTTGTATACGAGTTGTGAATGAGCGTCCCGCCGCAACAGAACACAAAAGTTATCAAACCAAGTAATAATTCCCTGGAGTTTGACACCATTTACCAGGAAGATGGTCACTGGCGTCTTATTTTTACGAACATGGTTTAGGAATACGTCTTGGACATTTTGAGATTTTTCTGGAGTCATGGGTGTTCCCCCACTCCCTTCTTGGAACCGAGCCGTCCCAGTTCATGATGAAGTGCTCGGATGAGCCCTCCGAGGCGCTGTAATCAAGATGGGCGCGTGCCGCCGAATCACAAGCCCCGTACAAAGTGAAACAAGGACGCACCATCGGGGAAGACGAGGCGCGGTGCGTAATGGCTAAATTCCTGCTCCGTGGCGCCGTTACCGAGCAAAACTGGAACACAACCGCTGTTTTGGGCACATTCCATATCGACCGCCGTATCGCCGACAAACCAGGTTGTTTCACCGGCCGTGATGCCACTAGGCGCGAGCGCAAGTGCGACGGGTGCGGCATCGGGCTTGTCGGACAGCGCGTCACCTGCCCCGACGACGCTGCCGAACAGCACCGACCAGCCGATCCGCTCCGCCTCACGTCGTAGCAGTGATCCTGTTTTATTGCTCACCACTCCAAGAAAAATCCCCTCTTGAGAGAGATCTCGCAGCAATTCGCCGCGGTCCGGCAATGGGTTTAGCCGCTCTAGGTGAATTTCTCGAAAAACGTCGAGATAGATCCGGCGCGCCTCCTCCCAGCGGTCACCAAAATAGAGGGGAAAGCTTTCGCGCAAGCTGAGCCGTACGCGTTCTTTGGTTGCCTGCAGCGACCACGGCGGCTCGTCCATCGCAACCATGACCGCATTCAGCGCTTCGTGGATCGTTCCCCAACTATCGACCAGAGTGTTGTCCCAGTCGAACAAGATGGCGTGCGGCCGGACGAGGGCCCGTGCAGCCGCCGTGCCGCCGTCGACCCCAACGACCGGCGGCACATGTTGACTTTCGACGCAAGCGACGCGCGACATCGATCTTGTCCCCTCCTCTCGCCGCCTCTCCCCGAGAGCTAGAGCAGAGTGTTCAGGCCCCGATTCTCATCGCACGATCATTGCCAAAAACACCCAAGGACTTCAACTTACGGTGCAGAGCCGACCGCTCCATTCCTACAAAAGCCGCCGTGCGGGAGATATTCCCGCCAAAACGGGTGACCTGGGCAATAAGGTATTCCCGTTCGAAGACCTCCCTCGCGTCGCGCAGCGGCAAGGTCATGATCTCGCTACCCTTGTCCCATTTGACGACGGTCGGCGCGATCGCCGTGATCTCGTTGGGCAGCATATCGGCGCGTACTGGCTCGCGCGAATCCCCCGGCGCCATGATCAGGAGCCAATCGATGACATTGCGAAGCTGGCGGACATTCCCCGGCCAAGTGTAAGCCTGCAACGCCGCCATGGCGTCCTCGCCGAATTCGCGCGGCGTGAGCCGGGCTGCCTCGGAGGCGCGAGCCATAAAATGGCGGGCCATCAGCGGGATGTCTTCGCGTCGGTCGCGTAACGGCGGAACGCGAATCGGTACCACGCTCAGGCGATAGAACAGGTCCTCGCGAAACCGGCCGGCGCTGATTTCGCCGCCGAGCTCGCGGTTCGACGATGCCACAACACGGACATCGACCTCGACGCGGCTCGACCCCCCTACCCTCTCGAAAGTCTGCTCCTGAAGCACACGAACAATCTTGCCCTGCGTCTCGAGCGGCATGTCCGCGACTTCGTCGAGGAACAGGGTGCCACCATGCGCCCGCTCGAACGTACCGACCTTGCGCGGCGCGCCGTCAATCCGTGCTTCGGTCCCGAACAATTCTATTTCGAGCCGTTCAGGGCGCATCGTGGCGCAGTTGACTGGCACAAATGGCCCCCTTGCCCGCCGCGAGCGCGCGTGCAACAGACGTCCGACTACCTCCTTCCCTGATCCCGGCGGGCCCGTGATCAGAACCCGGCTGCCCGTTGGCGCTACCCGCTCGACTTGCTGCCTGAGCTGGTTAGCCGCCGCCGAAATGCCGACGAGATCGAGTTCGCCGCCTGCGCGGAGCCGCAACTCCTCATTCTCACGTCTCAACTGGGCCGCTTCAATCGCCCGTTCGACGACTAAAAGCAGCCGGTCCGATTTGAACGGTTTCTCGAGAAAATCGTAGGCGCCTATCTTTATCGCTTCGACCGCGGTCTCGATTGTCCCATGGCCACTGATCATAACCACGGGCACTGACGGCATCTCGGCGCGCAACTGCTTCAAGATCTCGATCCCTTCCAGCCCGCCTCCTTGAAGCCAGATGTCCAGGATGACAAGCGTGGGTTGCCGCGCTTGTATCGCGGCTCGTGTCTGAGCAGTGTCGGCAGCCTCGCGGGTAGCGTAGCCCTCATCTTTGAGAACACCCGCGATCAGCATGCGGATGTCGGCCTCGTCGTCTACGATCAATATGTCATGCGCCATCGGTGACCGCGCTCAATTGCATGGGCTCGGCGGATGCATCCGAACGAGGCGGCGTGCGGGTCTCGGAGGCAATGAACACCAAGCTGACCCGCGCCCCTTTGAGCTCGGCATCATCCAGCACCAGCTCTCCTTGATGATCTTCCATAATCTTCTTCACAATGGCGAGGCCGAGACCCGTCCCTTTTGCTCTGGTCGTCACATACGGCTCAGTGAGCCGCTCCCGGCCATGCTGTGGCAAGCCCTTGCCGTTATCTTCGATAATAACCGAAACTTGCCCAGCTTCTTCGGTAACCTGCACACAGATATGGCCCTGTACGCCGGTACCCTCCTCGGCAGTTCGTGCCTGGATCGATTCGATTGCATTCTTGACAATATTGATCAGCGCTTGACCGACAAGCCGCGCATCGCAGCGTACTGCCACAGAGTGGTTGGGGAAGACCGTCGCAAAGACGATCTCGGGATGGGCGGTGCGCTGTAGAAACACCGCTTGGTGGACGATTTCGATCAAATTTTCCGGCTTCAGCACTGGAGCCGGCATTCTTGCGAAAGACGAGAACTCATCTATCATGCGACCGATGTCTCCGACATGCCTTATAATGGTGTCGGTGCAGATGGTGAACGTTTCGGCGTCGTTTTTGATTTCTTTCAAATATCTGCGCCGTAGCCGTTCAGCCGAAAGCTGGATCGGTGTCAACGGATTCTTGATTTCGTGGGCGATGCGGCGGGCTATGTCCGCCCAAGCAGCCTTGCGCTGGGCCGAGAGTAGCTCGGTGACGTCGTCGAAGGTCACGACGAATCCGATGATCTCACCCCCGTTATGTTCGGCAGCGATCCGCACGAGCAAAGTACGGGTACTGTTCCCGGTCACGAATTGGACTTGGGATTGCGCGAGCCGTTCCGGCCGACGCTCCACCTCGCTTACCAATTCAGCCATTTCTGGTGCGACTTCGGCGAGGTCCTGCCCGATCGCCTGATCGAGATCGACCCCCAAAAGGGAAGACGCCGAGCGGTTCGGCAGATTGATCCGGCCCAACCGGTCGAGTCCAATCACTCCGGCTGACACACCGGTCAGTACAGTTTCGGTAAACCGTCGACGCTCGTCGAGCTGACGATTGGCCTCGCGGAGCTCACGCTGCTGGCTTTCAATTTGATAGGTCATCCGATTGAAGGCGCGACTGAGCGAAGCGAGCTCATCGTCTTTGTCGCTTTCCGGCACACGCGCCGCGAGATCGCCGCCACGCACCTGTTCGGCTGCGGTGATCAGACGGCTGACGGGAACCGCAAGCTGAGTCGCAAAATGGATGCCGATCGCCACCGCCGCCACGAGGAACAGCATCGCAACCAGCACAAAAATCAGGGCGAAGGTGACCTGGAAGCCTGAGCGCTGGCCTTCGAGCTGCTCGTATTGGGCTGCCGCGCGCTGCGTCTCTTCCATGTATTTCAGTACCCGCGGCTCGATGAACCTGCCGACGTAAAGGTATACGTCGCCGAACTGATTGAGACGGACGAGGGCGCGCACCCGATCGTCGCTGTCAT
>Ga0306926_10010753_pt1 | contig 10128 bp, 5 predicted proteins | sample flu12Cox44000178_FD_203759 | JGI IMG/M metagenome (GOLD analysis project Ga0306926, IMG submission 203759) | Lab enrichment of tropical soil microbial communities from Luquillo Experimental Forest, Puerto Rico - flux8day.12C.oxic.44.000.178 (v2)... | ecosystem: Environmental > Terrestrial > Soil... | reverse complement strand
GCACGCTTCTCTTCATACAAACTCTCCTCTGTTATCAGACATTCTTACCATCAGGGTTCGGAGTGTGGCTTCGTGGACGACGGCTGGGTCGTTGAGGCTGACGCAGCTGCCACGGGCCCCTTAAAATAGTCTTCGTCCATCCAGACACCGGTTTTTTGTTTCATGGCGTCTATTTCGGTATCCAGCTTCTGCCGTTGCAACTTCGCCTGGATCTCCGCCTCGACATCCTTAAGTTCTGGACGTTGGTGTGCCAGAACTTTGACCACCATGAAGGCTTGGGGAGTATCCACAACTTCAGATACCCCACCATCGGGTAAGTCAAAGGTTGCCTTCTGCAGTGCGGGCTTCAGCTCGTCTCGGTGCAGAGTGCGTGGCTTCCGGTCGATCAGCATGACATTTCTGGATATGGACGCACCAAAGTCCTGTCCCACCTCGTCCACGTCCTTGCCCGCTAACAGAGCCCTGCGAATAGAGTCCGCCGTGTCCTTGGCTTCTTTGGTGGTCATTCCCGGACTGGCATCTCCGGTAGACTCAGAGCCCTTTCGAATGAGAAATTGGCGGACCTGAACGGTCTCAAATTCTGACCGATGGTCGGTGAAGTACCGGCTGATTTCCTCTTGCGTGATCTTCACCTGACCCGCCATCTTTTCGTACTCCGCCTGGGCAAGCGTCTGGGCCCGCTGTAATTCAAGCTGCACGCGAACGTCGGGCGATGAATCCAGATGTTCAGCCAACGCTCGCTGGGACAGCAGAAGAGTTTTGATGTATTCATCGCCGACAGGCCGTCGGCCTTGTTTTTCAACTATGGCCTTCGCTTTTGGATCGAGCTTGGAAATGAGAGTGTTGATTTCGGATTCAGTCACCTCGGCGGAGCCAACTTTGAGGACCACCTTCTGGGCCGAAGCTGCCTGGGGTGTGGCCTCAAGACCGGTTGCATTGGCAGCAGGTGGCGACTTATCTTCTACTGTTTTTGAAGCTGTGGAAGGTTGTTGCGCGCCAACCCCACACGTGAACACGACAACTGCCAGACACGTACCCCATACGTTCCTCTTTCGCATTGAGCCTACCTTTTGTCAGCACGGGTGAATGTTGAAACTCGTTGTGCCAAAATTGCGAACCTTTCCCCTTGCGCCCGGCACACCGCTGCCGCACAAACCGAAAATCGAGTTATGAGAATCCCGACGCCCGGTTCGCGTGGACTCAGGATGACAGTTCACAAGAGACAGCTGTTAAGCTACCTTCGAACAAGTTGCGTCTAATGTGGAGCCGCTCCAGGGCTGCGGCTTTTTCAACCTTCTTGAACCAACAAGCCGCCCGGTCTCAACAGCGATGTGCTGCTCAGACCGGGCGTTGCCGAAGAACGACCATTCGTGCAGGCGAACCTACACGGTCTTGTCGGCCTGGCTACTTCTTAACCAGCGTTCCTTCTACGCCGGCCGAGAACAGGTGGAAGGGTCCAAGCATGTTCGCATTCGTGAAGCTAGTGAAGCCAAATGCTGGCCCGTAGAAGAATGATTGGTCGGCCGGCTCGGCCGGGCCGAAGGCGTTCGGCGCAGGGATATCCGGAACGTTCGACTCGTACGATAACTGGAACCCGGTTGCCGGAAACTCTGGCGTCACCTGCTCCCAGAACGTAGCACCGCTCTTAGTGCCAGCAAGCGTGCAGCCGGTTACTTTCACGTTCATGGCAAACTCTTCATAAATACCAAAGTAGAGCCGCCCTGTGTCGGTAAACGTTGGAGCAGTGTCGGTTCCAGAACAGGCCTTGGTTGCACTTAAGGGTGAGCCACCCGCAACAACACCTGCACTGTAGATGGCCCATACCGCGTCGCTCGGCGTGACCGCTGGACCAGTTCCCGCAATGAAAGGATTCAGTTCGAGGGCTACGAACAATCCCGAGACACCCCACTTGCAGGTGCCGCCGCACTTGTCCGTTTTCTTCGGAACCACGAACGGGCTATATACCTGGGCGGCGATGCCGAAGAATGAGCTGTTATTGTCCCACAGGCCATCGGCATTGATATTGCTGGGATCGCCATCGCCACCGTAGAACAAGCACGGGCTGCAAAACGCAGGCACGAGGCCGGGCGGGACGGTTCGATTGCCGCCAGAAGGCATCTGCAGACCTTGTTCGTGGATGGTCGCCGTCGGCGCGGGTCTCTGCGCTAACGCCAACCCAGTAAAGAGGAAGGCTAGCGCTACGAGCAGTGCAGTTGTACAAACCAACTTTTTCACCATCTCGATTCTCCTTATTTGCATTTCATGGTGCTGTCCCAAGCACTTGAGCTTGGGGGGTTCGCCGCAATTCATGTTGCGTGAACTTCGGTCTCGCCTCAGAAGACCGGCAGCGGCGTTGCCGAAACCCAAGGCGAGACCATCGGGGAATACAAGTCATTACAACTCCACAAGCTGCCTCCTAGTGGCAACTCGGGAACTTCAGGGATGCGAGCCATGTTGCCCACGCGAACGAACCGTTGGCTGGGTAGTACTCGGTGGTGTACCAGAACGTACAGCCATCTGCACCGTCCAGTGCCATGCTCGAGTAATCGCCCCAGCGACCACCTGTATCGATTTGTGAGCCACCACCCTGCTTGATCAGGGCCTCTGGCTCCGTTGTACCCGGAGGATCTCCCGCGGTCTGGCCGGAGTAGTAAATCGAAGGAAAGTCACCGGCGGACCCACTGGAGCGGCTATACCCCAAGGCAATATCGCCCACCTTGTCGTAGGCTACGGATCCCATCCAACGGTACTCACCGTCATCAGGGGTATTCCCTGACTGAAAGAGAGACAGGCTGGTGGAGCCGGACGGCGCCCGGAACTCATACCACGTCTCGCCGACGGCAGTGGTGTTGTTCACGTCATGAACAACCAGGAAATGCTGGGTGGTACCGTCGTCAAAGCGTGCAAAGCGATACAACAGACGATCGCCGAGCACCTCGACCCGGTCGTTGACCCCCGGCTGCGGAACACAGCTACGGTTTTGCCCGCCACAGCCCAAAAAGAACATCGGCACCGCAATCGGCATGCTTCCGTTCACGCCTGCGAGGGTCGACTTCGACGGCTTTTTGAAGTTTACAGTGAACACGTACTCATAAACGTGACTTTCGGGATTGAAATTGTCGATGCTGCCGACCAAAACCTCTGGTCCAATTTTGGCTTTCTTGGGGTCAGAGTCCAAATCGGCGGGTAGCATGTTGTCGTCGAACAGCGTTCCATTCGAGTTGTCCAGCATGCAGATTTGCGTCGCTGGCTTTCCTGCCAGCATGCTGGCGGCGTCATAAGCACAGACGTTCACACCAACGAAGCTGGCACCGCTGCCGAAGTCGTTCTGTGTTTGGTAATAGACGGAGGGAGTGAGACCCCATTTCGGATAGTCAGGGAAGCCAGGTTGAGGGAAAGAGTAACGGAAATAGCTGCCCGTCGCGTCCGCGGTCTGAGAGATCGCTATACAGGTGGTGAACGGCGAAACAAAGACGTTTTGCGAGGTCACCCAACGATGATTGGACTTATCCCACTGAATGATGATGTCGCCGTCGTTGTTTGTCTGGCATGGCCCGCCGAATCCCGCCCAGAACTGGTTGCCAGAAATGGGGCCCGTGATAAGAGAACCGGTTGTCTTGTCGAACACGGCGTAGCACAGGTTCACCCATTGCACCACCTGGGTGTCACCTACCGCGGCATTAGTATCGGGAGGCGCAACCGTAATTCCAGCCTGGCTGGGGCAGTTGAGGAACGATGTGTTTCCGACACCTTCAAAGCTCAGGCCGATTGCGGCACTAATGGGTGGCACGGTGACCTCAGTTGCGGTCGTGCTCGGGCGTGGCTCACCCAGTCCCCGAAGTTTGTCTTCCTTTGGCCGCAGCACCTGGTGAATCGGAACAGGTGGGGAAACCAGGCTCGGAGCCTGGGTGACCAGTTCTCTCAGCGGTTGGGAAAGGTCAAAATGGGTTGCTTCGTTGACGACGGCATTACTGATTGTTTCAGGCTGACCTGGTAGCTGTGCGAATGCTTGGGTGCCGCATATGGATGCCAGAATCAGAGCTGACATAAGGGGAACAGGGAGATATACGGCACCGCCTTTCTTCATGGCTTGGTACGCTCCTTCCCGATTCATCGTCCGTCCGAAGACTTAAGCAATTCCACATCTTGCGATTGAAAATGACACGTTAGCAGTTCAGCGTGTCTACGAAGTCAACGCCATCAAGCATTGAAGGCGCTGACTGTTATCGTCCCCACTTCGACTCCTTTTCGCTGCTCCGCCCGATTGTTAGCTAGACCATTTATGTTCACAAGCAAGCAACTGCCCCGAGATGCAGCCAACCAGCTGCGAGAGCAAACTCTGCAGAATTAGGGAAATGATTTTCCATCAAGACCGCAAGAATCTAAGACCACGGACCCTGCAAAAGGGTCAGAAACTCCTCGGTGGAGCGCTCCTCCTTGAAACGTCCTTGGCCCCAAAACGAAACTTGCTTGGAGTGAGCTGCATCACTGGCCTCACGCCAAGGAGCGTGAAACGCGAAAATCATTGGAGACCTGCCAGCGCTGCGCTCAAGCCTTGCGTATCCCCAGCGTTGACCCGGGCTACCGAGGAGAAAAGGCTTTGCAATGTCGAGCAGGAGGCTGAAATGCGCAAGATCCTGTTCATGGTTTTTCTTGGTCTGGTGTCCAGGATTCAAGATTGACGATTCGAGACACTGGTGGCTTATGCCCCATTGTGGTATAGCGGGAACTGCACTCCGGAACTGACATGGGGTGGGAAAATTTACAAGACTCTCAAAAATCAACCCTCAACTTGGGGCGGCGGCGACGAAAATAGGGCATTTAGGCGCATCCCGGAGCTCTGCGTTGCAGAATCGTGTCAACCGGATCACAGGTCCCCGACAATGGAAAACCCGCATCATCCGGGTTTTTCACCAGAGGCCTGGCCTCGCCCTTTTGCTGGAGTGCACGCCACCGGCTACTGTGGTACTTTTATCGCTTCTTGTGGAGGGAGCAGACGATGACGCATTCTCCGGGGGGCCTTTCGGAGCTGGGGGTGACGCAACTGCTCAGAGCCTGGGCCCAGGGCGACGAAGAGGCTCTGGAGCAGCTAGCTCCCCTGGTCGAAAGCGAACTGCACCGCTTGGCGCGCAAATACATGCGCAAGGAACGGCACGGCCGACCCCTTCAAACCACTGAACTCGTGAATGAGGTTTACCTGCGGCTCATCGACGCGGAGCATGTGAGTTGGCAGGACCGTGCTCACTTTTTTGCCGTCTCGGCGCGGATGATGCGTCGCATTCTCACCGACTTTGCGCGCTCGCGGAGTTACCTGAAGAGGGGCGCACGCGCGGTGCAAGTGACGTGGGACGAGGCCCTCGTCGCAGCCCCACAACCGGACACCGATATCGTCGCCCTCGACGAAGCGCTCGACGAATTGGCGCTGCTGGACCAGAGAAAAACCCAAGTGGTGGAGTTGCGTTTTTTCGGGGGGCTGAGTATCGAGGAAACGGCCGAGGTTCTGAAAGTTTCTGAGCAAACCGTGATGCGCGATTGGAAGTTTGCAAAAGCATGGTTGATGCGCGCACTTAGCGAACTAAGAGGCCAATGACTGAGCGCTTACGGCAAATTGAGCGCGTGTATCACGCCGCGCTGGAACACGACGAGTCCGAATGGGGATCGTTTCTGGAGACAGCCTGTGCGGGAGACCAAGACCTGCGCGACGAAGTAGATTCCCTCCTTGTCTATAGCAAGCATTCTGAAGGCTTTATAGAGTCTCCCGCTCTGAAAACAGTCGCGAAACAGTTGGCTGCCCAGGAAACCCATGAGCACACCAATGGCGACTCGATTCCGAACCTGGAAGGCAGCACGATTTCTCACTATGAGGTAATTTCCCACCTGGCAACCGGCGGGATGGGTGTAGTTTACAAAGCCAGAGACCTTTACCTCGAACGCATCGTCGCACTGAAATTCCTGCCCGAGGAATTCGCCCGCGATCCTTACGCGCTCAGCCGGTTCCACCTTGAGGCTCGAACGGCCAGTTCGCTGAACCATCCCAACATCTGCACCATTTACGAAGTGGGCGAGCACGAGGCTCGGCCGTTTATGGTGATGGAATACCTGGACGGGCAGTCGCTTCAGGAGTTGGTTTCGGGCCAGCCAATGGAGACCGATCGACTACTCCAACTCGCAGTTGAAATTGCGGATGCGCTGGAGGCGGCCCATAGCGAAGGCATCATCCACCGCGACATCAAGCCGGCAAACATCTTTGTAACCCAGAGGGGGCACGCGAAGATTCTGGATTTCGGTGTGGCTAAGTTGCGACCCCGAAAAAGCTTCCAGGGGGATCCAAAGCTGACCAGTCGTGGAGCGGCAATCGGAACCGTTTCCTACATGTCGCCAGCACAAGCGCGCGGAGAGGAACTCGATGCGCGCGCCGACCTGTTCAGTTTTGGTGTGGTGCTGTATGAAATGGCGACCGGCCAGCAAGCGTTCAGCGGCAAGACCACCCCGGCAGTTTTCCACGCGATTCTGACGGAACAGCCGAAATCCCCGCGAGAGTTGAATCCGGTACTGCCGCCAGAGTTAGAGCAGATCACGTGTAAAGCCCTGGAGAAGGACCCTGCAGCCCGATACCAGTCAGCAACTGAGATGCTAGCAGATTTGACCGCGCTCAGAGACGGCATCCGGGTTGATCCAAAGTGGAAGAAGAAGAAGCTGGGACGCTTGTCAGGGGTTGCTGTGGGTGTGGTCGCGGTTCTGATTGCAACATTGGCTTATTTCAATCTTAAAACGTCCTGGTCGCGTCGTTTGACCGACAAAGACACAGTTCTGCTAGCCGATTTCGCCAACAATACCGGCGACGCCGTGTGGGACGAAACTCTGAGGCAGTGGCTACGAGCGGAATTAGACCAGTCACCATATCTCAATATCACGTCCGATGAAGATATGAACAAGTTGCTTCGGTACGCAGGGCGCTCACCTAACGAGCAAGTGACTCCTGGACTCGCTCGCGAGTTATGCCGGCGCGCCGGCAGCAAGGCCATGTTATTGGGGAGCATTTCCAGTATTGGCAGCCACTACGCTATTGAGCTTAAAGCGGTGAATTGTGAGAACGACGAACCGCTGGCAGAAGAACAGAAGGAAGCGAACAGCCGGGAGGACGTACTAACAAAGCTCCAAGAAGCCGGGGCCACCATGCGAAACAAACTGGGGGAGTCGCTGGCTTCGGTCCAGAAGTACGACATTCCAATGGAACCGGCTACGACGCCGTCGCTCGAGGCGCTACAGGCCTATAGTGCCGCGCTGAGAACCAGCCGGTCCCACGGGGACAATGAAGCCCTTCCATTGCTCAAACGGGCGGTAGCCCTGGACCCGAATTTCGCCATGGCACATGCTGTTTTGGGGACAGTTTACTCCAACCTTGACGATGCCGCACTGGCTGCGGAGCAAGCCTCGACAGCTTACGCTCTCAGGGATCGAGTAACCGAGCGGGAGAGATTCTACATTGATTCTTCTTATTACAACATGGCCACGGGCGAATTAGAGAAGGAGGCGGAGGTTTACGAACAGTGGAAACTGGCGTATCCAAGAGATCCGGCTCCCTTGCACAAGCTGGCCTATTGCGATGGATTCCTCGGGCGGTACGAGAAAGCCGCGGCAGAATACAGCGAGGCCCTTAAACTCGCGCCAAACGATGTGGTCAATTATGTTGATCTCGCGAGTACTTACATAACTCTCAATCGCCTCGATGCTGCCCAGAATGTTTTGCATGAACTGCAGACTCGAAAACTGGAACATGAGTACGTGCCTGAAGTCTCGTACCTGTTGGCCTTCATGCGGGGCGATAGGGGTGAAATGATCAGGTTGCTTACCGCCGCAGACAACAACCCCGAAAGTCAGGACATACTTCTCTCGAGTCAGTCGGACACGGAGGCTTTTCACGGCCGTCTGCGGCTAGCGCGAGAATTCCTCGACCGGGCGGTCGAGGCGGCTCGTCAGAATGAGGAGGGAGGAAGGGCTTTAGAGTGGCAGGTGCATGCGGCGTTGTGGGAAGCAGAGCTTGAAAATGCAGGCGAGGCACGGCGACTGTCTATGGCCGCTCTGCCCGTTTCCGTGGGAAAAGACGTGCCACCCGAGGCGGTAGTGGCTGCTTTGGCGCTGGCGCGCGCAGGGGACGCTACCCGCGCAGACAGCATTCTGCAGAACCTGAGTCGGAAGTTCCCGGCGGATGTGTGGATGAATCGGTATTGGTTTCCCAGTATTCGAGCCGCAATTGAACTTACCCGGAACAATCCCGGGCGGGCAATCGAGGTCTTACAAGTCGCAAAGCCTTATGAGTTAGGCGGGGATCCGATCACGCTGGATACGTTATATCCCGTTTATCTTCGTGGTGAGGCCTATCTGATGGAGCGGAATGCGCACGCCGCAATTTCCGAGTTCGAGAAAATCCTGGAGCACCGGGGTCGTGTAGCTAACGGTGTTATAGGTGCGCTTGCATATCTGCAACTGGGGAGAGCTTACGCGTTATCATCGGACGCTCCGAAGGCTCGCAATGCGTACCAGGAATTCCTGGCTCTTTGGAAAGACGCAGACTCCGATGCTCTCCTGCTGCAGCAAGCAAAGGCCGAATATTCTCCCTTGAACCGGTAGATCCCGCCGTGGACGTGGGCTTTTCGAAAGAACCAAGACTCGCTCGTCAGTCCTCATGTATCGGCGCGCGAGCATCACTGGGTTTGCTGGAACACAGTCCCTTGCAGGAACACACCGCCTTTCTCGGCAGTGCCATAGAGAACCCCTTCCGCATTCATCAGGAGGCCACCTTCCGGATTTCCTCCATCTGCCACACCTGTGAACCCGTGGAGGATGCTTTCGCTACCGGTCGCAATAGTTACACTGAACACTGTTCCGCGGTGGCCGGGACCTCCAGACAAGGTCGTGCCGTAAAGCACACCGTTGTACAGAACCAAATCGGAGGCCGGAATTCCGCCGTCGTTGCCTCCCGAAAAGGCATAGAGCACCGTCTCAGTGTTGCCCTTCAGTTTGTACACATTGCCTTTGCAACAACCGTACGGCCGAGGGACTCGGGGCAGGCCTGTAGTCTCCGTAGTACCGTACAGGACGCCATTGGCGTCCCGGGTCACACCTCCAAAGGGATTTCCACCGTCGTAGCGGCCGGTGAAGTTGTACAGGATGGTTTCGGTATTGGTTGTGTCGATTTTGAAGACCGTCCCGTAGCCTCCCGATCCTCCAGCGAACGTTGTGCCGTAGAGGTTGCCGTCAGGGTCGAGGATCAGACGCGCCTTGGGATCTGCTCCGTCGATCGAGCCACCTTCAAAGCTGTGGAGCACGCTCTCAACGCCGATGGTATCAATCTCGAATACCGTTCCTGAACCGTAGGTGCCACCGTTCTCGGAGGTGCCATAAAGGTTTCCTGAGCTGTCCATGACCAGGCCGGCGTATGGGTGCGCGCCATCGGGATAACCGGTGAAGCTGTGGAGCACCGTCTCAACGCCCCGCGAATTAATCTTAAAGACCGTTCCCATGCCGGAATCGCCGCCATCAGAAGTTGTGCCGTAAAGATTCCCTGCGCCATCGAGGACCAGCGCCCCGTGAGGGGTTGCACCGTCCGGACCCTGAAACGCGTGCAACACAGTCTGGTGATCAGCAGTGTCGAGCTTGAATACAACTCCGAAGCCGTAGCCACCGGAAGAGGTGGTGCCATAGAGGTTGCCGGCAGCGTCCTGGATCAAAGTCGCAGTCGGTGCCGAACCGTTCGCGTTGTTAAATGTGTAGTCAACGCGAAAGCCATTACCACCGGCTTGGTTGGCGACTTCACCCGGGGAACTCTGCGTGTTGCCCTCGCCAGATCCGACGAGCAAAGCAGGCCAGTGATCCAGGGCAATGCCATTGGCATTTTCCTGGCTAAGCCCAGTCTGTGCGCTAATGCATAGGAATATTGCGGTGCTAAATGCCCAAGAAAACAGCGCGCGTTTCACGTTGGCCCCCGAGAAATGAAGATGTATCGCTTTGCTAGGTCCGGACACGCTCCCTTTCCTTCTTTGGGCGACCGCTCTCAAAAGCCGCAGGAACATGTACTTTGTAGCTGGGAAGAGCGGTTGATTTTCTTTCTCAGCAACATGCCGCCAC
>Ga0306926_10010752_pt1 | contig 10128 bp, 11 predicted proteins | sample flu12Cox44000178_FD_203759 | JGI IMG/M metagenome (GOLD analysis project Ga0306926, IMG submission 203759) | Lab enrichment of tropical soil microbial communities from Luquillo Experimental Forest, Puerto Rico - flux8day.12C.oxic.44.000.178 (v2)... | ecosystem: Environmental > Terrestrial >... | reverse complement strand
CGAGGAAGCGCGCGAAGCCGAACACCGCGTGCGCCGGGTTGCCGTCCCGGTCGCGCATGTCGGGGAGCACGGAGTGATAGGCGCGGAAGACGTAAACCGAAGCGTCGACTAGGAAGATCACGTGGCGCTGCGCTCCCTCCGTACGGCCGCCACTTTAGCGCCGCGCGCGGCGAGCGTCACCGGGGCTGGCACATCTGCAGGTGCTTTTGCCGATGGTTAGCCGTTTGGCTAACCATCGGCGAAACGTTCATTGAGCGCGCAGCGGTCGTTGCTGCGCTTCAGGAAAGCCAGCGCTGGATGCGATCGTGCAGCGGGCTCGAGCGCGGGAAATGCGCCACGAGATACTCCATCTGGTCGGCAAGCACGCGGCGGCCCTTGAGGAAGATATATTCCGCGTAGGTCGGCGTGAACGGCACCGCGATCAGCTGCATGCGCGCCTGCTCGGGCGTGCGCGAGGCCTTCTGGTTGTTGCAGCGGCGGCAGGCCGCCACCACGTTGGTCCAGACGTCCATGCCGCCCTGACTGAACGGCCGGATGTGATCGCGCGAGAGCTCGCGCGAGGCAAAGCGCTGCGCGCAGTACATGCACAGATAGGCGTCGCGGCGGAACAGCGTCTGGTTGTTGAGCGGCGGCACGTAGTCGTGGCGCGTGTTCCCCGGATTGCCGGTGTGCCCGACGGTGGCGACGATGGAGTTGACCTCGAGCACGGTGCGCCGCCCGGTGCGGGCATTCGTTCCGCCGTACAGCTCATAGAGCAGCGAGCCGCAGGTGTAAGCGACTTGCTCCTGATGGTACAGTCGCGCCGCTTCCTTGTAGTCGATCCACTCGAGCGGCATGCCCGCGACGTCGGTGCGCAACACCAGCTGCGACAGTCCGCGCGCGGCCGGAGTCGCGACGATGCGCAGATCGTCCAGGAGGCCGTGGTCGGCTTGCTCGAGATCTATCCCATGCATGGCGCGGTGTAAGATACGGCAACTTTGTGCAAGAATTCAACAGCGCAAGTTCCTATTTCGATTAAAGAATTCTTACCGCGTGTCGTTTTTGCGACCTCCAGCACGAGGCGATGAATGTCAGTAACCATAGGTGCGCTGCGCGAGCGCGCGCCGCGAGAAACGCGCGTCAGCCTGGTCCCGGAAGTGACCGACAAGCTCATCAAGGAAGGTGCGCGCGTGCTCATCGAACGCAGCGCGGGTGAGCGCGCCGGCTTTCCCGACTCGCACTACAAGGGTGTCGTCTGGGCGAGCACGGCGGACGAGGTGCTGCAGGGCGCCGATGTCGTGCTCACGGTACAGCCGCTGACGCTCGCGCAGATCGCGCAGCTGCGCGGCAGCGCGGTGCTGGTGGGCTTCATGCAGCCCTACGCGCGCGCGGCCGAGGTGCGCGCCCTCAAGGCGCGTGGCGTTACCAGTTTCGCGATGGAGCTCGTGCCGCGCATCTCGCGCGCCCAGTCGATGGATGCGCTGTCCTCGCAGGCCTCGATCGCCGGCTACAAGGCGGTGCTGATCGCGGCCAACCAGCTGCAGAAATTCCTGCCGATGCTGACCACCGCCGCCGGCACCATCCGCCCCTCGCAGGTGCTCGTCATCGGCGCGGGCGTGGCGGGGCTGCAGGCGATCGCCACCGCCAGGAGACTCGGCGCGGTGGTCGAGGCTTACGACGTGCGCGGCGCGACGCGCGAGCAGGTGCGCTCGCTCGGCGCCCGCTTCGTCGAGACCGGCGTGAGCGCCGAAGGTGCCGGCGGCTACGCCCGCGAGCTCAGCGCCGAGGAGAAGGCGAAACAGCAGGAGGTGCTCGATGCGCGCATCGCGGCGGCGGACGCGGTGATCAGCACCGCGGCGGTGCCCGGACGGGCCGCGCCGCGCATCATCTCGCGCGCGGCGGTCGAGCGCATGCGCCCGGGCGCGGTGGTGGTCGATCTCGCCGCCGAGCAGGGCGGCAACTGCGAGCTCACGCGCGCCGGCGAGATCGTCACGCACCAGGGTGTGCAGATCGCAGGTCCGTTGAATACCGCCGCCGAGCTCGCCTACAACGCGAGCGAGATGTACGCGCGCAACCTCTACAACTTCCTCAAGCCGGCGCTGGTAAAAGGCGAGCTCGCGATCGACTGGAGCGATGAGGTGTTCGCACAGGCGTGCCTGACGAGCGGCGGCGAGGTGCGACACGAACCGACTGCCCGTGCGCTGGAGGCCTCGACATGACCGGGATGATGGCCCTCTACATCTTCATGCTCGCAGCCTTCACCGGCTACGAGGTCATCTCGCGCGTGCCGGTCATCCTGCACACCCCGCTGATGTCCGGATCCAACTTCGTGCACGGCATCGTGCTCGTGGGCGCGATGGTCGCGCTCGGCGGCGCGCAGACCCCGCTCGAGAAGAGCATCGGCTTCATCGGCGTGCTGCTGGCGGCGGGCAACGCGGTCGGCGGCTACGTGGTCACCGAGCGCATGCTGGAGATGTTCAAGGCGAGCGGCGCGCGCCGCGGCGGCGAGCAGAGGAGCTCCTGATGCCGCCGTGGCTGTCCGCGGGTCTGGCGATCCAGGCAAGTTATTTCGTCACCGCGGTGCTGTTCATCGTGGGGCTCAAGCGCATGAGCTCCCCGGTGACCGCCCGCAGCGGCATCCTCTGGGCGGGCGCCGGCATGGCGGTCGCGACGCTCGTCACCTTCCTCTATCCGGGGATGTCCAACTACGCGCTCATCCTGCCCGCCATGTTCGTCGGCGGAGTGCTCGCCGCCTGGAGCGCGCGGCGCGTCGCCATGACCGACATACCGCAGATGATCGCGCTCTACAACGGCATGGGCGGCGGCGCGGCGGCGGCGATCGCGGCCGTCGAGCTGTACCGCGGCGACACCGCCGGCTACGCCAGCACGACACTCGCGGTCGCCGGCGGCATCATCGGCGCGATCTCCTTCAGCGGCAGCGCCATCGCCTTCGGCAAGCTCCAGGGGCTGATCACCCGCAGCCTGCGGTTCGGCGGCCAGCAGATTCTGAACGTGCTGCTGCTGCTCGCGGCGCTGCTGCTCGGCGCACTCTTGATTGCGCACTGGAGCGGCGCGCCGGGGCTGGTCACCGCACTGTTCGTGCTGGCGCTCATTCTCGGCGTCAGCATGACGCTGCCGATCGGCGGTGCCGACATGCCGGTGGTGATCTCGCTCTACAACGCGCTCACCGGGCTTGCGGTCGGCTTCGAAGGGTTCGTGCTCGACAACGCCGCCATGATCATCGCCGGAACCGTGGTGGGCTCGGCCGGCACGCTGCTCACGCAGCTGATGGCGAAGGCGATGAACCGCTCGCTCGGCAACGTGCTGTTCTCGGGTTTCGGCGACACCGGCGAGGCCGCCACCGGGGAAGTAACCGGCAGCCTCAAGCCGATTGAGGCGAGCGATGTGGGCGTGATGCTGGCATTCGCCCAGAAGGTGATCGTGGTGCCGGGCTATGGCATGGCGGTCGCGCAGGCGCAGCACAAGATCTGGGAGCTCTGTCAGCTGCTCATCGATCGCGGCGTGCAGTTGCGGTTCGCGATCCATCCGGTCGCCGGGCGCATGCCGGGTCACATGAACGTGCTGCTGGCCGAGGCGGGGGTACCCTACGATCTCATCGCGGATCTCGACGAGATCAACGCCGAGTTCGACACGGCGGACGTGGCGCTCATCATCGGCGCCAACGACGTGGTGAACCCGGTGGCGCGCACCGACAAGTCGAGCCCGATCTACGGCATGCCGATCCTCAACGCCGACAAGGCGAAGAACGTCATCGTGATCAAGCGCGGCAAGGGCGCGGGTTTCTCCGGCATCGAGAATGCTCTTTTCTACCTCGACAACACGCGCATGCTGTACGGGGACGCGCAGAAAGCGGCGGCGGAGCTGATCCAGGCGGTGAAAGCGATCGGCTGAGCGGGGGGCCATGCAACGCAGAAGACTGCTGGAGAGCGTCGCCTCGCTGCCGTTGCTGGCGCTGGCGGCGGGCCTTGGCGCGCGCCGCGGCGCCGCCGCCGTGCCGCAGCGGCGTGTGCGCCCCGGCGAGAGCGGCTGGCCGACGGCGGCTGACTGGCGCAAGCTCGATGAGGCGGTCGGGGGAAACCTGATGGAGGTGCGCGCGCTCTTCAGCGACTGCGACAGCGATCGCGGCAGCACCGGCTGCAGGGAAGCGCTCGCCAACATCCGCAACCCGTTCTACATCGGCGACCAGCCGGCGGGTACCCAGGTGTCGGGATGGCTGGATGCATGGAAGCCGGCGCCGAGTGTGTACGCGGTGCGAGCCCGCCACAGCGCCGATGTCGCCGCCGCGGTCAACTTCGCGCGCGAGCGGCGGCTGCGGCTCGTGGTGAAAGGCGGCGGACACAGCTACCAGGGCACCTCCAATGCGCCGGACTCGCTGCTCATCTGGACGCGTGCCATGAACGAGGTGGCGTTGCAGGACGCGCTCGTCCCGGCAGGCTGCGCCGGCAAGGTGAGCCCGGTGCCGGCGGTCACGGCCGGTGCGGGCGCCATGTGGATCGATCTTTACGACGCCGTGACCACACGCGCCGGCCGCTACGTGCAGGGTGGGGGCTGTACCTCCGTCGGCGTCGCCGGGCTGGTGCAAAGCGGCGGCTTCGGCAGCTTCTCGAAGGCCTTTGGCAGCGCCGCCGCCGGTTTGCTCGAGGCGGAGATCGTCACCGCCGATGGCCGGGTACGGACCGTGAACGCGTGCTCGGATCCCGATCTCTACTGGGCGATCAAGGGCGGCGGCGGCGGCAGTTGGGGAGTGGTAACGCGCCTCACGCTGCGCACCCACGAGTTGCCGGAATTCTTTGGCGCCGCGTGGGGCAGGGTCCGAGCGAAGTCGGACGATGCCTACCGGCGGCTGCTGGCGAAGTTCTTCGAGTTCTACGCCGCGAGTCTCTTCAACCCGCACTGGGGCGAGCAGGTGCGAATCGGATCGGACAATACCTTCGAGATCTCGATGGTGTGCCAGGGGCTCGATGCGAAACAGGCGACCGAGGCGTGGCAGCCGTTCTTCGCCTGGATCAAGGCCTCGCCCCGCGACTTTGCAATCCTCGATGAGCTCGGTGCGGGCGCGAAGCCGGCACGCCACTGGTGGGACATCACCGGCAACCACTCGATGATCCAGGACAATCGCCGCGGCGCCGCTCCCAGCCACGGCTGGTGGGAGGGCGACCAGGATCAGGTGGGCGCCTTCCTGCACGGCTACGACTCGCTGTGGCTGCCGGCGACGCTGCTCGCAGCCGCCGAGCGGCCGCATCTCATCGAGGCGCTCATCACCGGCGGCCGCTATCAGGAAATCGAGCTGCACTTCAACAAGGGACTCGCCGGCGCGCCGCCCGCGGCCATCGCCGCATCGCTCGACACGGCGACCAATCCGGCCGTGACCTCCGCGTTTGCGCTCGCGATCATTGCCGCCGGCGAGGGGCCGCAGTACCCCGGGATGGGAAGGCCCGCCACCGATGCCGCCGCGGCGCACGCCGCGGCGCGCGCCGTCGACCAATCGAGCGCGCAGCTGCGCCGCATCGTGCCCGAGGCGGGCTCCTATGTCTCGGAGAGCAACTATCTCAACGCGGCGTGGCAGCAGGCGTTCTGGGGCAAGAACTATCCGCGGCTGCGCGGGGTGAAGGGCCGCTACGATCCCGATGGCTTGTTCATCGTGCATCACGGGGTCGGCAGTGAGGACTGGAGCGCGGATGGCTTCACGCGCCTCACCGGAGGGCACGAATGAGACCGGCACGCTCTGCCTGCCAGGGCCGCCACGGCGGCGGTGGGCTCCACCGCGGCACGCGCGCCACGCTGCTGCGCGGCGCGGCCCTCCTGGCGCTGCTCGGCGCCGCGCCCGTGGCGCCGGCACCGCCCGGGCAGACCGCGCCCCCCGCCCCGGCGGCCCACCGGCCGCCGACCGCGGCGGAGGTCCTCGCCGCCTCGACCGCGGCCGACTGGCACGTGCTCGATCCGCAGAACACGCTGTACCTGGAGCTTCCCGCCGGGCGCGTGGTGATCGAGCTCATGCCGCAGTTCGCGCCGAACCACGTGGCGAACGTGCTCGCCCTCGCACGCGGCAAGTATTTCGACGGCCTCGCGATCGTGCGCTCGCAGGACAACTACGTCGTGCAGTGGGGCGACCCCGAGGGCAACAAGAAGCCCGTCGGCACGGCGCATCGCACGCTCGCGGCGGAATTCGAGCGCCCGCTGCGCGGGGTCTCGGTCACCCGGTTGCCCGATGTCGACACTTACGCCGCCGAGGCCGGATTCGTCGACGGCTTTCCGGTCGCCGCCGATCCGGCGACCGGACGCGCCTGGCTCGTGCACTGCTACGGCATGGTCGGTGCGGGGCGCGACAATGACGTCGACAGTGGCGGTGGCACCGAGCTGTACGTGGTCATCGGCCAGGCGCCGCGCCACCTCGACCGCAACGTCACGCTGCTCGGGCGCGTCGTATCGGGCATGGAGCTGCTGGCGGTGATGCCCCGCGGCCAGGGACCGCTTGGTCGCTACGAGCGCGCTGAGCAGTACGTGCCGCTCAGCTCCATGCGCGTCGCCGCCGATGTTCCGCCCGCGCAGCGCTCCAATCTCGAAGTGCTGCGCACGGATACCCCGACCTTTCTCGCCTACCTCGAGGCGCGCCGCAATCGTCACGAGGAATGGTTCAAGGTGCCGGCGGGCCGCGTGGATGTCTGCAACGTGCCGGTGCCGGTGCGGCAATCCGCAGCCGGCGCCGGCAAATAACGGGAGGGAACTATGGAGCGACGGGGTCTGTTGTCGCGCCTGGCCTTCCTGCCATTGCTGGCAGGGGTGTCAAGGGGCGCTGGGGCGGAGGAGACCAAGAAGCCGCTGAAGATCATGTTCAAGAGCGCCTGGGGCTCTGACGATCCGACCAAGGCGGCGTTCGCCTTCCTTCACGGAAATGCGCTCGCCGAAGCCGGGCACAGCGTGCAGATCTTTCTGCTCGGGGAGGCTGTGTCGCTGATGCGCTCCTCGGTCGCGCACGCCGTGGTGCCCGTCGGCTGGCCTCCGTTGGCCGAGACGCTGACGAAGGTCACGGCGAACAAGATCCAGATCTACGCCTGCGGCGCGTGCTCCCGGGCACGAGGTGTGACCGAGGCGGACTTGAGTCAGTGGGGCGCGAAGTTCGGCAATCCGACCATCTTTGTCTCGTTGGTCGAGTGGGCCGACCGGATCATCACCGAATAGCCTTCAACGGTTGCCGTGCCGGAGCGCGTCACCGCTCGCGCGCTGCGGCTTATTCAGTGGTGCGGCGGCGGCGGGCTGTGCGGCGCGAAATGCCCGCCCGACATCGGTCGCTGCTGCCCATGCGCACGCGCTCCCTCGATCATCTGCTCACGCTGTGCCGGGGTGGCGTTGCGCCATTGCTGGCGCAGCATCTCGCGCCGTTCGGGCGGAAACTGCTGGAAGCGGCGGAAACTCTCCCGCACCCGCGCCTGATCGGCGGGCGGCAGCTGCTGGAAGCGCTGCCAGCGCGAGCGCAGCGACTGACGCTGGTCGGGCGGCAGCGCGCGCCAGTGCGAAAAGCGCTCGCGCGCCTGATTGCGCTGCTCGTCGGACATACCGAGCCAGCGCTCGCTGCCGTGGGCGAGCGCCTGCTGGCGCTCGGGCGGCAAGGTATTCCACTGGCCGCCGAAGTGCGAGAGCACCCGCTGCTGGTCGGGCGAAAGGCTCGACCAGGCGATGCCCGCGGACGCACTCGCCGCCGCCGCTGGCATGGCGCCCGGCGGCAGCGGCGCCGATGGCTGCTGTGCGAAGGCAGGAACACCCGTAGCCGCCAACGCGAGCGATGCCGTGATGCCTGCCAGTGTGCGCCGGAGGTTATTCATTCTTCTGCCCTCCGGGGCCGTTGGCGGCATTCGGTGGCGGCGCCGGCGGTCGTGGTGGCGGTGGGTTGGCGGGAGGATTGACGGTGGCGGCCTTCGCGCGCGCTTCCGCCTGCGCGATGTAGTCCGGATTCACATCGGAGAGCCGGTCGACGCTGCCGAGAAATTCGAGGAAGCCGGGATCGGGCTCCTCCGCGGGCTTGTGGACGTCGTCGGCGCGAGCAGCGCTCCAGGCGAGCACTGCCACGGGGAGCAGCACGTGAATGGGCCAGCGAAACCACATCAGCTATCGCTCTGGAGGTTGGCATCGGTCTGGTCCGCCGCCCATTCGTAGAACCCTGGACTGTCCCATCCCTCGACGAGGTCCAGACCTTCGGCGTCCGCGAGCAGATCGATGTCCTCTACCGCAGGCGTGCGCCCCTCGAGGTCCGGCGGCGCATGCAGTGACGGCTCGCGGTGCCAGAGCATCAGGGCCACGAGCGCCGCCGCCGCCACACCCGCAGCCGGCATCAGCGTGAATGAGCGCCACCTGGGCCGATAGCGCGCGCCGGCCTGCTCCACCGCCGCCTGCCGCGCCTGATTCAGACGCGAGCGCGTGCGTGCATCGACGCGCGAGACGCTCGCCTCGAGCACCGCGCGCGCGTTGCGCTCAAATTCGGTCGGTGGCGGACTTACCGGGCTCATACGTACAGATCCCCGAGTTGCGCGCGCAGCGTTTGCACCGCGCGAAAATAATGTGTCTTGACGCTACCCTCCGAGCAGCCCATCGCGGCCGCCGTGGCGGCGACGTCGAGCCCCTCGAGCGCGCGCAGCAGAAATGCCTGCTGCTGGCGTCGCGGCAGCTCGCCGAGCGCCTTCTCCAAAGCGCCCACGGCCTCATCCAGCTCCAGGCGGCGCACCGGCTGCGGCTCCGGGCTCGGCGCCTGGGAAATCGGGTCCGGCTCGTCCTCGTCCTCTTCCCCGCGAAACGGCAACCACGCGATCACCCGCCCACGCACCGTGCGCCGGCGCTGCATGTCCCGAATTCGGTTCTCGAGAATCCGGTAGAAGAGCGGCTTCCACTCCGGCGCCGGACGGTCCGCGTACGCTCGCGCGAGCTGGAGCATGGCATCCTGGACCGCATCGAGCGCGTCATCCTCGTGCCGCAGCGCCGTCTGGGCAATTTTGAATGCCTTCAGCTCGACGCCGGCCAGGAATTGGTTCAGCGCACGGGAGCGTGTCTTGGCTTCGTCCGTCAGGTCCACGTCGCCGTGTAATGCGGCCAGCATGCTATAAGGCGACGCGAGCGTAGCAAACTCGGACATGGGCTGTATAACGCGCGCCCTCGTTCCCGGGTTGACGGCCACAGCACCGTATAAGTTCTTGATTTAGCTTATCGTTAGCCACATCGTGCCCCAGATTTTCCGGGTGGCGCTCGATACACCCCTGCGCCGGCTGTTCGACTATCTGCCTCCGGCGCAAGCCGCGTTGGCTCCGGCGGTTGGCGCACGCGTCCGCGTCCCGTTCGGCCGTCAGCGCCCGGTCGGGCTCGTCGTCGAGGTCGCCGACACCTCCGAAGTGGCGCCCGCGCGCCTCAAGCCGATCCTCGAGGTGCTCGACCCGGTGCCGGTGCTGGATGAGGCGCTGCAGGGGCTGCTGCGGCGGGCAGCCGAGTACTACCACCATCCACTCGGGCAGGTGCTCTCGAGCGCACTCCCGCGGGCCATTCGATTCGGGGCGCCGCTCAATGCCCGCGAGGAGCGCTGGCTTCTCAGCGAGGCGGGTGCGGCAGCCGCCGCAGCCGGTGAGCCGCGGCGCGCACCGAAGCAGCGGGCACTCCTCGCGCTCCTTCTCGAGCAGCGCGAGCTCAGCGCCGCGGCACTCGATGAGCGGCTGCGTGAGTGGCGTGCGCCCGCGCGCGCCCTGGCCGCGCGCGGCTGGCTGGCGAGCGCCGAGGTCGAGCTTCAACCAGCGCCAGATCCGGCGGCGTCGGTGCGTGCCGCGGGGCCGCCGCTGCTGCCCGAGCAGCAGACCGCGGTCGAGAGCATCGCAGCCTCTCTCGATCGCTTCGGTGCGTTCGTGCTGCACGGAATCACCGGCAGCGGCAAGACCGAGGTGTACCTGCGACTCACCGAGCGAGTGCTCCTCGCCGGCCGCCGTGCGCTGCTGCTGGTGCCCGAGATCGGATTGACACCGCAGCTCATCGAGCGCTTCCGCACGCGCTTCGAGGCGCCCATGGCGGTGCTGCACTCGGCGTTGACGGACCACGAGCGCCTCATCGCCTGGCGGGACGCCTTCAGCGGCCGTGCCCGCATCGTGCTCGGCACGCGCT
>Ga0306926_10010750_pt1 | contig 10129 bp, 5 predicted proteins | sample flu12Cox44000178_FD_203759 | JGI IMG/M metagenome (GOLD analysis project Ga0306926, IMG submission 203759) | Lab enrichment of tropical soil microbial communities from Luquillo Experimental Forest, Puerto Rico - flux8day.12C.oxic.44.000.178 (v2)... | ecosystem: Environmental > Terrestrial > Soil... | reverse complement strand
ACCGCCACCGCCGCTACCGCCCCCATCGGGCGCGGGCGCCGGTACCGTGTCGTCGATGAAGACGTTGAAGTTGCGGTCAAACGCGTCGCAGTCGGCGGGCCAGTTCTGGCCGACGGGCGGGCGATCCGCGGACCACTTGGTGAACGGGTAGCAGGCCGAGTCGAGGTCGACGACGAGCGTGACCTGGGCGAAGGGCCCCTCTTTCCAGTCGACGTCGGCGCGCGCCTCGCCGACGTACGTCCAGCCGGTGCTGCCGTAGCTCCCGACGCCCGCCTTGTCGAAGGCGACGATGGTGAACGGCGGCGGGGCGGTCGGGCCGTCGGCGCCGGCGTCCGCCGCGATGTCGCCGCCGCTCGCGTCGACGGGCGCGTCGTCACCGGCGTCGCCGCCCGGCGCCTCGTTGGAGCGGCTGCAGGCGATCCCCGCGGCCAGCGCGAGGACCAACGCCGATCGTTGCGCCGTCATTTGCAAGCCTGGCAACGATGGCGGACGCCGATCGTCAACACAATCCGGACGATCCGAACAGTTCCGTTCCAATCTTCCTGAGAAAAGCCGTGCGCCCCCGTTGCTAACGTGGGCCGCGTGTCGACCCGCGCCGCACGCGTCACGCGCTGTCTGTTCCTCTGCGTCGTCGTGCGGGTCGCGCCCGGGTGCGACGGCGGCGCGCCGCCCGCGCTCGAGGGGCGGCTCGAGATCCGGATCGCCGACCGCGACGACGGCCGATCGGAGACGCAGTACTTCGTGACGGCGGGCGACGGCCTTCGCCGGCGCGTGCTGTTCGATCGCGCACCTGTCGGGGCCGCGACCCGATTCGAGCTCGGCCCCGCGGCCGGCGCCACCGACGGACGGCGCACCGACGAGCGGCGCGCCGAGCTGCTCGCCGGCCCGGCGCTGCCCGCGCGCACGTTCGCGTTCGTCCTCGTCAACACCGGCGGCGGCGTGAACCTCACGACCGCTCAGGCGACGCAGGAGCTGTTCGACGCCGGCTACTTCGCCGCCAACAAGGGCTCGATCCGCCGCTACTACCAGGAAGTTTCCTACGGCACCCAGGACATCACCGGGACGGTCGTCGGCCCCCTCTCCTACACGCCGGCGTCGAGCTGCGACACCGACGGCGTCCTCTCGCTGCGCGCCCAGGTCGACGCCATGGTGGGCGGACCGTCGACGAACTACCTCTGGTACTTCGGCAGCGCACAGCGCGGGTGCGCCTGGTCGGGGCTCGCCACGCTCGGCTCGCCGACGAGCCCGACGCGGGACACCTGGTACAACGCCGCCGCGGGCTGCGTCGTGCTGGCGCAGGAGCCGGGGCACAACTTCGGCATGCAGCACTCGTCGTCGATGAGGTGCGGCGGCGGCGCCAGCTTCGCCGACACGCCCGATGGCACCTGCACGCACGACGAGTACGGCGACCCCTTCGACCCCATGGGGAGCGGCTGCCGCCACATGAACGCCTGGCAGAAGGAGTACCAGGGGTGGTTCGCGGGGTGTAACAGCGTGCGCCTGTCGGCGAGCGGGACGTTCACGCTCCTGCCTCTGGAGGCGCCGTGCAACGGCATCCAGGTGCTGCAGGTGCCGATGGCCCACCCGCGGACGTTCACATACACGGGCGGGTTCTCGTCGGGCCAGACCGCCGACGAGCTCGGCTCCTACTATGTCGAGCTGCGCGCCGAGACGACCGGCTTCGATCAGGGGATGACGCCGCAGGTTCAGGTGCGCGTCGGCGGCGATTACCAGCCCCACTCGCAGAGCGGGCTCCACACCTGGCTCTTGGACATGAAGCCGTCGACGGCGACGTTCAGCGACGCGGCGCTGGCGCAGGGGCAGACGTTCACCGACCCGGCGGGCGGCGTCAGCATCACCGCCACCGCCGTCGGCGCGGCGTCGGCGACGGTCACCGTCACCATCGACAACGGCCAGGGCGATCCCACCTGCCTCGACGGGACGACGCTGGCAGCGCCCGGGCCGCCGACCTGCGCGGGCACGGGCGCGGGGGGCACGAGCGGGACCAGCGGCACGAGCGGCACCAGCGGGACGAGCGGGACGAGCGGGACGAGCGGCGCCGCGGGCACGTCTGGCACGGCCGGCGCGGCGGGCTCCGGGAGAGCCACGGGCGCCGGTGCGAGCGGCGCCGCGGGCACCACGGGCGCCGCTGGTGCGCCAGGCGGGCCGGACGCGGGCGGCGACACCGGTGGCGGTCCGGCGACCGACGCGGGTCCCCCGGGCGAAGCCACTCCCGGCGGCTGCGGCTGCGCGCTCGCGGATCACCAGGAGGGTGGCGCGCTCGTCTGGCTCGCGATCGCCGCCGTGCTCGGCGGGGCGCGCCGGCGCCGGCGGCCGCGGCGACGCGTGCGCGGCGTGGGTGCGCTGATCTTCGTCTCGCTATTCGTCTGGGCCTGCTCGAACGGCGAGCCGGCAGGAACTTCGAGCGGCGGCGCGGGGCGTGGGTCCGCGGCCGGCGCCGGCGGCGCCATCTCCGGGGCTGGGGGTGCGCCCGCCGGCGCCGGAGGCGCGGTCGGCGGCGCCTCCGGCGCAGGCGCGGCCGCGGGGGCCGCCGGCACGGGCAACACCGCCGGGGCGAGCGGCGCCGACGGCGGCGTCGCCTGGTCGTGCGTCGAGGCCGCGGGCGCGCTCTGCTTCTGCGATCAGGACCCTGACGGCGGCGGCACCACCGGGTGCGTGGAGACCTGGACCTGCTGCTTCGCCGCGGCCACCTCTTGCGAGTGCCTCGACGACCAGCAGGGCTGCGACGACGCGCTCGCGATGAACGCCGGCACGCGCAGCGTGCCGCGCTGCCCGCCCTGACCCCTTAGGATCAGGGACAGCAGTAACCGGGCTGGGAATCACCCGGCTGCGTGACGAGGGCGCAGCCGCTCTTGGGCGGCGGATCGCCCGCGTTGCAGAGATAAAAGTGCGTCGCGCCGCAGAGGCTGTCCAGCCCGGCCAGGGCCATGCATCCGGAGGCCCCTGCGCCACCGGTCGTGCCGCCGCGGCCCGCGCTCCCCGTCGTCCCGCCGTTCCCCGCGCTTCCCGTCGTCCCGCCGCGGCCCGCGATCCCGGTCGTCCCGCCGCTCCCCGTGGTTCCCCCTCGACCCGCCGTCCCTTTCGTCCCGGCGACGCCTGCCGTGCCGGCGGTCCCCGTCGTCCCCGCAGCGCCCGTCGTGCCGGCGACGCCGCTCGTCCCCGCGACCCCGCTGGTCCCCGCGGTCCCCGTCGTGCCGGCGACGCCGCTCGTCCCCGCGGTCCCCGTCGTGCCGGCGACGCCGCTCGTCCCCGCGGTCCCCGTCGTGCCGGCGACGCTGCTCGTCCCTGCGGCCCCGCTCGTCCCCGCGACGCCCCCTGTGCCGGTGACGGCCGTCGTGCCGCCAGTGCCCGACAGGCTCGTCGGCCCGCCGTCGCCCCAGTAGAACGCGTCGGGCGCCTGGCAGGCCGCGAAAGCCAGACCGCCGAGCAAGGCGGCCGTCGACGCGCGACCGATCGGCACCCCGCCCCGCATCTCAGTTCACGATGATCTCGATCTTGCAGTCGTGGGAGCAGCCGTCCCCGTCGATGTTGTTGCCGTCGTCGCACTGCTCGTTGGCCGCCTTGACGCCGTCGCCGCAGGCCGAGCGGCAGGTCGAGGTGGTGGGCGCGAACCCGGTCAGCGTCAGCTTGAAGTTCGAGGCGTCGCTGTGGCGCTCGGCGTGGAACAGGGCGATCTCGTACAGTCCCCCGACGGTGACGCCCAGGGTCGCCGCGCTCTGATCGACGTTCAGCGTCTTCTCGATGCGCGGGTGAAGCCCGCCGATGTCGAGGGCCAGGGTCCGGTTGAAGAAGATCCAGACGTCGTCGTCGCCGCTGAAGGTCAGCGACTCGCCGCCGCGGTACTGGAAGAAGTAGTGGATCTCGGTGGTGAAGCCGAAGTCGTGCGGCAGGCCGTCGTTCACCGTCGCGTTGGCGTACGAGGTGGTCTCCTTCGCCGGCGTGGAGACGGTCCACCCCTTGGTGTCGATGGGGTAGAAGCCGCGGTTGCCGGAGTCGAAGACGTACGACCCGTTCGCCTGCTTGGCGAGCAGCACCGTGCCGGGGATGTCGAGGTTCACGCCGGACGCGTCGTGGTACCACTGGGCGAAGTTCGCCGCCGTCGTCAGCTGCTGATCGTAGGGGCACTGGGCGGTCACGCCCGGCTGCGTGCAGCGCCCGTCCATCACCGGCTTGCCGTTGGCGTCGGCGGCGGCCTTGACCAGGTTGGGCGTCACGTCCATCCCCGCGAAGATCTCGAAGTCGGGGTGGCGCACGGCCGTGCCGATCGGGAAGCTGATCATGTCCCGGTAGGTGACGGCGAGGTTCAGTTGTGCGGGCGGCGGCGCCGTGGTGTCCGTGCAGGAGAAGCCCGTCTCGATCATGCAGGTCGACGAGCAGCCGTCGCCGTCGACGGCGTTGCCGTCGTCGCACTGCTCGGGCGGCAGCTTCATGCCGTCGCCGCACTTGGTGAGGCAGGTCCCGGTCGAGCAGTCGGGCTCGAGCGTGCAGCTCGACGAGCAGCCGTCGCCGTCGACGAGGTTGTGGTCGTCGCAGGCCTCGGCCCCCTCCTTGACGCCGTCGCCGCAGACCGTCTTGTGGCAGGTGGCGGGCTGGTTGGGGTTGGCCGGCGTGGGCGGCGGGTTGCAGACGTAGCCGGGCTCGATGCGGCAATCAGCGGAGCAGCCATGCCCGACGTTGGGCGGATCGCACTGCTCGATGCCGCCGAGCATGCCGTCGCCGCACTTGACGAGGTAGGTGCACGGCTTGCCCGGCGTCGGGCAGGCGTAGTCCGTCTCGATCGTCTTGCAGTCGGACGAGCAGCCGTCGCCGGATCGGGTGTTGCCGTCGTCGCACACCTCGCCGGGATCGAGCTTGCCGTCGCCGCACCGGGGGGCGCACGACGCCGCGCCGCAGCCGGCGGCGCCGCCCGTTGACGCTCCCGCCCCGGCCGCGCCTACCGCGGCGTGCGTCCCGGCGGCGCCACCCTGCCCCGCCGTCCCCGTCGTCCCGGCGTCCCCGGTCGGCGTCACGGTCGCGCCGGCCTTAACCCCGGCGCAACCCGCCGCGATCGCCATCGAGCCTGCGAACGATAGAGCGAGCAAGTTGCGCATCCGAGCCCTTCCTTCTGTTGTGGCGACGCTGCGAACGGGGCCCGTCACGAACGGGGCCCGGGGCTGGTGCGACAGAGCCTACTTGCGCGCTCCGACGGCAATGTCTGAATTATCTGAACGCCACTGTTCAGGCATTCGAGACGGCGGCCTGCGCGCGCGGCGCTAGCGTCGCGCCATGCGCGCGCTCCCGTTCATCGCCGTCGGGCTCGCGGCCGTCGTGGCCGCCTTCGGGCTCGCCTGCGCGCCCGCCGCCAGCACGCTCACGGCCGCGGGCGCGGGCGCGGGCGGCGGGTCAGCCGGCGCCGCGGCAACGGGCAGCGGTCGCGCCGGGTCGAGCGGAGGCAGCACTGGCGCTGCCCCCGCGGGCACGGGCGGCGCGAGCGGCGTCTCGGGCGCGAGCGGCGTCTCGGGCGCGAGCGGCGTCTCGGGCGCAGCAGGCGCCTCGGGCGCGGGCGGCGGCGCCGGCACCGCCGGTGCCGCGGGGGCAACGGGCGGAGGGCCGGGGGGCGGCGGGTCGGGAAATGCCGACGCTGCGCCCGATCGTCCCGCGGCGATCGACGCGAGCGCCGACGCGACCGGTGATGCCGGCGCGGGCGCGGCGCTCGCCCCGGTGCTTCCTGTCCCCACCGCCGATCAGGTCGCCTGGCAGCGGCTCGGGCTCACGGCCTTCTTCCACTTCGGGATGAACACCTTCACCGGCGACGAGATCGGCGACGGGACGGCGAGCCCGTCGGTCTTCAACCCCGCGGGCCTCGACCCCGGCCAGTGGATCGCGACGCTGCAGGGCGCCGGCTTCAAGCAGGGGACGCTGGTGGTCAAGCACCACGACGGGTTCTGCCTCTGGCCGACGAAGTGCACGAGCTACAGCGTGGCGGCGAGCCCCTGGATGGGCGGCAAGGGCGACGTGGTCAAGGCGTACACCGACGCCGCGCACGCGGCCGGGTTCCGGGTCGGGCTCTACCTGTCGCCGCTCGACAACCACGCCGCCGATTCGTCGAGCGGCGCTGGCTACCCCGCCAAGTTCACCTGCATGCTGAACGAGATCCTGACCGGCTACGGCGCCGTCGACGAGCTGTGGCTCGACGGCCATGACGCGCCCGGGATCGACTGGAGCGGCATGTACGCCACCATCCGGCAGCTGCAGCCGCACGCGCTCATCGCCATCACCGGCCCCGACATCCGCTGGGTGGGGACCGAGGACGGGACCGCGCCCCTCGGCGAGACCAGCGTGCAGGCCGGGATGCCGAGCCTCGGCCAGCCGAGCGGGCCGGTCTGGTTTCCGTCGGAGAGCGACGTCTCGATCCGGCCCGGCTGGTTCTACCACCCGAGCGAGGACACCGCGCTCAAGTCGCTCTCGGCGCTGACGGACATCTTCTTCAACACCGTCGGGCGCAACAGCGTCCTCATCCTGAACATCCCGCCCAACACGAGCGGCGTCCTCGCGGCGCCGGACGTCGCCCGCGTCGGCCAGCTCGGCGCGGCGCTCAAGGGCCTGTTCGCCACCAACCTGGCGGCGGGTCGGACGGCGACCGCCGACTCGATGCTGGCGGCGGGGTACGAGCCCGCCCGCGCCCTCGACGGCAACCTGGACACGTTCTGGGCGGCGGCGCCGGGGACGACGAGCGGGCGCCTCGAGATCGATCTCGGCGCCACGCGCACGATCGCGATCGTCGACGTCAGCGAGCCGATCGCGTTCGGCGAGCGCGCGAAGAAGTACCACGTCGAGGTCCAGGGGGTCGGGGCCACGACCTGGACCACCGTCGCCACCGGCACGGTGATCGGCGAGCGAAACCTCATCCGGCTCACCGCGGCGGCGAGCGCGCGCAAGCTGGCCCTGGTCATCGAGCAGGCCGCCGGCGCGCCCGCCATCGCCGAGCTCGGCGTCTACTAGCGAGTCGGGCGCGCCGACGGCGCCGATCGGGCGTAAAATCCCCGGCGGCGTGCCGGCTAGCCCCCCAGCGATGGACGACGGAAAGGACGCGATCGTGGAGGTGAACGGCGGCCCGGCGTCCATCGCCGACGTCGTGCGCGTCGCCCGCGGCGGCGCCGCCGTGAGGCTGGGGGCTGGCGCGCGCGAGCGCCTCGCCGCCTCGCGCACGGCGCTGGCGCAGGCGCTGGCCGCGGGGGAGATCATCTACGGCGTCAACACCGGGTTCGGCTCGCTGGCCCGGACGCGCGTCGAGGGGAGCCAGCTCGGCGAGGTCCAGCGCAACTTGATCCTGTCGCACGCCGCCGGCGTCGGCGCGCCGCTCCCCGACGACGTCGTGCGGGGGATGCTCTTCCTGCTCACCGCCTCGCTGGCGCGCGGGCTGTCGGGCGTGCGGCCCGTGATCGCCGAGCGGATCGCGGCGCTGCTCGACGCCGGCGTGACGCCCGTCGTGCCGTCGGTGGGGTCGGTGGGCGCCTCGGGCGATCTGGCGCCGCTCGCGCACGCGGCGCTGGTGCTCATCGGCGAGGGCGAGGCGCGCGTGGGTGGCAAGACGCTGCCGGGGGCCGAGGCGCTGCGGGCCGCGGGCCTCGCGCCGGTCACGCTCGAGGCCAAGGAGGGGCTCGCGCTCATCAACGGCACGCACCTCATGGCCGCCACCGCCGCGTTGCTGCTCGACGACGTCGAGCGCCTGTTCGCGGCGGCGCTCGGCGCGGCGGCGCTGTCGATCGACGCCTGCCGGGGGACCGACGCGTTTCTCGACGATCGCGTGCACGCCGCGCGCGGGCAGGCGGGGCAGAGCGAGGTGGCCCGCCGGCTCGGCGCTCTCATCGCCGGAAGTCAGATCATCCCCAGCCACCTGCACGGCGATCCGCGCGTCCAGGATCCCTATTCGCTGCGCTGCGCGCCGCAGGTGCTGGGCGCGGCGCTCGACGCCGTCCGGTTCGCGCGCGTGACGGTCGAGGCCGAGCTCGGCGCCGTGACCGACAACCCGCTGGTGTTCCCGGCCGACCCGGCCCACGCCCGCCAGTTCGTGTCGGCGGGGAACTTCCACGGCCTGCCGCTCGCGCTCGCGCTCGACACGCTCGCCGTCGCGCTCGCCCACGTCGCGGGCATCGCCGAGCGGCGGGTCTATTACATCCTCGCCGCCTCCGACGCCGAGAACCACCTCCACCCGCACCTTTCGCCGGTGCCGGGATTACATTCGGGGCTGATGATCGCGCAGTACGTGGCGGCCGCCTGCTGCAACGAGATCATCGGCCTGGCGACGCCCGCGAGCGTCGCCAACATCCCCACCAGCGCCGGGATGGAGGACTACAACTCGTTCGGCGCGTACTCGGCACAGAAGGCCGCGCGCGTGCTCGAGCGCGCGCGGCAGGTCGTCGCCATCGAGCTCCTATGCGCGGCCGAGGCGCTCGAGTACCAGCGGCCGCTGCGCTCGGGCGCGGGGGTCGAGCGGGTGCACGCCACCGTGCGCGAGGTGGTGGCCCGCCGGACCGCCGATCGCCCGCCGGCGCCCGACATCGCCGCGCTGGAGGCGCTCATCCGCGCCGGCCGGTTCCAGGCATGAGCGCCACACCCCCACGCCCCTCCGGACCGCGCCCGGTGCGCGCGCCGCGCGGGCCGACGCGGACCTGCCGGACCTGGCAGGCGGAGGCGGCGCTGCGCATGCTGATGAACAACCTCGACCCCGAGGTGGCCGAGGACCCCGATCGGCTGATCGTCTACGGCGGGCGCGGCCAGGCGGCGCGCTCGTGGGCCGCGTTCGACGCCATCGTCGCCGCGTTGCGCGCGCTCGGCCCCGACGAGACGCTGCTCGTCCAGTCGGGCAAGCCCGTGGGTGTGCTCCGGACGTTCGAGGACGCGCCGCGGGTGCTCATCGCCAATTCCAACCTGGTCCCCCACTGGGCCACGCAGGAGCACTTCGACGAGCTCGCGCGCCGCGGCCTGATGATGTTCGGGCAGATGACAGCCGGCTCGTGGATCTACATCGGCACGCAGGGGATCCTGCAGGGGACGTACGAGACCTTCGCCGAATGCGCGCGCCAGCACTTCGGCGGCAGCCTCGCCGGGCGCTGGGTGGTCACCGCGGGCTGCGGCGGCATGGGCGGCGCGCAGCCGCTGGCGGTGACCATGAACGGCGGCGTCTGCCTCATCGCCGACGTCGACGCGGACAAGCTGCGCCGGCGAGCGGCGCTCGCCATGCTCGACGAGATCGCGCCCGACGTGGACGCCGCCATCGACCAGGCGCGGGCGCACGCTGCGGCCCGCCGCGGCGTCTCGGTGGGCGTCGCCGCCAACGCGGTCGATCTGCTCGAGCGGCTCGTCGCGCGCGGCGTGGTCCCCGACGCCCTCACCGATCAGACGCCGGCGCACGACGTCGCGAGCTACGTGCCCGCCGCCCTGGCGCTCGCCGAGGCACGTGCCCTCGCCGCCTCCGACCCGGTCGCCTACGCCGAGCGGAGCCTCGACACCATGGCCCGCCACGTCCGGGCCCTGCTCGCGCTCATGCGCCGCGGGGCGATCACCTTCGACTACGGCAACAACCTCCGCGAGCGCGCCCGCCAGCGCGGCGTCGCCGACGCCTTCGCCTTCCCGGGCTTCGTCCCCGCCTACATCCGCCCGCAGTTCTGCCTCGGGCGCGGGCCGTTCCGCTGGGCCGCGCTGTCGGGCGAGGCCGAGGACATCTTCGCCATCGACCGCGCGCTCGTCGAGCTGTTCCCCGACGACGAGCCGCTGCGCCGCTGGCTGGCGCTGGCGCGCGACAAGGTGAAGTTCCAGGGGCTGCCGGCGCGCATCTGCTGGCTCGGCCTCGGCCAGCGAGCCAAGGCCGGCCTGCTGTTCAACGATCTCGTCGCGCGCGGCGCGGTGGCGGCGCCGATCGTGATCGGCCGCGACCACCTCGACACCGGCTCGGTCGCCTCCCCCCACCGCGAGACAGAGGCCATGCGCGACGGCTCCGACGCGGTCAGCGACTGGCCGCTCCTGAACGCGCTCGTCAACACCGCCAGCGGCGCCTCGTGGGTCAGCTTCCACCACGGCGGCGGCGTCGGCATCGGCTACGCCCAGCACGCCGGCCAGGTGATCGTCG
>Ga0306926_10010749_pt1 | contig 10129 bp, 7 predicted proteins | sample flu12Cox44000178_FD_203759 | JGI IMG/M metagenome (GOLD analysis project Ga0306926, IMG submission 203759) | Lab enrichment of tropical soil microbial communities from Luquillo Experimental Forest, Puerto Rico - flux8day.12C.oxic.44.000.178 (v2)... | ecosystem: Environmental > Terrestrial > Soil... | reverse complement strand
TGGCCACTGCCGCAAGAACGACGTAGGGAGTCCTGCCGCTGACAGAGTAGTAGACCAATAAACCCATGTACAGTGCCATGTCCGCGTAGCGATCGAGCGTAGAGTCGTAGAAGGCGCCGAACGCCGTAACGCGATTCTGACGCCGCGCGACCTGGCCATCCAGCATGTCGAGAAATCCTGCAAAGAAAATAATAACCGCGCCGGTAAAGAAATTTCCCAGAGCGAAATTGGCGGCCGCACCAAAATTCACGACCAGGCCAAGGAAAGTGAGCAGATTCGGGTTGATACCCGTAGCGGCGAGCGCGCCGACGATGCGGTCAAGCAGCCACTTTGACCCTTTTCCAATTGCGCCTGTGAATGTATCCATGAAGGATGTCCGGACGCCATAATACTGCAGGCGGAGAGCTTAGCCAAATGAGACACCATCCAATTTGGGGTTACGTGCCATTGGAACAAAGGCTTGACGGCTGCCAAGCTAAACCTTAGATTCCCAAGAACATGGATGAAATGTTGAAACGTACAAACGCAACACGCCGCGAATTTCTTTTCCAGGTAAGCGGAATCGCGGGAGCGGCGTGGGTGCAGGCCCAGTGGCCTTCTCTGGTTGCCGCGGCACGACACGCTCTTCAGGCGCTGCAGTCGAAACAACCCGTTAAATTCGAGGTTTTTACGTCGGAACAGGCGCGCGAGGTGGAAGCCATTGCCGCGCGCATCATCCCAACCGATGAGCTGCCGGGCGCAACCGAAGCCGGCGTTGTCTATTTCATTGACCATGCCTTGAAGACATTTGCCAGCGACACCCTTGCTCTTTACCAGAAGGGACTGCCTGGTATGAATGATTTGACCGCAGAGATGTTTCCAGGCGTGGTGCGATTTTCCGCGGCCACGCCGGAGCAGCAAGACAAGATACTGAAAGCTCTTGAGGAAGAGGGGCATGGTCCGAAGGCGCCGACGCGGCGGGCTTCCACGATGGTCACCCCGGATTTCCTGCAGACCATCTGGGCGCACACGATTTTCGGGTTTCTAGTGGATCCGGAGGGCGGGGGAAATCGCGATTACGCCGGGTGGAAGGTCATCGGCCGGGATCCGGCGCACAGCTTTTTGCCGCCGTTTGGATTTTACGACAAGGATTATCCTGGCTGGCAGCCGGCCGAAACGGAAAAGAAATGAGCCAGGGCAAAGTCACTTACAAAACGTCCGATGAAGTGGATTTTGTCATCGTGGGTTCCGGCGCAGCCGGGGGAGTTCTCGCGAAGGAACTTTCCTCGAATGGCTTCAAGGTGGTCGTGCTCGAGCAGGGGCCGTACCTGACGGAAGCGGATTTCACGCACGACGAACTCAAAGTGATGAATCGGCACCTGCTCACGAACGACCCCAGGCGCCAGCCCACCACCTTTCGAAAAAGCCCCCAGGACAAGGCGAAAACGCAACAGAGCGTCCTGTATGGCCGGTGTGTGGGCGGCAGCAGCGTTCACTTCACCGCAAATTTCTGGCGCTTCCACGAAATCGATTTCATGGAGCGCAGCAAGATCGGCGAGATTCCAGGGACGGGATTTGCCGATTGGCCCGTCCGCTATGCGGACCTGGAGCCGTATTACACAAAAGTAGAATGGGAAATTGGCGTTTCCGGATTGGCGGGCGCGAGTCCCTTCGATCCTCCGCGATCGAAGCCTTATCCCATGCCGCCTTTGCCGGTCAAAGGCTCGGGAGTCCTCTTCGAGCGTGCTTCCCGAAAGCTGGGATACCATCCGTATCCGGCGCCAATGGCGATTCTTTCCCAGTCGCGTCCCGGCCGCAGCGCTTGCGTCAACTGCGGATTTTGCCTCGGCTTTGGCTGTGAGGTGGGGGCGAAGTCCACTTCGCTCTCGACCGTGATCCGCATGGCGGAACGCACGGGAAAGTGTGAAATCCGGCCGAATTGCTACGTGCACCGCATCGAGGTGGACAAGAACGGCCGGGCCACCGGAGCCGCGTACTTCGATGCGCAGCGCAACACGCATTTGCAGAAAGCGAAAGCCGTGATCCTCTCGGCGAACGGCGCGGAGACGCCCCGGCTGCTGTTGCTCTCGGCGAACAACGCGTTTCCCCACGGCCTGGCAAACTCCAGCGGCCTGGTCGGGAAATACCTTATGCCCAACAGCGCGGCGCTGGCATACGGCGTCTTTGACGAGCCGCTGAACGATTACAAGGGATTTGCCGTCAGCCGGATCTTCCAGGATTTTTACGAAATGGATGAGAAAAAAGTGGGTTTCTACGGCGGAGGCGGACTGGATGCGCGATTCGATTTCACGCCCATCAATTTCGCGATGGGCGGTTTGCCGCCCGGCACGCCGCGCTGGGGCAAGGATTTCAAGAACGTTTTAAGCCAGAATTTCACGCGCACCATGCAGATTTTCTGCCACGGAACATCGCTGGCGGTGGAGACGAACAGTTTTTCGCTCGATCCCGACGTCAAGGATGCCTGGGGCCTGCCCGCACTGCGCATGACGTTTCGGGATCATCCCAACGACCTGAAGATGATGGAGTGGATGAAAGACCGCGCGATGGAGATTCTCGACGCCGCAGGCGCCAAAACCAAATGGCACCAACCCGTCACCGAGCAGCAGTTTGCCGTGCACCTGCTCGGGACCTGCCGCATGGGCGCGGACGCGAAGACCTCGGTCATCAATGCGGATCACCGCACCCACGATGTCGCCAACCTCTTTTTGTGCGATGGAAGCAGTCTGGTCACCTCTGGCCGCGGCCAGCCAACGATGACCATCCAAGCGCTCGCCTACCGCGCCGCCGACCGCATCACCGCACTCGCCAAGAGCGGCGACCTTGCCGGGTAAGCGCAGCTCCTAAAGAATAAAAATGCAACAGTAGTGGTAACTGGAAAGGTATTCCCCCTCCTCCCTGTTTTCTGAAAGTGTTCATTTTGAAGGACTTTAAGCTGCACGTTTTCTAACACTTTTGAAAATGTTCATTCCGGAGAGGTTACGGCGACGGTCGCGGAAATTCGCAGAAGAAACATGCACTTCTACCTGAAATCAGCCTAACAGAAATATAAGCACTATGGGAATAGCGACGACGGGGTTTCTGGCGCTTCGAACAGTCCGTCCAATTCGGGTGTTTCCGGATCAGGACGCGTTGGCGTCTTCGGGCACACGGCCACAGACACGAGCGCGGCCGTCTTGGCACGTACTTCCACCGATAGCGTGGGTGTTTGGGGAGAGTCTTCAGGTGCATAGCCGCCGTGGAGGGCTTCTCAAGGAGCAACAACAACGGCATTTCGCGGTGTTTCGATTGGAACAGAGGAAACCTCAAAAGTTGACGGAAACGTTGGAGTTGTCGGCTTCTCCATCAGTATCGGCGTCTTCGGCAAATCGGAGAACGCGTCGAGTTTTGGTTGCGTGTTTGTTGGTGGGCTCGTCGTCTAGGGCGGGCCAAAGTCGGATGGCCCGCATCGCCTGTTTTATACCGTGGAGAGCCCAGAGAGCTGGTTTGAGGATTTCGGCCGAGCTAAGCTTGTCCGCGGAAGAGCCGAAGTCAAACCGGACCCAAACTTTGTCGGCTTTGTTCGCAGCGATGACCTTCATGTTTTTCTTTCGCCGGAGAGGCAGTCCAAAGGTCTCTACGTGAGCCGCTGGAAACGTGGGGATTCAGCGTACGTGAACAAGGAGAAGGCACAAACACTACCACGTTCAGTTATCGCATCGTAGCCCGGCGCAATTAAGCGTTTAAAGCGGGTTCGACTCCCTGTTCTTAAGCGGAGTGAATTCCTAAGGCGGCCCGAAACGTTCTCAAAGTTGAGGCTGCCCGCAGCCCCAGCTCTCGCGAGTTTCCCAAGGAACCCAACTTGTCTAAACACACTGAGCCCGCGAAGCGCGGATGACGCTCTCTGCGAGTTTTTCTAGAAGCGGAAAATGATGCCGCCGACGAAGTTTCCGCGATTCAAAAAGTGCGAGATGGTTGTGTTGTAGCAAAATCCGAATGGATCGCAATAGATCCCGTTGGAAGAGCTGCCATAGGTTGGTAGGTAACGGACGTCGCCACGGAAACCAATGTGGCGGCTCGCGTAGTACTTCACGCCGCCGCCGATGCTCCACGCAAACGCCGTGCGGTTGGGCAGCGCACTGCCGCCAGGAGCCAGCGGGCTATTCGAATCGTAGGTGAAGCCGAGGCCGCCGGCGACGTACGGGCGGACCTTGTGCTCGCTGTTCAGGAACGTGTAGAGCATGCCGAACTGATACTGGTCGATATTGGAATTGAAAGCCTTGAAATACTGCTGGGTCAGCACATCGTGGGCGCTATAAGAAGTATTATTGCGGTTCCACATGAATTCCAGCTGCAGATTTTCGGACAGATTGAAATCCAGGAAAGTGCCGTAAGCCAGCGAAGAGTTGGCGCGCAGGCTGTTCACCACGGCTCCCGTCCCGCCGGAAAACACGCTGACCGGATAGGATCCGCTGGTTTCATAGCCGACAAACGGAGTGGCTTCGAACCTGCCTTGTGCATGAGTGGAAAGGGCCGCCAGCAGGAAAACGGCGGCCGAGAGAAACCACGGAGTGCGGGTCTTCATTGGGCTTTCTTCTCCTTTTGTTTTGCGAGTCAGTAACAACACTTCGACGCCCCGCCTGGGCGGCGATGCACTTCTGCAAACGCAACGGCGTCGAACCCCTATCGAATGAACACGCAAACGCCGCGGGAGTTTCTCGCATTCACCATTCACTCAATGGAGGCGACCTACTCCTGGCTTTTTAGATGCAATTTGGATGAGGAAGAAGGAGCGGCAAATTCCCTCTTTCTTCTAATGAAATGAAAGCAGGAAACTTATATGTGGAGAGGGGTAGCGAGGCGCTCTCCAGGGTTCATTCCTTTTTGGCTCCGCCAGGCGGAGCCGCAGCCTTCGATTCTGCCGCGGCGGGTGTCTTTTCGCCCTTCTCGCCAGCCTCGGCACCCCTGTGCCCGTTTCGCCAGCAGGGTCATCTTTAAGTTTTCTCCGTATCTTGAACGATCAGTGAGACCCTCCGATTGGAGGGATCCAACGGATCGGGCTTCCGAAGCCGCTGGTCGCGAATCCGCGAACCTGCGAAATCTGATCCGGCCGCAGGCCTTCCATCTGCATGATTCTCCGGGTGGCATTCGCGCGGTCTGAGGAAAGCTTTCAGTTCGTATAGGTGGCTGTCGGCGGATAAGGCTTCGAGTCCGTATGACCTTCGATGGCCACATGGTTCGGCAGTTTCCCGAGTTCTTGGGCCAGAAGTTTGAGAACAGCGCTGCCGTCGGTGCTCATCTTAGCGCTGCGGCTATCAAAAAACGTTCCCGCGGCGGGCTTTGTAAGCTCGATGCGCAGACCTTCGTCATGGAAACATCCGAAACAAGCCCACGGGAAAAGGACGCACGTTGAAGGCCATCGTGTAAGAAGCGAAAAAGTACAAATCCTTGCGGATGGCGCAAAGCAGGACTACGCCCCCAGAGAAATGCGTTTCAAATTAGTCTGGGGAGTTCAGAATTGAAACGATTCTAAATTTGGATGCGGCTGCCCAGTCGCCGGTCCAAATTGAATGCGGCGCTGATCAGTGCCAGATGCGTGAACGCTTGCGGAAAATTGCCCAGCGCTTCGCCTTGCGATCCGGTTTGCTCTGCGTAGAGCCCGAGATGGTTGGCATAACCCAGCATGCGCTCGAAGAGGAGCATGGCTTGATCGAGCTTTTCCGGGATGGTCTGGCTTGCGCGGGTGAGCGCCTCGACAAGCCAAAAGGAGCACATGTTGAAAGTGCCTTCCTCGCCCGGGAGTCCATCAATCCGAGGGTGCGGCGGGTAGCGAAACACCAGGCTGTCGCTGACGAGACCACCCTCGCTTGGGCTCTTCAGGATGGCATCTATGGTACTGAGCATGCGGGGATCGTTCGGAGCCATAAAAAAAACCAGTGGCATGATCAGAAGCGACGCATCCAAATCTTCACTTCCGTAGAATTGCGTAAACGCGCGACGTTTCTCGTTCCAGCCGAGCGTCATCACTTCCTCGTAGATGCGGTCGCGCTCCTGGATCCACTTCGCGCGGTTGGCGGGCAAAGCACGCTTGTCCGCGAGGCGAACGCCGCGATCGAGCGCAACCCAGTTCATGACTTTTGAAAAAACGAAATGCTCTTCGCGATTGCGCATCTCCCAGAGTCCGGCGTCAGGGCGCTGCCAGTTTTCGCAGATCCAGTCGAGGCGAGCGCGAATTCGTTTCCACGGATCGTAAGCGATAGGGCTGACGTACTTGTTGTAGAGGTAAAACGCATCCATGAACTCGCCATACACATCGAACTGGAACTGCGAGACGGCAGCATTGCCGATGCGTACCGGGCGAGACCCACGATACCCCTCCCAGTGGTCCAGATTTTGTTCGGGAATCTGGCAGTCGCCGTGGATGGTGAAGAGTACCGGAACAGGCTCGTTCGGGCGCAGGTGCTTGGAAGCGTGATTCTCAATCCAATTCATGAACCCCGCGGCCTCTTCATGAAAGCCGATGCGCAGGAACCCGTAGACGGTGAAAGCCGCGTCCCTAACCCAGGTGTAGCGATAATCCCAATTGCGAGTGCCGCCAATGACCTCAGGCAAGCTGGTCGTCGCGGCGGCAAGGATGGCTCCCGTGGGCTCGAAGGTGAGAAGTTTCAGTGCCAAGGCGGATCTTTCCACCTGCTCTCGCCAGCGTCCCTGGTAAGTGCAGGAAGAGAGCCAGTTGTGCCAGAACTTCACGGTGCTCTGGAAGAGCTCTTCGGCTTCCAGTTCGGGGGGCGGGCTGGGAACGGCGCTTTCCGGGCCGTGAGCCCTCAGCAGGAAGACTTGCGATTTGCCTTCCTCTAGCACGAATTCAGCGGTTACACCGCCCTCTCCGTCATGCCTTAGGGGCACAGCGGAAGAAAGCGTGAAGGCCAGGGTGGAGGTATGGAAGTTCGCGCCGTTGGCGTCCAGCAGCGTTTCGTGGCTCTCACGTCCGTAGTCGAAAGCGGGCCGGCAAATGAGCGAGGCGCGCACGGTACCTTTGACGCAGTGGATGCGGCGGCAAAGATGGCGATTCCACTGTGAATCCGCGGGAAGCCCCACCGGCATGAAATCTTCCAGTTCGGCAATTCCATCGGCAAGCAAGAATCGCGTCACGAGGATGTTTGTGGAAGGCCAATAGAACTGCTTATGCCGCACCTGATCGCCGATGGGGCAAATTTGGAAGCGGCCTCCCTTGTTGTCATCCAAGATTGCCCCAAAGATGCTTGGCGAATCGAAGTGGGGATAGCAATACCAATCGATCGAGCCGTTTATGCCGACCAGCGCAACCGTGCACATGTTGCCGATGATTCCGTAGTTCTCGATGGGCTGATAAGACATTGGTGTGTCCTTTCACAATGGCGGGGCTTCTCAGTTCCTTCGCGCCCTTTTCATGCAAGCTCCTGGCATCAGGCTGCGAGGCCGGTTGCCCATGGGATGTTATCGCGGATGCAGGGCTTGCGGTTGCGATTCCACGATTTGCGGCATACCTATAGGGTGGCTGGCGCAACATGCTGTTACCGAGCGAAGGTCCGGGCACTGACGTTATGCCGACGCCGCTTGGTGTTCGAGGAGCAGCCGACAAGGAGGCAATAACCGAAAATCTACCCAAACCCTTCCCTGTGACAAACTTATTGTAGGGGCGAAACACGCTCGCCGTGGATACCAACTTGCTCCTGACGGAGAAAGCGCGACTGCACACATCCGGCAGGCTTTGATTAGGGTGAACAGTCGAACAGACTGCTGACATCGCGCGTGATTGCCTCGGTGAAGGTCATTCGGATTCCGTGCTTCGGTCGCAGGATGACCATCGGGCGTGCTTCGATTATCTGGCCCGGAGCCAGACGGAGATCGTATTTTCTGAGCAGAACGCTCAGGATCATGAGGATTTGCAGCATGGCGTAGTTACCGCCGATGCAGCCCCGCGGCCCGGCTCCGAAAGGCAGATAGGTGAAAGGCGTGTGAAGCTTTTCATTCGCTTTGGTGAAGCGTTCTGGGTCGAAAGTCTCCGGGTTCTCCCAGTACCGAGGCGAATGGTGCGCGCCGTAAATGAACACAATGACCGTCGAGCCTCGGGGTATAGCAAGATCCCCTGCACGGTCGTCTGAGAGAGCCGTTCGGTCGACCATCCAAAACGGTGGGTAAAGGCGCAGCGCCTCCTGGATGACCTGGCCAGCGAACTCGAGCTGCGGAACGTCGGAGTAACCCAGAGGCGCTCCGTCCAGCACAGAATCGAACTCCTGCCGTAACCTTTCGAGACAATCCGGACGCGAGCTCAGCAGGTAGAGAAGCCACGACAAAGCATTCGACGATGTTTCATGGCCGGCGACCAGGAGTTGCATGCTCTCGCTCAGGACGAGCTCATCGCTCATGCCGTGGCCGTCGCTGTAGCGAGCGTCCATTAGAATCTGCAGCAAATCGTGGCCGGGCGCGCTCTGGCGTCGCTTCTTGATGTAGTCGAGCAGAATGCCGTCGGCGCGGGCGCGCATTTCCTCGTGTCTCCGTAGTTCGCCGGAAATGGTAAACCAGGGATTCAAGTACGGCTGTATGGTTTGACGAACCATAAATTCCTGGACGGTCGAGATAGTCCGGCTGATGAGGTCGATGTCTTCGTTCTTCAGACGGGCGCCAAACAGCGACCTGCCGACCATTCCGAAGGTAATTTTCATGAGGTGCGGGTAGATATCGACGGGGCCGATACGGGCTTGTCTGTCGAAATCCACCAGCGAATCCGCGAGGGAGTCCTGCATAATCGAGGACAGAACGTCCAGTTGTTTTCGATCGAAACCCTGCTGGATAAGGCGCCGTTGCGTGCGCCAGACTTCCCCGTGGCTGGTAAGAAGACCTTTACCCAGGAAGTGGCCCATCCGCTTCATTTGAATCTCGGATTTGTGGTAATTCTCCGAATTGTTCTTCAGCACGTGCTGAATGACGACGGGATTAGTGGTTACGATGGCCTCTCTGACGCCGCCAAAATAGAACCGGAATGTGTCGCCGAAGAGTTCGGTGTACTTTGTTAAAACCTGCGTGGGATTGAGGGCCATCCCGCGCGAATCTGCGAATGATCGCAATCGGGAAACGACGGGCACGGTTTGGGGCTGGGTCACGGATTACGCGCTCGACAAATAATTATCGTTTCCAAGCCGCTTCAAAAGTATCAAATGGTGCCGGATCGCGCGCCCCATTGTGGGGTGTTGCCGATAGGGAACACCATACTCGTCGGCGGTCTCCTTCACAATCCGAGTCAGCGAAGCATAGTGCGTGTGGCACACAAAAGGGCATAGATGATGGACGATATGATGGTTGAGCCCGCCCGCAAGCCAACCGACAAGCGGACTACTCGTGGCATAATCGGCCGTTGTTGCGAAGATGTGATAGACGCTGCTGTCAAACTCACTGCGGCTGGAGGGAAAGTAAGTGCTGTCCACCGTGTGTGTGGTCTGAAAAACCAGCGAAACCGACAAACCGACGATCACGTGGGTCAGCAGGAAAGCCAAAGCGACCAGAAGAAGCGGATTACCCAGTAACACGACCGGCAAAATAAGCATGTAGGTGATGTACAATCCTTTACCCGCAAAAAGGATGGCGTATTCTCTTACCGGATGTTTGGTTCGTTTCAGATATTCGTGGGACGGGAAGAAAAAGCACTCAAAGTCCCTTAGAAAAACATAATCGAGAGAAAACAGCGCGTAAAAGAACAGTGCGTAGATATGCTGGAACCGCTGCAAGCGGGCACGAGGTTCGTGGGGCGTAAACCGAAAGATGCGGCGTCCCGTAAGCGCGTCGTCTTCACCGTGGAGATTGATGCAGGCGTGGTGGCCTCGATGATGGAGAATCCGCCACATGTAGGAGTTGATCCCACAGACATCGAAAACGTAGTTCAGGGCTTTGTTTACAGCCCGCACCGACGAGATGGCATTGTGGTTGCTGTCATGCGCGATGTTCAGCAGCAGGAATGTCTGGGCCAGGCCATTCAAAAGATAAAGGGCGACAAACTTCCATGAATCCAGATTCAGCGCGTAGAGAGCAATCCAGCTGCCGGCCAGCACCGCTAAACCCACGGCGATTTTGACCCACATGGTGCGGTCGGCTTTGGGTGAAATGTTGCCGTCGGAAA
>Ga0306926_10010748_pt1 | contig 10129 bp, 9 predicted proteins | sample flu12Cox44000178_FD_203759 | JGI IMG/M metagenome (GOLD analysis project Ga0306926, IMG submission 203759) | Lab enrichment of tropical soil microbial communities from Luquillo Experimental Forest, Puerto Rico - flux8day.12C.oxic.44.000.178 (v2)... | ecosystem: Environmental > Terrestrial > Soil... | reverse complement strand
AGTTCTCGCTGATAGCGGAGTGAACATCCTCGCCTTTCACTCGTTCTCGTCGGAGAGAAAGAGTGTTGTGCGTATCATTGTGGACAAACTGACCACGGCAAAGACGGCGCTCGACACCGAACGCTACACCTACACAGAGACCGAGGTTGCTCAGGCAAAGTTGCCACACCAGCCGGGAGAGCTCGCGCGGGCTGCTTCGCGGCTCGGCGAGGCTGGCATCAACATCAACTACGCCTACACCGGCATCGAACCAGGTACGAACGTGTGCTTAGTATTTTTCGGTGTCAAGGAAGTCGCAAAAGCAGCGCCCATCCTGGAACAAGCCGCAGCCGCCGCTGCGAAACCCTAGAAGAGTACCCACGTTCCCAGACGCCCGTTTGGGGCCAACTTCCGTATAGCCGACCATCCACCGATGAACGATAAAAAGCCAGTTTCGCCAATTGACAGTTATCGGCACTATGCTCGGACAGTTTGCTGATGGCGGGCCACTTCCCGGCGAAGCGCCCCGCCGCGTTCCTGTGCTATTCGACCCCCCGCTCTCCTTCAGCCTCTCCATGACTTCATCCATCTTGAAGCTGGCCGCTTTTTGTCGCTGCGGATACTCCTTGAAGGTCATCAGGAACTGGCCTACATACGCCTGCGCGGGCACCAACAGAAAGGCATGATCCAGCAACCAGTCGTAATACGTGTTTGAGGTGATGTCCGCCCGCTCGTACGGGTCCGTGCGAATATTGAATATCTTGGGCACGCGTAGGTTGGTGAAGGGGTTCGCCCAGACGAGCAAGGTTCCGGGTGCGCGCTGCTCCATGAAGACAAGTTTCCAGTTGTCGTAGCGCAGACCGGTCAGTTGCTGGTCGTCGTTGATATAGAAAAACGATTCTCGGGCGCTCTTCGGGACTTGGCCGGTCAGGTAGGGGACGCTAGGGTGTGTTGACCCTAGAATACCTCGATGCTGGCCCTTTAACTGTCATGACAGAACTCCAAATCACGCCGGAGCATGGGATTCAAAGGAGGAGCGGAATTCGTGCGCGCAACGCGTGCCTCTTAGGGGTATCACTCACGGTAATTAAAGCAGCTTTACAGTACTTAACAATTTACCTCTTGCTGGGCCATGTCCTCATGTATACAGTGCGTCTAGGCCACCACCGAGCTAAATTCCCCTCCATCTCGGTCAGGCCCCACGCTCAATTCTACTCGGAGGGATCATGCGACTAATGCCTCGTCTCTTCTTGCTTCCTCTCCTTGCGCTTGCTGCAGGTCTCATCTACTTTAATTCAGCGGCGCAGGAGAAATCCGGCAAACCAGACTTCGATATGACCGCCAGCTATATCGAATCTTGTAGTTGCGACATGTTCTGTCCCTGCTACTTCAACACCCATTCCACGAACCACATGGGAATGGGTGAGCACAACGCGGAAGAACACTTCTGCCGCGCCAACCTTGTTCTTAAAGTCGACAAGGGCTATTACAAAGGTACCAAGCTCGATGACGCGAAGATCTGGATCGCGACCGATCTAGGTAGCGATTGGAGCACCGGCAAGGATTCGTGGCTTGTGGTGAACTTCGATCCCAGCGTCTCGAAGGACCAGCAGGCCGCTCTTGCTGACATTCTCAGCCAACTCTATCCGATACCGTGGCAGAAAAAGGGCGTGCAAACCGCCGCGTTTTCATGGAGCGTGGACACCAACACCGGCGTGGCCCATGCCAAGATGAGCAACGGCAAGGGTGAAGTCATTCTGGAGCGCGTCAAAGGTGATGACGCCAGCCAGGAGGTTGTGGTTCGCAACCTGAAATATTGGCACGCGCAGTCCAACGATGGCTTCCGCATGTGGAAGAACAAACATGAAGCCTTCGAAGGCGACGGGCACAAATTTTCTTACGACGGCACGAACGGCTTCCTAATCACCATCCATTTCTCAGGGAATGCCAAGGCCAGCTCTGCGGATTAAGGTTCACAATCACGATTCAGGCATGCGCTGTGGTGCGCAGAAACTCCGTCCGACTTCAAAATCAACAAGATACGATGAGGCTGCGTAACATTGTTATGTCTACGTGCTGGTGCAACTGTGGAAGCACTTTAAGCAGGATCGACGCGACGATTGACGGCAGAAAAAGTTGAAACGCTCCCGCTAGTCTCGAATAAAATCTGTTGTTTGCTTTCGTCAGTTGACAAATTGGCGGTTCCTTAGTACTGAAAGGTCCTAGGGGAATAGCAATCGTCGTCCGCTCCTACCTCGTAGGCTCTGACACCAAAGGAAGTAGATCTCTCAAGGAGACTTCATGAGGAGGCAGAAGGGTTTCTCTCTTATCGAGTTGCTGATCGTCGTGGCGATCATTTTGATCATTTCGGCGATCTCTATTCCCAACCTGATGCGGGCGAGAATGTCGGCGAACGAGTCCTCCGCTGCCGGTTCTCTCCGCACCATCAACACGGCAGAGATTGGTTACTTCATCACGTATCCGACCGTCGGCTTTACGTCGCTTGCCAGCTTGGGCGGCGCCCAACCCTGCACTCCTGCCGCGGCGACGGGCTGCTTCATTGACAATTTCCTGGCCACGAACGGCGGCGGGAACGGCAAGGACGGCTACTCCTTCACCCTGCAGACCGCGGCTTCGGCGACGGGCTACGGCACGCTGGCAGCTCCTCTCACGCTCAACCAGACCGGTACGCGCGCCTTCTGCAGCGACCAGACGGGCGTGATTTACTACAACGCCGGCGCGGCGACTTGCACGGACGCCAACTCTCCGTTGCAGTAAGAGCTAGTTTTCAGAGTCTGTGTTTGTACTCGGGCCGACTTTAAAATCAAGAAGATACGGTGAGGCCAAGTAACATGTTGGGACAAGGGGAGCTGAGCTTTAACCTGGGGACAGCGTACACAAACGCTGCGGCGCCGGGCTCTTAATCAATTGATGGAACTTCATCAAACAAGCAGTCAGAGTGCGTCTTCCGCTGCCTGAAATACCGCGGACAAAAGGGATTCTAGCCGGGGGAGCGGGGGCAGGATAGGTGGAGCTGCATCTTCCTGCTCCCTGCGTTTTTGCTGGAAACAGCGTACGGAATTATTGCGGACACCGGTCGGTACAACTTCGGTACAACTTCGGTACAACTGAGGGAGAGAAAGAATGGTGTGCCTACCAAAAACTCCATCTGATTCTTCAAGAGTGGCTTCCGGCTGAATGTAACAATGTTACCTGCCTTGTCTTCGCGGGCTATCGACCCGGATGTTGTTGATTCTGTGGCTAATCGACCGCGATGATGTTTTCGGAGGCGCAACTGGCCAGCCAGGAGGCTATGATTCGCAACCTGAAATATTGCGATGCGCAGTCCAACGATGGCTTCCGCATGTGGAAGAACAAACATGAAGCCTTCGAAGGTGACGGGCACAAATTTTCTTACGACGGCACGAATGGCTTCCTAATCACCACCCATTTCTCAGGAAACGCCAAGGCCAGCTCTGCGGATTAAGGTTCACAATTAAGGTTCACAATCACGATTGAGGCATGCGAGCCCTGCTTCTTGAGTTCGCGGTGTGCACGGTGCTGGCATATTGCTGCCGCGTTCGACGAACCAGGAGGTCGGTAGGAGGTCGGTAGCGTAAGCCGCGCCGATTTGCTGGCGCAGAGCCAGGTTCTGGCTCCTTCGTCAGAATTCCTTGTCGCTTTTTTTCTGGCAATTAGGCGGCACTAAGGATTCCCTGCCGCGCTGCGCCGCAAAACTTTGGTTCGCGAAAACTCGGTCGACTTCAAAGTCAACAAGAGACGGTGAAGCTGCGTAACAATGTTCTGCGCAAATGCAAAAACATTAACTTCCTCGGGATAAATTGAGTGTGAAAAGACGGGTCCTCGGCGGACTGCACCATGAATATCGAGTCGAAGAGGCTGCGGCGTGAGCCCGACGAGGTTATTGCGCAGCACAGCCGTTCGCGTAGTTACTCAGACTGCCTTGCGCGTCAAGAAGGGCCCTTTACGATGCAAAAGCACAAGGTAGAGCTCACACACATGACCATTTGGATAGGACATTGATCTTTTTTGACGAGTGGAGGCAACATGACTACGCGGGCTTCGTTCTAGTTTGATTGATGGATCCCCGGGAGAAGCCGATGTTCAGGCGGTTTACGGGCACACTGGCACTTTTGCTGGCGGCAATGCTTAATACACAGAACAGGGCTCCGACTGGGCCGCAGGAATTCCATGGCACATACGAAGAGCTGAGTCCCGTGCAAAGGGAACTGATCGACGTATGGTATGCGGAATACAACCAGATGACGCACGACAACTCGCAGCCCACCGAGTACAACCAGTTCTCCATGTCCACCCGCACCACCTTCGAGGCTGTAACCCACGCGCTGATGACGACGGAGCTGACCGACAAGTCGGGAAAATCCATGGGAAGCGCCTTGAACCTTGTGCAGTCGATTGAAGCGATCAACGGGAAAGTTCCGCGCGCGCGCGGTGATCTACAATTTCGCATCTATGTCGTGCTCAAACCTGACGCAGTGCAGAAGCTAAAAGCCTCCAGCGAGTTCTTCCGCGACCGCGATAACACGGTCTACCACCATGGCTACCCACTGAACTATCGACAGGACAGCGGTCCGCCTTCGATTCAGGTCTCCGTCGCTAAAGATACCCGCCACGCCGATATCGACGTGGATTACCGCTCCGCCAAATTCCCTAAGGCACTGGTGAACGGGCACCTCACCGCCGCCAATTCTGACGTTCGCGCCGGAGGAAACACGCAAAAGCACCTCCAGCGATGGCAGGGGTTGAGCGATTGGTGGCAGAACTTATTTGGGTTCCCTGAAGAGGCGGAAGCTTCAGGGAACGGCACCACGGAAGGCGAGATACCAGCGATACCACGAAAGGGCGATGACAAGGTTGAGGCCGCGGCCGCCGATTACCTTACCGCCTGGCTTGTGGAACAGAAGCCCAACGTGTCCGCCGGGTATCTGTCATCGCTCTCGTATTCCTGCCTAGAGGAGTACGGCCCGGATTCGGGCAAAATCGTGAGTGCCGGGGTCGCTCCTTACCTCGCCGCAAACGAGATGGCAGCGGTAAACCGTGTAATCGGAAAGGTCAACACTCTGCAGCAAGCCGTTGAACCCTTAGGCTTGCACGACCAGAATCTAAGGCTGGTGAAACAGCGCTACGAGACGGCGTTCTCGCTCTACCAGGTTTCCAACGGACTGGCCACGGAGTTCATCTGCGATCCCGAGGTCGCTTTTGACGACTTCAACGAGATGAGAGCGGAAGGAAGCACGAGCAAGTATGGGGGCTATTTTACGTCCGTTTTCCGCCTGAAAGGGCCGAAAGCAAAGAGTGACGCCGTCACGTTGCTCTGGAGAAAAGAAGGCCAGTACTGGAAGGTGATTGCTTGGGACGTGGAGCCCGAAGAGGCCACACCTGGCAAGACACCCGATATGCGCCGGCGGCGCGCGGCTGCAAAGACCGGCTCCACCGAAACCCGGAGCAGCGCTGACCCCGAGTTCGTGCATGCCTCGCGCGACTTCCTGCATTCATGGATGGTGGCCGATAACTTCGACCACGCCGCAACCTACTTTTCTCAGCGATCGCACAGCTGTGTCCTAGCTTACCTTCCACCCGACAAGCCAGCGCCATCCACTTCTGCCGATTACGCCGCCTATCTTCTCAGCGCAATGACCAGCGTCGGCAAGGAGCTTGGTCCAGTTCAGCATTTGCGCGATGCCATCGAACCGGTGCAGCCCGAGCATGACGACCTTAAGGTATTGCGGCAAGAGGATGAAGACGCCTACACCGTGGCAGCCGTTCCCGATTACCTCGCGGAACTGTTCCTGTGCGACAAGGAGTCGTCGAAGCATCCCTACGAGGTGTCGCCGGATCCGAAGCGGATGGCCTACGGCAACTACTACACCGTACTCTTCAGCTTGCGTACCCCCGGCGAGCATTCCGCTGCTTTAACCTTGCTCTGGGCCAAGGAAACCGAGAAGTGGAAGATCATCGCGTACGAACTGCTAGCGCCGTGAGACGCTAGCGGCCTACCGAAGCAGGCCGAATTCTATGACGCTCAATCTGCGTCGCAAACGTGGGCAGTTCGTGTCAACGCAAAGTTAAGAATCTCCGCCTCCAAGGTTTTCTGCAGGGGCGTTCCGGAGGCACATGGTATTTTGAACTTGTGGTTCGCGAAACTCCGTCCGACTTCAAAATCAACAAGATACGGTGAGACTGAGTGTTAGATGGTTCGGTCGGAGGGGTCCGAAGGCATCCTTGAGCCTTTGGTAGGAACAGTTGTCCGTGCTTTCCGACCGACGCCAGTTAAAGCCCTTTGCGAAGCCGCCACCCGCGATCCGGCAGCGTGGCAACCGCGACGGCCACTTAGGAAGCAAACGGCTGCGCACAGTTCGAGCAATGAGTCATCCGATGGTTCGGACGCCGCCGATGTGAGGAATCGGTTCGAACGTGATCCAACGATTCGCCTCGTCATCGTGACTTCTGGTATGTCATGACCCTCCAACAGTTCGGCTGGTCAGAGGGCAAATGCCAAGACATCAACTTCCTCGGGATAACTTGATCAAAAAAAGGCCCGTCCTCGGAGGTGTGCCTACCAAAAACTCCGTCCGATTCTTCAAAGGCGCTTCGAGCAGAATGTAACAATGTGACATGCATTTCTTCGCGGGCTGACCCTACCAAAAACTCCATTCGTGCAGGTCGAACGGTGGCGAAGCCTCTTCGATAGCCAAAGGTGATTGGGACTGGCACGAATCCGTTCTCTGATCGCGTTTGGAGACACAAGCAGGGTAGGCAATCGAGACGTTGCGCGAGGAATCGAGTGCCCATTCAGGCGGCGATTCGCTCGTAGCGATGGTGCAATCCACCGACCTGGGGAATTTTCACGATCCGGCCTATCTCCGGCCGTTGAGCGGGTCTATTGATAGGGGCATCTTTGTCTAAAGAAAGATGAGTTCTCGTCCGCTCGTACAAATCAGCAACACAACACACATAGGACTGAGTTTTTGGAAGTCCAATACCCTTGGCACCCTCTTCACAAGCAAACCATTCCTGTCCACTTTGAACGGCGCGGGATGAGCAGCGTCTCATTTCGTTGCTGTGCTCACGGTGACGTAGGGCGTCGGGATTTCGATATTCCTGCCTGGATGTTTGATCCAGTCACATGCTCAACGATGACGCTGAGTGTGAATCCGATGGTCGACATGGAAGCATTAATCCAACTGCGGCGACTTCTCGATTGTGCCCTCGGCAGAAAAGAGTTCGGCGTGGTAGAAGGCGGGCATCGACTTGAAGTAACTCAAGGAGGTGCCAATGGCCAGAAACTCCCGGCGGGCCGAGCAGTTGGAACTAGATTACGGACCGAGGAGGATTCCTGAGTGGAAGATTCTACCGGTGCGAGTCCGAGAAGAAGTATTCGAATCTCTCACTGAGTTGTTCCGGGATCGATTCAAGCAACGTAGGGCGAATCAGGACCACGAGCAAGGAGGGTCGAAGGATGAGTGAAAAGATCAAACCCGAACACTTGGCTCGCAAAGCGGTCTTGTACATCCGCCAGTCCTCCACATTTCAAGTAACGCATAACCAAGAAAGCCGCCGTTTGCAATACGCCATGACGCAACGGATTCGGGCTCTCGGATGGCAAGAGGTCACCATCATCGACGAGGATCTGGGCCGGTCCGCTTCGGGCGAGGTGGAACGGAGGGGATTTCAAAAAATGGTTGCGGAGGTATGTCTGGGTCGCGTGGGGGTGGTAGCCGCGCGGGAGGTATCTCGCTTCGCCCGGAATAGCAGAGACTGGCAGCAGTTGATCGAAGTTTGTCGAATGGTGGATACCCTTTTGATGGATCAGGAGGTGATTTACGATTCGCGGAACAGTAACGATCGGCTTCTGCTGGGACTAAAGGGGAGCCTGAATGAATACGAACTTGATTTGCTCCGCCAAAGGTCGCAAGAAGCGCGCCGTCAAAAGGCCTCGCGCGGGGAATTGGTGGTTGCGGCGCCAATTGGGTATCACAAGACTGCCGATCAGCGTCTGGAGAAAGATCCGGATCGACGAGTGCAGGAAGCGATTCATTTAATCTTTCGGAAGTTTTTTGAGCTGGGAACGGTGCGACAAACGCTGTTGTGGTTGGTCGAACAGGGGATAGATCTGCCCGTGGCTGAGCACCACGCCACAGGACGGAAGACGGTCTGGAAGCATCCCTGCTACGGGAGCGTGCTGAATATCCTCCGCGATCCGGTTTATGCGGGTGCCTATCGATATGGCAGAACAGCCGTCACTACGAGCATCGGGGAAGGGCGGCTGCGCAAGCGCACCGTGCGGAAACCCTTAAAGAGTTGGTCGGTGTTGATCCCGAGTCATCATGAGGGCTACATTACCTGGGATCAATTTGAACGGGTGAGCCGAATGATTATGCACAACTCACAACGGTGTTTTAGTTCGGTTCCGGGTGCGGCCAAGAAAGGGCTGGGTCTTCTGGCGGGTTTGCTGCGATGCAGGAAGTGCGGACGCAAGCTGATGGTTAGCTACACGGGGCAGGAGCACGACAAGGTGCGGTATCTGTGCCGACGGGGGGCTTTGGATCAAGGAGAAGCGAAATGTATATCCTTTGGGGGTACAGCCGTGGACGAAGCTATCGCGCGTGAAGTCTTGCGGGTGTTAGAGCCGGCCGCTGTAGAAGCCGCCGCCCAGGCAGCATGGCAGAAGACGGAGAAAGAGGACGAAGTACTGCGGCTTTTAAGCTTGGAGCTACAAGCCGCCCGATACGAAGCCGAGCGGGCACAACGACAGTATGACCTGGCGGATCCGGAGAACCGTCTGGTGGCGGGGGAACTTGAACTACGCTGGAACACAACGCTCAATCGGGTGCGCGAGACGGAAAATAGGTTGGAAGAGGCACGAAGCAGACGCAACCAGATGGCCACCCCGTGCCAGGAACTCTTCGGGGATTTGAGAGTGGATCTGCGAACGGTGTGGGAAGATTCGAATACCGACATACGACTAAAGAAGCGCATCGTGCGAACCCTCATCGAAGAGGTGATCGCCGATGTGGAGGGCAGTGCGGGCGAAGTCATTCTGATTATCCACTGGAAGGGAGGCATCCATACCGAAGTTCGCCTGCGGCGGCGACGACGCGGGCAGAGCAACAGCGATACACCGGTTGAAACGATTCAGGTAGTGCGGATGCTGGCTTTGATCTGCGACGACCAACATATTGCTGGATTCCTGAATCGCAACGGGCTTCGCACCGGGCCTGGCAATCGATGGACCCAAGGGCGGGTCGTTTCGCTGAGAAACTATCATGGAATCCCGGTTTATTCGGAGGAGAAGCGGAAGTCGGAAGGGTGGATGAATTTGGGTGAAGCTGCTGCTTATTTGAACGTAGCGTCCAAAACACTCCGGCGCGCAGCCGAACGAGGGGTCGTGCCCTCACGGCATCCTCTCGGTGATGGCCCCTGGATGTTCCAGCGAGCCGACCTGGACCTGCGCACGTTGCAGCGGGAAGCCGGAGCAACCCACCGTCATCGGACTACACCCACAGGACGAGACCGCCACCAGTTACCTCTTGAGTTATCACAGACATAGTGAGGTGAGGCAGTATGGAGCAGACTTGTAGTAGTCGAAGTACGATTTCAGCATACGCCGCAGACCGGTTTCATTCAAAACGATCACGTGATCCAAGCATTCTCGACGAATCGAGCCGATCAATCGCTCGACGTAGGCGTTCTGCCAGGGAGATTGCGGTGCCGTGAGGACCTCACAAATGCCCAGCCAGCTGGCTGTCTCGTGAAATTTCTCGCCGTAGCTACCATGATCGCGCAACAAGTAATGCGGGGCGCTGTCCCATGGAAAAGCCTCCAACAGTTGGTGAGCCACCCATTCAGCCGTGGCATACTCCGTCACCGCCACGTGGACGGGCCGCCGGCGGTCGTGCGAGAGAATCACGAAGACAAATAAGACGCGAAAGAACACGGTCGGAACCACGAAGAAGTCGGAGGAGACCATGTCCTTCATGTGGTTTGCGAGAAACGTGCGCCTTAACCGGCCAATCTTTCCTCATTTTTCCTCTGCCTCGATCCTCTGTAGTTGTGAGGCAACGGTGAAGAGGCGTTTGTCCAAACGCTGCAGTTTGCGGCGGATTCT
>Ga0306926_10010747_pt1 | contig 10129 bp, 10 predicted proteins | sample flu12Cox44000178_FD_203759 | JGI IMG/M metagenome (GOLD analysis project Ga0306926, IMG submission 203759) | Lab enrichment of tropical soil microbial communities from Luquillo Experimental Forest, Puerto Rico - flux8day.12C.oxic.44.000.178 (v2)... | ecosystem: Environmental > Terrestrial >... | reverse complement strand
GTGCGCGTGATCTTCAACAACCCGCGCACGATTCCTTGGCTTACGGACGGCACCGCCGATTGGTTCTGGCCGGCGGCCGAAAAAGCCGGACTTCCCGTGATGTGTTTCGCGCCCGGCCGCACCGCGGTATTCGGCAAAATCGCCGAGCGGCACCCGCAGCTCACGTTGATTATCGACCATATGGGCGTGAACATGGCCATGGCCGACGACGGCAGGCTCGAGGAAGCGATCGGGCAGACCGTCGCGCTCGCGAAATACCCCAACGTCAGCGTCAAGCTGTCGGCCTCGCCCGGCATTTCGCGCGAGCCTTATCCGTTCCGCGACGTCACGGTGCACGTGCAGCGCGTGTTCGACGCCTATGGGCCCCAGCGCAGCTATTGGGGCACCGATCTCACCAATTCGTTCGCCAAGGCGAGCTATCGCCAGCGCGTCACCCAGTTCACGGAAGAGCTGAGCTTTCTCAGCGAGAGCGACAAGGACTGGGTGATGGGCCGCGCGATCATGCAGCGCCTGAAGTGGACGTGAGGGAACGGCGTTTCAAGCTGGCCGGCCCGCCCTCGAGCCGCGCCGGCGATGGGTCGGATGGATCGGTGCTGCGGTTAAATCGGCGCCGCGGTTAAATCGGAAGCGCCCAGCCGCCGTTGCTCGCGCCAACGACCACGAAGGCGGTGACCAGGAAGCCCGCTCCCAGCAGGATCCAGAACACGCGCCAGTTCCACGCCATGAAGCCCACCATGGCGGCTATCCCCAGGGCCGGAGCCAGCAGCCCCATATAGAACAGGGTGGTAACCTCGACCTGGATCGGAGCGAGATAGAACGCAACGGATAGAACCACGAAAGCCAAAAGCAGCGCTGGCGCTGCCGCGCGCTGTGCGAGCGCGTTGACGACGGTTTGCATGGTGTGGTCCCCCTGACCCCGAAGGCTCATTAGCCAAGGCTTCGTGGCGGATTCAAGGAACGCCCGGCTCGGCTTGCAGCCAATGCTCCAGCCAGCGGCCGGCGAACGAGCAGCATGAGAACACCGGCAGCAAATAACGCTGGGTAGCTCTGTTCCATGGAACGCTCGAGCCCCGCGCGAGCGGGACTCTTTTTCGGCTGGCGCGCGTTCGTTTGAAACGGAATCAGCACGGGTGGTGAATCTTCTTGCGGGTCGCGTTGATTTTGCTGCGCGCATCAGCGTTCCGCCGCCGGTCGGTTAACAATTTGATAATTCCAGGCTGTCAATGTGCGACCCGCGCGAGCTCATCCGCGCGCTGAGGCGCTCTTGTCCAATCATGGTCGCAGGCGCCTGCGCGCTGCCCCGCGCTGATGCCAACACCCGTGAGCCCGGGAGAGGTCAGATGCGATTGATGATGTTACGTCTCGTCATCGGATGCATGGTCCTTGCTTTGGCCGCGGAGGCGGGCGCGACGTCGTGGACGTCGGCGAAAGTTCCCGGCGAACAAAATCGAGCCGTTCAGGGATGCGCCGACGATGCGCAGAACCCCGGCGACTGGTTCTGCATACTCATCCGCTGCGACCAGCCCGGCTCGCCACTGAGTCTCTATTTCTCGGCGCCGGGGCCGGATATCCGCGGCGACATCAAGCTGACCATCGACGAAGATACCTTCGCGGTTTCGGTGCCGACGTCGCCCAAATCGGCGCTTCCGTCATCGACGCGCGCGCAGGCGATGTCGGAGGCTCTCATCGACGCAATGAAGGCGGGCAGCACGATCTCGGTCCAAGGGTCCCACTTGCAAGCGCCGTACAATCGCATTTCATTGGAGAACTCACGCAAAGCCATCGAGAGAATCGAGTGGGTATGTTCGCGCCCATATCCCAGCGCCGCGCGGTTCTGGCGGCGCATGACGCGGAGATTAGGTTTTTGGTAAGGTGGGCAAAGGCGCGCGACGACGTACCTGTCGAAAGCTCACAGTCCGGCGCGCCGTTGTTCACGCGTTGGTGCGCATCGAGGGGCGGGCAAAATCACGCGCGAGCGACGCGACGGCAGCGATTTTGCACACCCTAGAGCTGACCAATCTGGCACGAGGCACCAGCTCCGGATTCCCGCTGGAGTTCACCCCGCGAAAGCGGGGGCGGGAATGAGCGGGGTTTGCTTGCGCCTATGTCCTGCTTGAATTGCGGCACTCATCGCCTTCGTATTCCCGCGCCTGCCGTCACGCGGTATGATCGGTAGGCGCGGCGATCGCGGGACACTGCTCGGGATGCCGCATAACAACGAGCTCGCCGGGCGCGCAACAGCCACCGTGCGGGCGATTTTCACGGGAGGATGGCAATGAGACATGTCTTGCACATATTGGCGTGCGTTCTTGCGTTGCTCACGCTCGTTGCGCGGGCGCAGGCGGAGCCGGTGCCGCCGGTCGCCAAAAGCATCAAGGCAGACGAGACCGCCATCCTGCTGGTCGACTTCCAGGCCAATTTCGTTTCGCCGGACGGCGCCTGGTACGGCAAGTTCGCCGAACACTACAAGAAGACCCGCATGCTCGACCGTATCGTCGAGCTTGTCCGCAAGGCGCGGGCCAAAGGCGTTCTCGTCGTGCACATTACCGAGGGCTACACCTCGGACTATCGCGAGCTCGATCCTTCCAATCCCGGCATGTTCCACCGCGGGCAGATCGGCCGCGGCGCCTGGAAGGTCGGCTCGAAGGAAGCCGCCTACTACGAGCCGCTGAAGCCGGCGCCGGGAGATCGCGATTTGTTTCTGCCCCCGCGCAGCCAAGCCAGCGGGTTTGGCGGAACCGGATTGAGCGAAATCCTGCGCGCGAAGGGCATCAAGAACGTCGCCGTGGCCGGCTTCACCAGCGACGTGTGCGTCTACGCAACCGTCTTGTCGGCCTACGATCTCGGCTTCCATGTCTATGCGTTGCGCGAGGGCATGGTGGGCTTCTTCGACGGGATGGCGGAGCAGATGGTCAACTTCGTCTATCCCATGTGGTCGCAGGTCATCGACAACGACGAGTTCGACAACATGATCGAGGCGAGCCCAGTGGCGTCGCGCAAAGCGTCGGCCAACTAACGAACCGGACATGTCGAAGACGCTTCGGATCGCCGCTTGTGCTGGCGGCGGGCATGCACGCCGTCGTCGAGGCCGTCCGTTGGCGATAGGCGCTTGCGCGCGCGTCAAGCGCCGCCGGTGACGATCGGCAGTCCCGCGGCGCGCCACTCCGGAAGGCCGTCTTCCAACCGGCGCGCCTTAAAACCACGCGCGCGAAGCGCGGCCACCGCCTCGTAGGAAAGAACGCAGTACGGACCGCGGCAGTAGGCGACGATCTCTTGGTCGCGATCGAGCTCCCCGAGGCGCGCTTCAAGTTCGCGCAACGGAATGTTCACTGCACGCGGCAGATGTCCAAGCGCGAATTCATCCGCCGGGCGGACGTCGAGGACGGTGACCACGCCCGCGCGCGAATTTTCCAGCAGCTGCTCGCGTGAGACAGGTTCCATGCTGTCACGGTCGTCGAAGTAGCTGCGGATCACGCGCTCCACTTCGGCGACATTGCGCTGGGCGATCCGGCGCAGCGTTGCCATGAGATCGAGCACGGCCTCATCGGCGAGCGTGTAGAGGATGAACTTTCCCTCGCGTCGTGCCGCTACGATGCCCGCACGCCGCATGTGCTGCAGGTGTTGCGACGTGTTGGCGACGGAGAGGCCGGTCCGTTGCGCGACCACTTCGACGCTGCGTTCGCCTTGCGCCAGTTGCTCCAGAATCTCCAGTCGATGCGCGTGGGCCAATGCTTTGGCGACGGCAGCGAACTGCGCGAACAGCGTCAGTTTCGGGCTGGACCTTGACATCGGGCGAGCAATCCATCATCATTCAAGTGAATGATTGAATAACCCCGAATCCAAGCATTTGTCAAGCCGATGACCGTTCATGCGTGAGGCCTTGTTCGCATACGAACCGCTGCTTCGCTTGGCCGCATTTGCCGGCGTGTTCGGGGTGATGGCGGTTTGGGAACTTCTGCGGCCGCGAAGGCGACAAGCGATCGGACGCAATTGGCGCTGGCCGAACAACCTCGGCGTGATGGCGGTCGACGTGGTGCTCGTGCGCATACTGTTGCCGATCACGGCTGTCGGTCTTGCGCTCATTGCCGAGGCACGCGGTTTTGGTCTCTTCAACCTGATTGCGCTGCCGCGGTGGGCAAGCATCATCATCTCGGTCATCCTCCTCGACCTCGCGATCTATCTCCAGCACGTGCTCTTTCATGCCGTGCCGGCATTGTGGCGGCTGCATCGCATGCATCATGCCGACCTCGAGATCGACGTGACCACCGGCGTGCGCTTTCACCCGATCGAGATTTTGCTCTCAACTGCGATCAAGCTCGCCGTCGTCGCGGCACTCGGGACGCCAGCGGCGGCCGTAGTGATCTTCGAAGTGCTGCTCAACGCGACCTCGATGTTCAACCACAGCAACGTCCGCGTTCCTGCGCAAATCGATCGGATCCTGCGCTGGTTTGTCGTGACGCCGGACATGCATCGCGTCCATCATTCGATCCTGCGGCGCGAGACCAACAGCAATTTCGGCTTCAACCTGCCTTGGTGGGACCGGCTGTTGGGCACCTACCGCGCCCAGCCTGCGGCCGGCCACGAGGGCATGACAATTGGTATCGAGCAGTTTCGTGATGCCCGCGAACTCGGGCTCGATCGCATGCTACTCCAACCGTTCCGCGGTGAAGCAGGTCGCTATCCAATCGCAGCGCGGGAGGCCGATTGATGGCTCTCGCTCGTTTCTTACCCCGACTTGCGCTGGCGCTGCTGCTGGTGGCAGCGGCGGCGTGGGTCGCCGTTCATCGCCATCAGCTCGATCTTGCGATGCTCGATGCTCGGCTCGCTGCTCTCGGTCCATGGGCCCCGATCGGCTACGTTGTCCTTTATGCCCTTGGCGCGGTTGCATTCGTCCCCGGCACGCTTTTCGCCCTCACGGGCGGCGCGTTGTTCGGCCCGGTGTGGGGCAGCATCTGGAACCTCACCGGCGCCACGGTCGGCGCTACGCTGGCATTCCTGGCCGCGCGCTACATCACCGGAGACTGGGTCAGTCGCAAGGCGGGCGGTCTGCTCAAGCGTCTGATCGACGGAGTCGATGCGGAGGGCTGGCGTTTCGTCGCGTTTGTACGGCTGGTCCCGCTTTTTCCCTTCAACCTTTCGAACTACGCGCTGGGGCTGACGCATATTCCGCTTCACCACTATGTTCTCGCGACGCTCGTCTGCATGGTTCCCGCCACGGTCGCCTACACCTGGCTCGGGTACGCCGGACGCGGAGCGCTGGCCGGCGACACCGATGCCGTGTGGTACGGGTTGCTCGCGCTCGGCTTGCTCGCTGCCATCGCCTTGCTGCCGCGGCTGATCAAGCGGCTGCGCGGCTCGTTCGCCTGGATTGAGGCGAACGAGCTCAAGCGCCGGCTCGATCGCGGCGAAGCCGTCGCTATCGTCGATGTCCGGGGACCCGATGAGTTCGTCGGCCCGCTCGGTCATATCGCGACGGCGCGCAATATTCCTGTGGCCGAACTCGAAAGCCGATTATCCGAGCTTGCGGGGCTTGAACGCGGGCCGATCGTCCTCGTTTGCCGCACGGATAAGCGCTCGGCGACGGCGGCGCGGACCTTGCGTGCCGCTGGCTTTACGCAGGTCAACGTGTTGCGCCGTGGCATGGAGGAGTGGAACGAGAGCGGCCTTCCGACGCAGACTGCACCGCCCACAGCCACGGCGAGCGCGGCCAAGGGCATGGCTTTCTAACCATGCAACCCATCTATCTCGATTACAACGCGAGCACGCCGGTCGATCCGTGGGTGGCCGCCGTAATGCGCCCGTTTCTCGCGGATCATTACGGCAATCCATCGAGCGGGCATTGGGCGGCGGCCGTGGGAAAAGCGGCCCTCGACAGCTCGCGCGGCCAAGTCGCGGCGCTGCTCGGCTGCCACGATGACGAGGTCGTTTTCACAAGTGGCGGCAGCGAAGCAAACAACCTTGCGCTCAAGGGGGGATTCTTCGCGCTTCGCGACAAGGGCGATCACATCATCACGACTCGCATCGAGCATCCGGCAATCGTGGAGCCTTGCCGTTTTCTCGAACGCCTGGGCGCACGCGTGACGTATCTGCCCGTCGACGGCATGGGCCGCCTTAACCCCGACGATCTGCGCAAAGCGATCACGGCGCGCACGATCCTTGTCAGCATCATGCACGCCAACAACGAGGTCGGAACCATCCAGCCCATCGAGGACTGCGCCCGTATCGCCTACGAGCGCGGCGTTCTGTTCCACACCGACGCGGCGCAGTCCGTTGGCAAGATCGCAACCAGCGTCAACGAACTCGGCATCGATCTGCTTTCGATCGCCGGCCACAAAGTTTATGCGCCAAAAGGGGTCGGGGCGCTGTTTGTGCGTCGCGGCGTCTCGCTCGAACCGCTGATCCATGGCGCCGGGCACGAAAGCGGCCGACGCGCGGGCACGGAGAGCGCCCTGCTGGCGGTCGCCTTGGGCAAGGCTTGCGAGCTTGCCGGCGACGTTTCCGCGATGGATCGCGTGCGTGCCTTGCGCGACCGCTTTTGGCAAAGCCTGCAACGGCAATTCGGGAGCGGCGTTGTGCTCAACGGTCATCCCACGCACCGCCTACCGAACACGCTCAACGTGTCCTTCGTCGATAGAATCGGCGCCGAGATATTGGCGCGGCTCGACGGGGTGGCGGCGTCGACGGGATCGGCGTGCCACTCGGGCCGGATAGAGCTCTCGCCGGTGCTGGAAGCGATGGGCGTCGCGCCCCGCGTGGGAATGGGGGCCATCCGCTTCAGTCTTGGGCGCTCGACGACGCGCGAAGAAATCGATACGGCGCTCGAGCGTCTGACCAACGTCCTTGCCGTCGCCGGACCAGGGCATCTATTGCCGCATCATTCTTAACCCGCAGCCACGTCATCGCGACGTGTGCCGCATCGGGCGCCCAGCTCCTTTGAGCAAGATCGAGCTGAAGTAGCAAAATTCGACAAGCCCCGTCGCTGAGCCTCGCTGTATCTCGTAGCGGTGACGCCACGAGCGGTCACAGGACGACCCCGCGGCTAATCACCACCGTGTGGCCATCAAGCCCCAAAAAAGACGCGGATGGCCGCAACAAGCGCGGGCATCGCGGGCGGGAGAGTTCCATCCGGTCGGCACACGCCCGCCCAATGGAGCGCGATCCATGGCCAAGGTCGTCTTCACGCCCAACATCCAGCGGCACGTGGCACTGCCCGAGGCCGAAGCCTCCGGCCGCACCGTGCGGGACGTTCTTGAAGCGGTTTTCACGGACAATCCGCAGGCGCGCGGCTACGTGTTCGATGACCAGTCCGGACTGCGCAAACACATGACGATCTTCGTCGATGGCCGGATGATCCGCGATCGCGCGCGATTGACCGACGCCGTGGGCGAGTCGAGCACGATCTATGTCTTCCAAGCCCTGTCGGGAGGCTGATGAATGAGCGACATGCTTCACGTTTCGACCCGCAAAGGTCTATTCACGGTCGCGCGCAAGACGAAGCAGTGGGAGATCACGGCGGTCGAGTTTTTGGGTGACAATGTCACCCTAGCGTTGAGCGACCGTCGCGACGGGCGGCGCTATGCGGCACTCGACCACGGTCATTTCGGCGTCAAGCTTCACCGCTCGACGGCGAACGGGTGGGAGGAGATCGCTGCGCCAACTTATCCGCCCAAACCGGAGGGCTACGAGGAGCACGACATGTGGGGCCGGCCGCTCAATTGGAGCACGGCACGCGTCTGGGCGCTCGAGGCCGGTGGCCGCGACGAGCCTGGCGTCATTTGGTGTGGAACGCTGCCGGGCGGGCTCTTCCGCTCGAGCGATCGCGGGCAGAGCTGGGACATGATCCGCTCGCTCTGGGATCACCCCAGGCGCAAGCAGTGGATGGGGGGCGGCGCGGACCTGCCCGGTATCCATTCGATCTGCGTGGACCCGCGCAATTCGCGCCGCGTGTGGATTGCGGTCTCGACCGGAGGTATCTGGTTCACCGAGGATGGCGGCGCCAGCTGGACGCTGCGCGGCGAAGGGATGCGGGCCGAGTACGCTCCCCCGGAGCAGACCCACGACCCCATTGCCCAGGATGTCCACTGTCTCGTGCAATGTCCGACGGCGCCGCAGCGCATGTGGGTGCAGCACCACAACGGCATTTTCGTCTCCTCCGACGAGGGCAAGACCTTCACGGAGATCACCGGCGTCGAGCCGTCGGCGTTCGGCTTCCCGGTCGTGGTGCATCCGCGGGAGCCCAACACCGCCTGGTTTGTCCCGGAAATCAAGGATGAGAAACGCATCCCGCGCGAGGGCAAGCTGGTCGTGACGCGCACGCGCGACGGCGGCAAGACCTTCGATGTGCTGACCAAGGGTCTGCCGCAATCGCACGCCTACGACGTCGTGTATCGCCACGCTCTCGCGCTCGATGAGGGCGGCGAACGCCTCGCCTTCGGCTCGACCACGGGCGGCCTTTGGGTGAGCGAGGACCAAGGCGACAGCTGGGCGTGCGTGACGCACACGCTGCCCCCGGTCTATGCGGTGCGCTTCGCGTGACGCGGCGAAGGCGTCACCTGTCAGACCGGCTTCGAATGTCCGTTACGCAAGGCTGCGGCGATAGTTGGTCGGCGTCTCGCCGGTGTATTTGCGAAAGGCGGCGGTAAACGAGCTTGTCTCGCTAAATCCCACATCAAATCCAATCTCCGTCACCGACAGCTTGCGCTCCGCCAGCAAGGTTTTGGCCCGTTCGATCCGCCGGCTGGTCAGGTATTGGTGCGGCGGCATGCCGAACGATTGCTTGAATGCACGAGAAAAATGGTAGGGGCTGAGCTGCGCTAGCCCAGCCAAAGACAAGAGCGAGACCTCCTCGGCAAGGTGCTCTTCGATATATTGGGTCAGCTTCTTTTGCTGCCAGTGCGGGAGCCCTCCGCGCGCGTTCGACGCGAGCGACGGGGTATCGTCGTTCATGCGCGTGAGCTCATGCGCCAAGGCGATGCCCAGCGCTTCGACATAGGCCTTCTGGGACCGACACGAGTTCTGCAGCTGCGCCTTCAGCTTCAGCGCAGTTTCCCAGATATCGAGATCGAAAAAGAACAGGCGTGGCTTGAATTCGACTTCGGTGAAACGAAGTTCGGAGCCGAGCAACGGACTCAGCGGGTCGATGTAGAGGAATGTGCTGCGCGTCAAGGCGCGCGGATTCTGCCAGCCATAGAACCTGTGTCCGGCAGGGATGAAGCTCATCCTGCGACTCCACACCCGACGATTTGACCGCGGCAGTCCCTCGACGAGCGTTTCACCGTCGTAGCGCTCAGCGCGTTCGGACGCGACCAGCAGATGTCGGTGACCCTTGAATTCATAACTGAACGGCTCATGGCGAATGATGTCGACCTGCTCGGCTTGGACAAGTCCCCAGTCGGCGCTTTGATGCTGGCCGACTGCGGGAGGAGCGACCGCGAGATGCGAAACGGGAGCGGTCGAAAGAGCCGAGCGAATCATGAGTCCATCTCTTCCGTTTGACCGATTGCGCCTTCCGCCTTGGTATTTCCTCACCGCCTCTGGTATTTCCTCACCTCGCACCTACGCCGTTTGGGCGCGACGTTTAGTGCGGCTTAAGGCCGCTACATCGCCCGCGCGGGGATTGTCGCCGGGGTCTGTCCCAGCGGCCGCACCGACGTAGGTCGTATGCCGAAATCCTTTCCGCAAGATCGAACCAAAGTAGCAAACGCGAACAAGCACTGTTCCGCCGGGCCGATATTGTCCGCTGCAATAACCTCACGGGCGGTCAGGGTGAGATCGCGCGGCAAATCGTGTCCGATTTGTGACGAAAGCGCGCGCTGTCTCTTATCATCTATCATCAGCGAAGATGGACCCCGCCGTTCGAGCTGGAGGACGAAAGAGAATGACGACTTCCATTGACTTCGAGCAGGGTATCAATGCCCGTGTCAACCGCCGATTCAGGGCCTCGCCGCAGCGCGTCTTCGATGCATGGCTTGATTCGAGGATCGCAGGTAAATGGTTGTTTGCGACGGCGATGGGACAGATCGTGTGCGTCGAGATCGATGCGCGCGCCGGAGGCTGGTTTTACATCGTGGAGCGGCGCCATGGGGAGAATGTCGAGCATATCGGCGAATATCTCGAAATCGTTCGGCCG
>Ga0306926_10010745_pt1 | contig 10131 bp, 8 predicted proteins | sample flu12Cox44000178_FD_203759 | JGI IMG/M metagenome (GOLD analysis project Ga0306926, IMG submission 203759) | Lab enrichment of tropical soil microbial communities from Luquillo Experimental Forest, Puerto Rico - flux8day.12C.oxic.44.000.178 (v2)... | ecosystem: Environmental > Terrestrial > Soil... | reverse complement strand
CGTTCTGCACCCCTATCCCGATGCACGCTTCTACGCCACCCATCCTTCGTAAGAGCCGTATGCGTAGACGCGCTCGTACGGCTCTGTGCGGGGGGCGATCAGCGATGGTCGTCCCTACCGCGACAGTAGTGCCCGGTTTGTCCTGCCGGTTACCGGTAAGGTTCGTGCTAGTCAGAGGCATTCACGTATGTACATCGGGCAAGGAAAATGAGAGGGACGGCGTCCGCGCTTGCCCAAAAACAATGATTCTGGGCGGTCCAGCGCAGCCTATTGCGCTGGTGATTTTTCAAGGATTTGCAGATGCCTAGGTGGAAGGGTTTTTGGGCAACCAAACGAGCTCTCGCCAGGATGGTCATTACAAAATTGTGCATTGCCGTTGCCGTAGTGGTGGGTCTCCAGATCGAGGAATCTGCTTCTTAAAGAGATCCTCATGCCGACGGATCATCGCTAATCCAGATAACACTTCCTGGAGCGTGAGCTGACGGGCGTTTTCATGGAGCCCAAGAATATGTCCACTTCACCGCGAACTTGGTCTCGCGGACTTGCGGCGGGTTTGCAGGGGCAATGCTCGTGAATTGCGTGCCCTCATTAAAGATTACGTAGAGATCGCTGTCGGGCCGATAGTTATAGCGAAGCCGCAGGTTCGCGCTCACAGCTTGGGTGTTTGACGTATCCAGCTGAATCACGCTGGTGAATGTCAAGAACCGGTTGAAGGAGTAATTCGCTTGCAGACTCGCCAGGACAATCGAGAAATTACCGTTCGATAATGGAAGTCGGAAACGGTCCCAGGTCTCGGAAGCCGAGATGGAAAACTTCGCGGTCGGCCGGTAGTTCACACGTACTCGGAACTCGTTGAGCGTTCCTCCGTAATATCCGCCGAAGCGCTCGTAGAAACTGTAAGTAAATCTCCTATCTTGCGCGGAACCATAGGTGAGCTGGTGCCGTGTGAAGTGGTATAGACCTATTGGAATAAATACGTCTTTGTAAATGTGCAGCGGAGTTGTGATGCGCTGCGTGAATACATCCACGATGTCATCATCGGTGTACGCCCCGCTGTGGAAGTCTGCGCGAAATGTACTCTGCCATTCCTGAGTCTGGACCTCACCCTGAGTGGTGGGCGCATGGAGGATGAACCCCTCGAACTGCATCTCGCGGATGTCTCTGATTTCGGGCCTTATTTTGAACGTCAAATCCCCGTAAGTTTCATTGGCATTGGTGAGTTGGACGAACCCTACTTCAGGATTGAAATTCGGACCGATTTTTCTCCGTTCAAAAATGCCATCCAGCCAATTCGAGCGATAACGCAATGAACCTCCAACGTCGCTGTTTCCGCTCGGATAGCCCGGCGATCGCGTACCGGCAAGATGACCATCGAAGATCCAATCCTTGAAAAAGACAAGACGCGAATCCACTCCGGCTGTTTGATTGAAGCTGTCTTGGGCATCTCCTGATCGCTTATCGATTCCCATCACCCCTATGTATGAGCCGCCCCACAAGGATTCCTTCAATCGAGCCACAGCATAATTTGCATAGGGATTCGGGCCGCTCGAGCGCGTGTTAACGTCCATGACTCCAAACTCAGTTCGGCCTACGCTACCCGTCAGCCTTGCACCACCGTTAATGGGCACCTGCTGGCCCGTCACCGAGTCGATGCCGATCTGGCGGCTAAAAAACAGCTGGTCTTGGTCACCTAGAGGAAAGTTAAAAACTCCCGCGTTCTCCAAAAAGAATTGTCGCTTCTCGGGAACGTAGATAGGGAAAGGAGTAAGGTTCACATGCTCCTGGTCCACGTCCGTGGCAGAAAAGTCCGTGTTTCCCGTTAGGTTGAGAATCAGGTTTGACCGAATCCCGTACTTGATGTCGACTCCTCCGGTTAGCGGGAACGCCGGATTCTGGTCCGTCACTTTGTCATACTGAGCCAGTCCATATGGCTTGACTATGAAAAGTCTTCCACTCCCGATGTCGGTGATGCCGCCGAGCTGTCCAGATTCCGAGACTTTGGTGATCCCAAAGGTTCGACGATAGGCTGTCCAGAGGTCCTCTTCGTTCTTACGGCGAATGAATCGTTTGAAATTAAGCCCCCAAATTACATCCTGTGACTTGGTGAAATTCAGAGTGGAAAAGGGAATCTCAATCGTCGCCGTCCATCCGCTTTCTCCGATGCGCGCCTCAGACACCCAGACACCGTCCCAACCCGAATCAAATTCGGTGCCTTGGGAACCTTCTTGCTCTTCGACAATGAGGCCGTCACTTTGTGTCCCGAGAGGGTTAATCTCAAACACATAGCCACCTCGGCGGTTGAAATTGGAATCAATCAAAATCTCGAAATGGTCGTCCAAGTCCTGACTGACGTCTCGGCGAAGTTCAGTGGCGATGATCTTTGAAGGTTCAGAGTCGTAACAATGAATTCCAAAATAGACTGCGTGCCTTGTGTATAGGATGCGAACTTCCGTTCTCTCGGTTGATGGCTCGCCCTCGTGCGGTTCTTTCTGCCGAAAATTCGCAATTGGTTTGGCGCGTTGCCAGAGCAGGTCGTCCAAGGTCCCATCCAAGCGTGGCGCACGATCCACCCGGACCGCCTCCGCGATCGCCGCGGCTTCCGGCTGCCCCTCTTGCGATTGGCCCGCAGTGACTCCTGGTAGCCACACCCAGATCAAAAGCGTCGCGAAAAGCAATAACCAATTCCTCTTTAGTATCGTCATGTCCTCAATGAAGCGCGATGCCAACAACGCCAGCCGCGAGGATGAGAATGGGTTCCGGAATCTTCTTGAATCCGAGCAGCACCCCGAACGTAATCACCGCAATCAGCACGGTAGGTACATCCATAAGGGCGCGTCTGCTGAGAATCACTGTTGCGCCAGCAATCGCGCCGACGGCCGCTGCAGTGACACCTTGTACGAAGGCCTTCACTTGCCTATTCTGCGAGAACCGTCTGTAGTACGGGGCAACGAAGATTACGAGCAAGTACGGCGGCAGGAATACGGCGAATGCCGCCGCGAATGCGCCGAGTGGACCAGCGACGAGGTAGCCGATGAATCCAGACGTAATGACGATGGGACCAGGCGTAATCATCGCCACCGCAACCGCGTCCAGGAACTGGCGCTCCGTTAGCCAATGAAACCCGCCAACCACTCCTCCATAGAGAAAAGGTACGATCGCCAAGCCGCTGCCGAAGACGAATGCACCTGCTTTGAGAAAGAAGAAAAACACAGACGCCACTGTTCCCGCTGAGGCCGGACCAAGCAACCCGCTAACAAGGCTAGGAGCCATTACAGCCGCTTCAGTCGTGTTGGCCCGTAGTTCTGGCGGAGCTTTCAATAGGACAGAAACGAATCCACACAATACGAAGAGCCAAACGATCTCGGATTGCGTCCAAATAGTGGTGACCGCTAAGGCGCCGAAGAGGACCCATAACAGATAATCTCTCCCCAGCGTCTTCTGCATCAGCTTCCATGCGCTCCGCACGATGATCGCGCTGACTGCAGCACCGATCCCGTAAAACATTCCTTGAATCCATCTAAGCTGACCGAAATGCACGTAGAGAGAAGCCAAGGCGAGAACCATTAGAAACGACGGAAGGATGAAGGCGGCACCCGTGAGGGTGGCCCCCAGAGTGCCGCTGTGCAACCACCCGATATATTTCGCGAGCTGCGCGGCGAGGGGTCCAGGGCAAAGCTGAGAAAAAGCGAGGCCCTCGAAGTAATCTTCTTTCGAGACCCAGTTCCTCTCTTCTACCAAATCCCTCTGCATGTAGCCGACGAGCGCGATCGGCCCTCCGAATCCCAATGTTCCCAGCCTGAGGAAATACAGGAGCAGTGCACGCAACGTGGGTCGTGCGTCCGTGGTCCCTTTCAGCACCGGGCTGGCGCTCATAACCGGAGTGGCCCTCCTTAGTTTCCAATGCCATGAGTGGGGCCGCCCCTGCCCAGTTCATCAAGGGCAGCTTTGAATCCCACGGCGAGCTTTTCTGCAGGACCGCGGCCCCAGTAGTGAAGGAAGATCACGACAGGTCTGTCTCCCGTCATATGGTGATGGATGGCCACCACGTCCAGGCCATTTTTACGGAGCGCCTTCAATACGGGCGTCACTTCGCTTTCGAGCATCGCTACGTCGCCGGCAATCGCTGCGTCCTCCTGTGTGCCGACAAACGCGGCCCAAGTATTCAGCCCCATGCGGGCGTTGATAGCGGCGCCGTGTTCCTTCATGGCAAGATCGTCGCGTCCAACAGTGATCTTGTAAACCGTACCGGTTTGCTCGCCTTCATGACCGACGAGCTTCGCGAGTTTCGCCGAGTCAATCGGTGTCCCTCCAGTGCTGGCCGGAGTCGGAGCCGACGGCTTTACGTGGCCGATCAAATCCAAGGCGGGTTTAACGTGTTGCGCAAGGTCAGCCGCTTTACCCATGCCGTGCACGTGCATGTAGTACACATGTGGGTCGTCCCAGAAAAAATGATTGTGAAGCGCCGTAACATCGATCCCGTTTTCCAAAAGGGCGGACAGCACCGGATTGACTTCCTCCTGAAGAAGCACGAGATCACCCATCATCACCTCGGAGCCGTCTGTGGCCTTGGTGAGGGCAATCCATCCTCCAAAGCCAAATGGTGTCGGCGTGGAGAATCCCTCCACGGTCATCTTCAAATCATTGCGAGGGATGTTCACCTTCAGAACAGCCGCTTTGAAATCGCCCTTTCGGTCTAGAAACTTCAGAACTTCTTGATATTCACTCGGTATGTCCTGCGCCCGAGCAGGCGTAGCCGAGATCAAGAGACAACTAGCGAAAAAAGAAACGACGATCCCCTTTTTGATTAAAGAAAACATTGAACGCTCCTCCTGTTTGTCTTCTGAAAATTCGGTAGTCAGGACTATCCCGGTTTATTTCAATTGCTGGCGAACGTACTCGAACAACGCATCGTAGATAGGGAATTCCTTTGCCAGACGTTCTTCGTCGCTGATTCCGGTTGCCGCAAAACCGTGCGCAATTGCGCGCAATCCCAGACTTTCTGGGGCAACATGCTCTTGCCCTGTGACGTCCGCTCCCCGCACGATGAGGGCGAGGCGCTGAAGCGCTGGGTCGGTCAGCTTGTAATCTTCGAGAATTGCCTCGAACGAGCATCGTTCCCCTCGATGATTCAGCTCCACCTCGGGAAACCGCGTTGCGTCGAACGGGATCGCTCCCTCTTTCCGCGCAGTGTCGAGCAGTTGCTCTTCGGGCACGAACAAGAACTCTGCCTCCGGGTCGACAAATCGTCGAATGAGCCATGGGCAGGCCACCCGATCCACCTTGACATTGCTGCGTGTTACCCATTTCATGCGTGCACTCTGTAGGGTGACTGGCTGTCATCCCCGATTTCTCGGACGGGGTTTAGTCACTTCGCTTCGAATACCTGGATTTCGGCCCCTTGATCCCCTTGGTTCGGCACAGCAGCGAACAGCTTTCCCCACTCGGGCACATACAAGCCGGTTTGCGTGTGTGCTGGTGTGGTGTTGCGTGCGATATGGTCATAATGGTCGGCATCTCGCTGCTGGAAGACATCGATAGCACTCTGACTGGTGAGCACGTAAATGCGCCCTTTGGCCGAATCGTAGAAGAGGTCGTCTGAGCTGCCGGCAATTTCGGCGGAAGCGATTTCGTTGCCGCTTTCGGTGTCGAAGACAAGCAAGCGTGGAGGTGTGCGAGTTCCGACGAAGAGGCGGTGGCGAGCCTCATCGAGCGCCATCGGGAAGTTATCCTTGGCGGACGTGACTGGCCAACGCGTGACGACCTTGCGACTTACGATGTCAACGATTTCGATTTCCTGTTTGTCGGGTACATTGACGAAGAGGCGAGTCCCTGTCTTTTCGAGCTGAAACGACTCAGGGTGAGCATCAATAACGACTTCGCCTGTCTGTTTCCCTCCTGAGTTGATGAACCCAAGCCCACCAGTTCCCTCCTCGCGGTTCCTGAGCGCCTTCGCCCCGGCGTATCCGACGATGATGCTTTTGCTGCGGGCATCATAGCGGATGTTGTCAGCGTCGTCAGGAAACTTCACTGCGCCAAGGAGGCGGAAAGTAGTGCCGTCGTAGATTTTAGTCGTTCCATCGAGTGCACAGGCAACGAACAGACGGTTGGTGGATGCGTCGTAGAACACTCCTTGCGGTTCTGCCAGACCGGTAATCGTATGCACTTGCCTCCCGGACTGAAGGTCGATCACTTCTAAAGTGTGATTCGCCACGGCGGCTACGAAAAGACGCTGGCCCTTCACGTCGAAGCTAAAGTGATCGATCCGTCCTTTGACATTCGTTAGAGGAATCCGGGAGTGCAGCGACAACACCTGTGGTTCTTGCCCCAAAGTATGGGCGGTCAAAACGAGAAGTGTCGAGAGCAGAAGAGTCGCGATGGTGTAATCCATCTGGTTTTGTTTCTTGTGCATTGGGTGTCGAGCCTCCTTCATTTCATCCATCCAAATGATGGACCCTTAGCGCTCGTCCCTGCGCGATGTCGTACGTTAGAATTATGGGAATCCAAAGCCAGTTCGTTAACACAATCAGGGTCATAAGCCGAGGCGGTGCTTGCCCGCTGAAGTATCCGATCGTGACGGCCGTCGCCGTAATTGTCTTTTCAATCCAGTTGTATTTGGCCAACGAGTGCTTCCTCGCCGGCTGCCTGCTGACTTCCCAAAACATGCAGCCAAACATGAACACGAAACCTGCCCAGAGCCGCAGCATAAATGGATAGTTCGGCGCCACTCCACCAGCCGCCGCCATCCCTGCAGGATCGACAATCCCTCTGATTGAAATCAGCCAGTTGATGATTGCATTGGTGCCGAATAACCAGCGGCCCTTCCGTTCGATCGTCAAGAAAACCCCCAAAGCTATTTCGCGACGACTTTCAGATCATCGAAGTAGGTGACGGAATCGGCCTTTGTCCAAAGACCGACCTTGCCACCTTCTTTGAAGGTGTCGTCTGTCGCTTCGATCTTCTTCGTGCCGTCGTAGTAGCAGATGATCTTGTTTCCGACACATTCCACACGCAGTTCGTGCCATTCGTCTGACGTAACTTTCAGGTTCGCGCCGGCGAACTGTCGACGGCGCCCGTTTACAACGTGGTAGAGCCGGTAGTTGTCCTCCAAGGCGTTAGCGCGGACTATGTAATAGTTGTTTGCGTCCTTCAGCCGGAATACGAGCCCTCCAGCGCGATCCACTTTTCCCGAGACGGCCTTGAATCTCACGCTCAGTTCTAGGTCTTTGAAGCTGCCTTCATCGGCAATGAGCAGGGGAAAGCGATAGTCGGTTTTGTCAGTCGAAGTTTGGGCGACGACATTTGGTTTTGAAGGGGCTGTGGGGTCTGCCATCACCTCCCATTTGCTCTCGGCGCCCTGGCCGGTACGCGCACTATGAAACTTAGTTGGCATCGCTCCGACCGTGTCGCTGTCGAAGTTGTAAGTGAAAGATGCACCTGCGGCCTGAGGAGGGGCTGGGCTCTCTGGCTGAGCTGCATAGGAGGAAAAGAATCCTCCTTCCCTCAACTCCAGAAGTGCCCAGGTGAGCCCGCTAATCGCGATAGCCACAACCAGAATCCCAATTGCCTTTTTCATTGGAACCTCTCTTTCCTTGCCTCGAAGAGGAATTGTTTGCGAGTGGTAGAGAGATGCGAAATGTCGCCCCATACCCCTCTTCACTTTTGAGTGTTAGCTCACCCGCGTGGGCCCCGACTGCCCAGCGGGCCCCAGCTTTCCTAATTCATCCTCGGGGTTCTGAATCGGCAGGCGATCACTCAATCTCTCTGCGGATATTTTTTGAGATTGCGTGGCCATTGCGTCGATTGGCGCGAGCGCTTTTCGCGCGAGGCCATAGCCCCCGAAGCCTGCCACCAGCACGGCAATCGGAAACCCCAGCAACAGAACTTCCCCGAATTCGCCCAGTTCGCGCCGCAACCTTCCTTCGTTGTAGGCAACCTGTAACAACACCCGATAGTCTTCGATGTGATAAACGCTGCTGGCTACTCGAACGCGCACACCGTTCGGGAGGCGCACCATGGCTAGTGAATCATCTTTCGAGCCCTCGTCTTTGCTTGGGGGACCTCCCAGCGAAACGTTTTCGAGGGGGGAGCTTCGATAAAGAAGGATGCCTTCCGATGACCGGACTTCAATGCAGTGTCCAACTCTCGGCTCGGCGCCGTCTGTGTGATTCAAACGAAGAGACACCTGCCCGTTGGGCTCTTTCGCGAGCGATCCTTCGATGGTTTCCACATCCTCCAGCAGGTTGTTGTCAAAGTCCTCGCGCAAACTCAGGAACAAGAAGAGAGAAGCCACTCCTGCGTACAACGCTAAAAGGCCCGCTAGAACGAGCGTGTACCATATCGTGAGGCGCATGCGGACGTTTCGCGGCCAGAGCTTCACTGTTCCTCCCGGAGCACGAAGCCCATACCGCGAACCGTGTGGATCAGCTTCCGATCAAAGTGGTCGTCTACCTTGCGCCGAAGCCGGTTGATGTGAACGTCGATGACATTGTCGAGGGTGGCGGCGCGCGACGTTTCCTTCCAAACTTCACGAGCCAGCATTTCTCGTGAAACAACATGTTCTTTGTGGCGAAGCAGATACTCGAGAAGCTCAAACTCCCGAACGGTCAACTGCAATTCTTGTCCAGCCCGTCTTACCTTCCGAGGTGTCAAAACCAGCTCTAGGTCAGCCAGTCTCAGACGAAGGGACTGATCGCCCCGGCCTCGTCGCAGGCGTGCCCGAATCCGTGCCAAGAGCTCCGGAAAGGCGAAGGGCTTCACAAGGTAATCATCTGCACCGCTATCCAGACCTTGGACGCGGTCCTCGATCGCATCGCGAGCAGTGAGAATCAGAACTGGAGTCTGCAATCCGCGCTTTCTCAGCGTGGACAGCACTTGAAGACCATCCCGAGCGGGAAGCATGAGGTCCAAAATGACGAGGTCAAATTCCTGAGCATTAACAAGAAAAAATCCTTCCTCTCCAGTGGAGGCGATGACGACCTCGTATTTCTCTCGCTCCAGCCCTTCGCGAAGAGCGCGCGCGACCTTTGCTTCGTCTTCAACGACAAGAATGCGCAATTGTGGCCTTCCTTCGTGCATCTTATGTGGTCACCTGTTCCCTAACATTAATCAGGACTTACAATCCGGTATCCATGCGCCTCAGACCGACTATAACGGTAAAATCAGAAACCGTTTACCACCAGGTTTCCGCCTGAAGGCCAAAGTTGAAGCCAGAGGTTTTGTTCAAGTAGGCCGGGCCGCCGACGAAACCTCTTAGGCCATCGGACCAATTTGCATACGTTATAAAGGCACGCAGCACGGGACGGCTGAAGAACTCACGTCCTGCACCAATCTGAGGTGCGATGGTGAACTTGCGGAGCCAGCCATCATACAGACCCGCGCCACTGTGAGTCTTGTCGAAGCCCGCCTCAAAGGCCACTGAAAAATGCTCGTTGAAATACCAGACCGGGCGGGCGCCCAAGGAAAGCCATGTGTTCGTCCCTTGCTTCGGAACGCCCGTGAATTGCTCCTGGTAGATGACGAGGGGCTGGATGGCGAAATATTTGTTCGGCTGAATCACGCTGCTTTCCGTGAGACGGAAAGTATGGGCGTTCTGCAGGACCGGAGTCGGATCATCAATGCCCGTGCTAAAGTTTGCCGCCGCTCCCACACCGTATTGCAGTGTAATGCGGTTGTAACCACCCCAGAGTTCCGTGCGCGTATGTCCAATACCAACAGCCCAACCTCCGACCGATGGGACCTGGGCGTTGTCGGCAGTGGTGCCGCCCTTGGCGAACGAATAATCGTACCAGAGCCCCAGTTTTCCATAACGAGTCTTGATGTCGTATAGGCGCGCATCGAGCACGCTCTTCGCGTAGGTGCCATTGTCCGTGATGATGTCTTCGCGAGCGCCGGCAAGGTAGGCGACAGAAGCTTGCGCGAATTTAACGTTAAGGTCCTCGAACCCGCCGCCATAGCCGCTGGTATCGAGCAAATAGAAGTCGTTGATGTCGATGTTGAGCCGGCGATAGTAGCGCTCACCTGCCCAGAACTTGGTATCGGGCAAACTCGGCAACACATTGCCAATCTGGACGAAGGCTTCGCGTAGCCGGAACTTGTCGTTGGAAGCGTAGGTGGAGGATTCAGTGGTATCGG
>Ga0306926_10010743_pt1 | contig 10133 bp, 9 predicted proteins | sample flu12Cox44000178_FD_203759 | JGI IMG/M metagenome (GOLD analysis project Ga0306926, IMG submission 203759) | Lab enrichment of tropical soil microbial communities from Luquillo Experimental Forest, Puerto Rico - flux8day.12C.oxic.44.000.178 (v2)... | ecosystem: Environmental > Terrestrial > Soil... | reverse complement strand
GACTTCTAACTCCTCACTTCTTACTTCTTACTTCTTACTTTTCGAAGTGTAAGCCTTCGCCTCCGCACCGACGATGTCGAGCAGGTTGCCCATCGTCAGGTTGACGTCGATCAGGTGCAGACCCCAGTTGGCGAGCACGTTGGTGCCGACGCCGAGGTCCCCGGTGATGTCGTCGACGCGCGGATCGGACGGATCGCCGTTGACCGTGATCTCGAGGTAGCCCGACGCGTTCTCGTTCGACGTGCATTTGGCCGTCAGCAGGCCGGGCACACTCACGAACGGCGTCTCGATCGGCACTTCCGGCATGACCCACGGCTTGGGTTTCGACGTGCCGGTAATCGTGCGGCCGTCGTTCGACAGATACGCGTGCAGCTGTCCGCTGCCGCCGGCCAGGGCCGCCGGATTCACGCAGGCCGCGGCCATGTTGGCGTCCGGCACTCTCCCGAACAGCGTGTTGGCGGGCGGCGGAACGGTCGACCGAAACGACGCAAAGGAAATGAGGCACCCGAGCTGCGATGCCGTGTGGCACAGCGGAATGTGCTGGAATGCGCCGCCGACGTCCTTGCCCTTCTCCACAGGCACGACCGTGCCCATCAAGATGGCGGACACCAGCTTCGACTGGATCGGCTTGCCGTCTATTTCCCTCTTGATCAGATCGATCAGGATGAACGATCCCTGGGAGTGGGCCACGAGGACCACACCGCGTCCTTTATTGTCGTTCTTCAGGTAATAGTTCCACGCGTCGCGCACGTCGTCGTACTGGATGCCTTCCCCCCAGTTCAGCGCCGCGCCAGGAGCCGCCAGCGCTTTGCGCAGGCCGACGAGCGTGATCTGCCGGTACATCGGCGCGTACGGGCGGCACTTCGAGGCAAACCGCGCGAACTGCTGCTTGATGACGTTGATCTCGGCCGCGTCCGGGTTCATGTCGCTGTTCTGACCGGGGTCGGTCGACACCGTCGGATACACGTAGAAGCAATCGATCGGGGCATTCGGATCGGCCTTCCACGTTTCCTTCGTCAACGTTCCGTTAGCGGCGATGACCGTCGTGGTTTCGTCGATGTCGCAGGCATCGTGGGCGCCAGGACGGCAGAGCCATGCCTTGGGATCCGCGTAGTCCGGTTTGGCCGCTTCGGCGGCAGCGGGGGGCGCCGGCGGTGGTGTCTGGGCCTTCGCAACGCCCGCGCCGGCCATTCCCGCGAGCAGAACTGTGCCGATCGCGACATGTTTGAGCACTGAGCCTCCTAATGTAGTGGGGGGATGCTAGGGCCGCTGGCGTCCGGTGTCAACACGTGAGCGGACGTCGCAGCGGTTTCGCGCCGCACCGTGGATGGCCCGTTTCGGCCACTTCGTTCGTGTCGTCAAAATGACCCGAAGGGGTGAAGCGAAGTCCCGCAGGCGCTGCTAAATTTTCGAGTCAAGGAGCGAGACATGACGACAGCCACAACGACGATGACGCCGGAAATGGGCGCCCTCAAGGCACGACTCAAGACAACCTGGGAATCTGGCGACTACGCGGTGTTTGCGAAGTATCTCGAACCTGGCGCGCTCGAGTTCTTCGATCGCCTGAACATCCCCGCCGGGACGCGACTGGTCGACATTGGATGTGGCGCTGGCCAGCTGACCATCCCGGCAGCTAGAAAGGGCATTCGCGTCACGGCGCTCGATCTGGCCGCCAACCTGGTGAAGGAGGCACGCGCCCGCGCGGCCGCCGAAAACCTTCAGGTGCAGGTCGACGAAGGCGACGCGGAGAACCTGCCGTATCCCGACGCGTCCTTCGACGCCGCGATGAGCCTGATTGGATCGATGTTCGCGCCGCGCCCGGAGCTCGTCGCGTCGGAGATGATCCGCGTGGTCAAGCCCGGCGGGAAGATCTTCATGGGAAACTGGACGCCCGAAGGACACGTCGGCCAGATGTTCAAGGTCATCGGCAAGCACGTGCCGCCGCCGGCGACGATGCCCTCGCCAGTGCTCTGGGGAAACGAAGCGACCTGCCGTGAGCGCTTCGGATCCGCCGTGAACCCGCTCACGATCACGCGCCACATGTATCCCTTCATCTATCCGTTCAGCCCGGCCAAGGTTGCGCAGTTCTTCTTCGACTACTATGGGCCGACCAATCGCGCCTACGCGTCGCTGACGGGAGATGCCAGGCAGGCCTTGCACGACGATCTCACCGCGCTATGGGCGCGCAACAACACAGCGACCGACGGCACGACGCATGTCGAAGGGGAGTACATCCAGGTCGTCGGAACCCTGGTCTGACCCGCCTGCGGTGATCCGGTGTGGCGCGGCGCTTTTTCGCTGCGAAATGGCGGCTCTGGGCCTGCGCCACTCCTTCCCGGTAATCCTTGCCCGGTTCGCGGTGACGGCCTACCATTTGGGCCATGCGAACAGTATCTGCCCTCGCGTTTGCCCTCCTGCTCGGCGCGACCCCGGTGCAGAGGCCAGTGATGCCGCCGGCCGGGCACACCGGTCAGGTGTCGACCTTCTCCGCGGAGCGCCTTGCCCGCATCGACAAAGTCCTGCAACAGTACGTCGACGAGAATCGCATCAGCGGCGCCGTTGGCCTCGTGCTGCAGGACGGCAAGCCGGTGTACGAGCGCGCAGTAGGGTGGGCCGACAAGGAAGCCGGCACGAAGATGACGCCGGACACGATCTTCCGCATCGCGTCCCAGACCAAGGCGCTCACGAGCGTTGCGATTCTGGCGCTGATGGAAGAAGGGAAGCTCAATCTCACCGATCCGGTGAGCCGCTTCATCCCGTCCTTTGCCAATTCCAAGGTCGCCGTGCGCAATGGCACGACTGTGGACATCGTGCCGGCGAAGCGTCCCATCACCCTCCGCGATCTGCTGACGCATACCGCTGGAATTTCCTACGGCACCGACGCGAGCGTTTCCGCGTTGTACGAAACGAATGGACTCGGACCGGCCGCCGGCTACGGCTGGTTCACCGCTGATAAGGACGAACCGATCTGCGTGACGATGGAGCGGCTGGGGACGCTGCCGTTCGTGGCGCAGCCGGGCGAGGCCTGGGTGTACGGCTACAACACCGACATCCTCGGCTGCGTCGTCGAGAAGGCGAGCGGAACGCCGCTCGACGAGTTCATCCGCACGCGAATCACCGCTCCGCTCGGGATGAAGGATACGCAGTTCTTTCTGCCGCCCGCGCAACGCGCGCGCCTGGCGGCGGTCTACACGGGCAACGGCGACGGAACGGTGAAGCGGGCGCCTGATGGTCCGCGTGGGCAAGGCAGTTATGTCGACGGACCGCGCAAGAGCTTCGCAGGTGGTGCCGGGCTGCTCTCGACGGCGCACGACTACGCGCGCTTCCTCGAGATGATCCGTCGCGGCGGTGCCATCGACGGCGTCCGCATCCTGTCGTCGCGGACGATCGCGCTCATGACCACCAATCAGGTCGGTACGCTGCACTCGCAGACCGGCCTCGGTTTCGGGCTCGGATTCGAGACGACCGATCGCGTCGGGGCGAACGGGCTCGATCCGGTCGGTGCCTACGGCTGGTCGGGCGCGTACAGCACGACTTACAGGGTCGATCCCGAGTCGCATCTCGTCATCTGCTTCATGGTGCAGGTCGTGCCCACGACCACCGACATCGGCCGCAAGTTCCCGACGCTCGTGTATCAGGCGCTCGAGCCGTAGCGATGACCAAAGTGGTGTGGACTCGTTGGTCCGCGGCGATCGCCGCGGCGGGGCTGAGCGCGGTGCTGACGTTCGCGCAGGCGCCCGATGGGGCCGCGGTATACGAAGGCGCCCGCGTGATCCTCGGCGATTCGCGGCCGCCGATCGAGAACGGCGCGTTCGTCGTGCAGGGCGGCCGCATCACGGCGGTCGGCGCGAAAGGGGCGGTGGCGGTGCCGGCCGGTGCCGTGCGAGTTGATCTGACGGGCAAGACGGTGATGCCCGCCATGATCAACGCCCACGTTCATATCGGGTACGAAGGTTACACGAGCTGGGGCGCGGCGAACTACACGCCGCAAAATGTGCTCGATCATCTCCAGCGCGAGGCGTTCTATGGCGTAGGTGCGACACAGTCGGTCGGGAGCAGTCCGACCGATCAGGCGCTGAAATTCCAGGAGGATCAGCGAGCCGGCAAGTTTCCGCCTGCGTCGCGTTTCTTCTTCATGCCGGGCATGGCGCCGCCCAACGGCGGTCCGGACGCGGTGTTGCGCGTCGCCACGACGGCGTTGCACGTTGTCAACGAAGTCTCGACGGAACAGGAAGCGCGCGCGGCTGTCAAGGCGATGGCGGCGAAGCGCATCACGAGCGTGAAGATCTGGGTCGACGATCGCCGCGGCACGTACCCGAAGCTGTCGCCTGAGATTGTGCGCGCGATCATCGACGAGGCTCATGCCCACAAGATGAAGGTCAACGCGCACGCGACAACCCTGCCAGATCAGAAGGAAGTTGTGAGAGACGGCGCCGACGTGCTCGTCCACCTGGTCCAGAACGAGAAGCTGGACGACGAGTATCTCGCGCTCCTGAAGGAAAAGAAGCCGTACTGGGCGACGGTCATCGGTCTCGGCGATCGCACCGAGGTCTGCGAGCACGATCCGTTCTTCGAGGAGGCACTGCCGGCGGCGCTCGTGGCGGAGATTCGCGCGACGATCGAGCCGAAGCCGCTGGCGCCCTACTGCGGACCGATCCCGCCCAACGCGGCCAGGCGTGAGGAGATCGTCAGCTACAACTTCCAGAAAATGATCGCCTCCGGCGCTCGAATCGTGCTCGGGACGGATACCGGCATCAACCCCGGTCACACGTTTGGCACCGGCGATCATCACGAGCTGGCGCGCTGGGTGCAGCTGGGGCTGTCGCCGGCGGACGCGATCGTCGCCGCGACGTCGCGGCCGGCGGAACTGCTCGGCATCAGCGACATGGGAACCCTCGCCGCCGGCAAGAGCGCCGACTTCGTCGTCCTCGACGCCAATCCGTTGGACGACATCCACAACACGCGCAAGATCTCGCGTGTATACCTGCGCGGCCGCATGTTCGATCGCGACGCGCTGCTGGCCAAATGGCAGGGCCGGAGCCACACGCCATGAATCGTTCACTCGCAGGAGGGGCGATCGTCGTTGCGCTCGCCGGATCGCTCTCGACCATCACCGTCGCGCAACCGCGGACCCACGAGCTGAAGCTGCTGCCGCAGAACGTGCACTGGGGCTACTACGATGCGTCGGTGAAGCCGGTGCTGCACGTCGCGTCGGGCGACACGGTGCGCGTCGAGACCATGATTGCCCGCGGACTGCCGCGTCTGCGCGCGGCCGGCGTGAAAGAGGACGAGATTCCGGAATCACTCAAGGTGATCGAGCGGACGATCACCGAGCGCGGGCCCGGCGCGCATCCGATGACGGGGCCGATCTTCGTCGACGGCGCCGAACCCGGCGATGTGCTCGAGGTGAAGTTGATCGGATTCGAGTTCCTGCATCCGTACGGCGTCAGCGGGTTCATCCCTGGCAGCGGCACACTGCCCGAAGATTTTCCGTACGTGAGGTTTCACCTCGTGCGCTTCGATGAGCGCGCAGGGACCGCCTCGTTTGCGCCTGGCGTCACGCTGAAACTCGCGCCGTTTTTCGGATCGATTGGCGTCGCTCCGAACCCTCTGGTTGGACGGATCTCGAGCGGACCGCCCGGACCACACGCCGGTAATCTCGATAACAAGGAGCTCGTCGCCGGATCGACGTTGTACATTCCCGTCGCGGTCCCCGGCGCGTTGATCTCGTTCGGCGACGGTCATGCGATGCAGGGCGACGGCGAGGCGACGCTCACGGCGCTGGAGACCTCGCTGCGCGGGACGGTCCAGATGTCGGTCCGCAAGGGCGTGTCGCTGAGGTGGCCGCGTGCGGAAACACCGACCCACTACATCGCGATGGGTCTGAACACCGATCTCGACGAAGCCGCGAAGCTGGCGGTGAAGGAGATGATCGAATTCCTCGTGACCGAAAAGAAAATGAACCGGGACGACGCGTACATTCTCTGCTCGGTGGCGGTGGATCTGCACGTGACCCAGCTGGTGGACGGAACGAAGGGCGTCCACGCGATGCTCGCGAAGTCGATGTTCACGCGCTGAGAGAGCCGTACATCGATCCCAACGCGCGGTCCAGCGCGGCGAAGGGTGCGCACATCGCCTTCGGCACAGCCATCACGGGGCTCTGACGCAGGGCGAAGCTCTGCACTACTACCGGAGGCGATAGCACTCTGCGCTCTGATGTCGTGCGAGCCTTCAAGCCTGCCGCGAAGCAGGGTTAAAGCCCTGCACTACTAGTGGAGGCGATTGCCGTCTTCGCTTCGACGTAGTGCAGGCTTTCAGGTCTGCCGTGCGGGACTTTGTAGCGCACGGCTTCAGCTGCGCGTGTGCGTACCGCCTGTGGCACGGCTTTAGCTGCGATCGCAATCCGCATCGCGATCTCGTACAGTCGGCCTGATTCGAATGGAGGAGCAATCGGATGCCGACCTGGAAGGACGTCACGACCATCGCGCTGGCGCTCCCGAAAACCGAGGTCTCGATGTGGTACGGCACCCTCGGAGTGAAGGTGGCCGGCAAGGGATTCCTGCGCTACCGAACGGAATCTGACGGTGGGCTCGTCGTGCTGTGCGATCACGACAAGAAGGCCGCGCTGCTGGCGTCGGGCAATCCCGCCTACTACACGACGCCCCACTACGATGGCTACGGATCGATTCTCGTGAACCTGGCGAAGGTGAAGCGCGCAGATCTGATCGAGCTCATCACTGAATCCTGGCGGCGGAAGGCGCCGCTCAGGCTGTTGAAGGAGTTCGATGCAGCAGCGGACACATCCGCTCCCGCACGTCCTCGTCGAAAGATTTCGCGAGCCAGCCGCCGCTGACTGGTCGAGTTCGCAGGGCTGAAGCCCTGCGCTACAAGCGGCTGTAGTCCCGGCCCATGCGATCGGTCGTCAGGAATGCGCAACGCGGCGGACGAACGCCACGATGGCGTTCGGCACGTCGGGCACGATCGGAAGCTCGGGGTTGCTGTAGGTCGCGACGTTCTGCGTGCGATCCGGCGGCGCATGCTTCATCACGTGGTTCATGCCATCGACGATGATGAGTTCCGCGTCCGGCCGTGCGGCCTTCAGCGCCTTCGCTTCGTCCACGCTCACCTGGATGTCCGTCGTGCCCTGCAGGATCATCACCGGCACGGTCAGGGCGGCGATCTCGGCGGAGGGCACGAACTTGAACCACGACATCAGGTACGGTTGCACGGTCGGCCGGTACAGCTGCGCGATCGCCGGAACCGCCTGAATGGCTGGCGGCAGCACCTCCACGGCGACACCTCGTTCGAGCGATGCGAGGATCGTCTCGTTGCCGTCCCACAACGCGGGCAGCGCACCGATTTGAGGACGCAGCTGATCGCGCAGCACTTCCGATGCGCGATGCGCCACCCCCGCGATGGAGACGAAGCCGTCGGCCTTTGCTTTCCGTGCCGCGAGCATGCCGATGAGCGACCCCTCGCTGTGTCCTACCACGATCACGCGTGAGAACCGCTTGTCGGCGCGCAGCTGCGTCACCCACGACACCGCGTCGTCGACATACGTGTCGAAGCGGAGGCTCGATTCTCCAGCCCCAGCGGCCTTCGCGCTTGCGCCGAGGCCGCGCTTGTCGTAACGTAGCGACGCGATCCCGCCGCCCGCCAGCGATTCAGCGAGCATCTTGTACGAATTGTTCTTGCCGGGCAGCAGTGTCGAATTGCCGTTGCGATCGGTGGGTCCCGACCCCGCGATGATGAGGACGATCGGCACCTTGTCCGATGTAGACGGCACGACCAGCGCTCCGCGAATCGTGCCTGTGGCCGTTGGCATTTCCACCTGCTCGGTGGTGAACGGTTGACCGGTCGCCGCTCCGCCCGCACCGGCGGCCTGCGCGATGAGGAGGGAAACAAGCGTCAGCGTCGCGGCCATCGAGGTCTCCTTCGGCGTGCGGCCTAGTATACGAGGGGCACCTCATTGGAGATCCCGCGTTTCACTCATGCGGCGCTCCGCCCGAGTCAGGCCGAAGCGCCCGTTGCGGTGTCTAAAAGGAGCTTTGTCAGGCGCTGTGGACATCGTGGTCACACAACATCCTGTCGAGGACGATGCGCCAGAGATGATGTTGCAAGTAGATGGCGAAACTGTGCCGACTGCGATCGCATCGCGCAGGCCGGCATCGTGATCGATCGGACGTTCGACACCGAGTTGGAGCATGGACCAGCGCAGGTCAGGATGCTCCGTCAGACCGCCGATCGCTGGCTCGGACGCGTCCGCTAGACCGGTCGCCCTTCTGACCCCGATTCAGGACGCGGTCGCAGTCGCGACGGCGAATCGGGCCGGTTCCGGCGCGTTGAGCTGGCACCCTCGTTGCTCTTACGACTTTCAAATGAACAACCAGGACAGGATGCGCAGCGCCGAAGCGCTGCGCCACACCAGAATTCTCGGCCGCCGCGAGGTGTTGGCGGCGCTTGGCGCAGGTGTCGGTGCGGCCGTCGCTGCGTGCGGCGGTTCGTCTACGAGCCCGAGCGCCACGACTACGACGACGACAACGCCCGCGACGACCGGCACCGTCAACGCGGCCTGTGCGGTGTCGCCGACCGAAACCCGAGGCCCATATCCCGACACGACCGGGATGATCAACAACGCGGCGTTCTTCCGCCGCGACATCACGGAGGGAAAGCCGGGCACGCCGCTGACGCTCACGCTCACGGTGGTCAATGTGAACAGCTCGTGCGCGGTCGTGAGTGGGTTGCAGGTCGAGATCTGGCAGTGCGACGCGGCCGGGAACTATTCCGAGTATTCGCAGCCGGGGTTCAACGGCACCGGCCAGACGTTTCTCCGCGGTGTGCAGACGACGGGCGTCAATGGGCAGGTGACGTTCAACACGATCTACCCGGGCTGGTATGCGGGTCGTGCGACGCACATTCACGTGGACGTCTACCGGAGCGGCGCGATCGTGAAGTCGACGCAGATCGCGTTTCCGGAAATCGTGTCGTCCGCCGTGTACGCAACCGGCGTCTACGCGGCGCACGGTCAGAATACGCAGACGACGAACGCGAACGACAACGTGTTCTCGGATGGGGTGACGAACGAGCTTGCGACGGTAACCGACAGCCCGGCGGGCGGTTACACCGCCATGGTGAACGTCGGGATTCAGATTTAGAGTTCGTAGGCGACGACTTTCAGGTCGTCCCGCACTGTACGTGACTGGGCTCAGAATGGTCCAGGCATTCACGCCTGCCAGACAAGGAGACCGGCCATGCGGCTTTGGCGCGCCTGGGTCGTCGCGCTTCCCGTGTTGGGTTTGCCGCTCTTCGCGCAAGGCACCGGCGCACCTTCAGCCGCGTACATGAGCGGCGCGGAGGTCGCCCGGAGTCTCTCCACGGCCGTTGCCGCCGATGCCGCGGCCGGCGCGGCCGTCACCATCGCCCCGGGGATCATGGTCCGCCGCCGCAACGGCGGTGGCGAGCCGCAATACGCGGTCGTCCATCCCTTCAGCACCGAGACGTACTACATCGTCGAAGGATCGGGAACGCTGGTGACGGGCGGCGTCCTCGATCCACCACCGGCTGAGCCGTCAGACCCCGATGTCATTCGAAGCAAGACCATCAGGAATGGGGTGACGCACAAAGTCGCAAAGGGCGACGTGATCGTCGTGCCGCCAGGCACTCCACACTGGTTCAACGCCATCGACAAGACGATCACGTATCTCGAGAGCCGCGTCCGCGTGAAGTGAATCAGTCCGCGTGAGCCGGCGACGTCGCCGTTGTCGCATTCCAGTGATGAAGGGGTTGAAGACGTGCCTGCCGTTCATCGCTGGATCACGTTCCTGGTTGTGTTGTCGTCCGTTTGATGCACGAGCCCGCTTGGCTCGGAAGCGGGGTTCCGGTCCCGAAGGATCCCGGGACGATTGTGGTCAGCGTTCGCGATTCAGGAGGCAACCCGATTGCGAACGTCGAGATCCAGGTTCACGACATTCCCAACACAGTCGGAAGTACGTTCAGTATCAGTCAGAGGACGGACAGTCGCGGCATTGCGGAATTGACGTATGTTCCGGCAGGCACACGCCGGGTCGAGGTGAAGCCCTCGGCGGGATTTCGCGCGGCGGCCGATTCGCTGATTCAGTCAATCGACGTTATCA
>Ga0306926_10010742_pt1 | contig 10133 bp, 9 predicted proteins | sample flu12Cox44000178_FD_203759 | JGI IMG/M metagenome (GOLD analysis project Ga0306926, IMG submission 203759) | Lab enrichment of tropical soil microbial communities from Luquillo Experimental Forest, Puerto Rico - flux8day.12C.oxic.44.000.178 (v2)... | ecosystem: Environmental > Terrestrial > Soil... | reverse complement strand
ACCACCCGAGCGCGTAGGCGGCGCGGCGCGGGTCGGCGCCGGCTTCGAGCACGCCGCGGCGCCGGTCGGCGAGGATCGCGCACACCGCACCGGCGGTCCAGATCCGGTCGGGCCAGTGCTGGATCTCGTGGCCGCGCCGCGCGAGCTCGGCGATGACCGGCTCAGCAATACGGCTCTCGACCGCGAGCCGGCCGGGATAATAGTCGTAGGGCGCGAAGGAAGACGGATAGCTGTAGGACGCAAAGCGCGGCGCCTCGATCGCCGCCTGCACGTCATGGCCGAAGACGAACAGGTTGAGCAGCACCTGCAGCATCGCCTGCGTTTGCACGTCGCCGCCCGGGGTGCCGAACGGCAGAAATTGGTCGCGGCCCTTGATCGCGAGCGCCGGGTTCGGCGTCAGCCGTGGCCGCTTGCCGGGACCGACGCCGGCGGGATGACGCGGATCTGGCCGCGATTGCGAGCCGCGGTTGGATGGGATGAGCCCAGTTCCAGGAACGACCGGCGAACCATAGGAGCCGTCGCTCGGCGTCGCCGAGAACAGATTGCCCCAGCGGTCGGCGACGCAGACATAGGAGGTATCGGGTTCGGGGTTGGGATCGCCGAGGCTCGCGCGAAAGCGGGCCCCTTCCCGGCCAAGCTCGCCGGGCGGCGGCATTTCCGGCCAGGCGCGGTCGGGCCGGATCAGCTTGCGGCGCTCGGCGGCGTATTCTGACGAGATCAACGTCGCGAGCGGCACCTCGACCTTGGCCGGGTCGCCGTAATAGGCCTCGCGGTCGGCAAAGGCGAGCTTCAGCGCCTCCGCCGTATTGTGGATGTAGTCCGCGGTGTTGTGGCCGAGGCTGGCGAGATCAGTGCCTTCGAGCAACGCCAGCGTCTGCAACAGCACCGGGCCCTGGCACCACGCACCGCAGGTAAAAACTTCGAGATCGCCAAAGCGCCGGCGCTCCGGCGGACCGACCGGCGAATGATATTCAGCGAGATCCTCTGCCGACAGCAGCCCGCCCTCCTGTTTCATGAAAGCGACGATCTTGCGGGCGATGTCGCCGCGGTAGAACGCATCCCGCGCCGCTTCGAGCCCGGCATCGCGGCCGCGTGATGCGGCCGCGCCCTCCTCGTCGGCCATATATTGCAATGACGCTGCGAGATCGGTCTGCCGGAACACCTCGCCGGCTTCGGGCACCCGCCCGCCGGGCAGGAAAATCGCCGCGGTCGACGGCCAAGCGCGGTGATCCGGCTCGTGGCGTCTGAGGCTAGCCGCCATCAGCGGGTACATCGGAAAGCCGTCGCGCGCCAGCCGGATCGCCGCCGCCGCGACCTCGCCAAAGCTCATCGTGCCGTAGCGCCGGAGCGCGGTGATCCACGCATCGGGCGCCGCCGGCACGACGGTGCGCAGCACCCCCTTCGGGACCTTGCCGCCATGCTGGCGCATGAAGAACTGCGGATCGAGCGCCTTTGGCCACGGCCCGAGGCCGGCGATCGTCACGACCTCCTCTCTCTCGGCGAGATAGATCATGATCGGCGCGACGCCCGCGACATCGACGAGATCGCTCTGCACCACCCCGAGCGCAATCCCGGCGGCGCAGCCGGCATCGACCGCATTGCCGCCCGCCTGCAGAATGTCGAACCCGGCGATAGCCGCGAGATAATGCCCAGCCGCGATCGCGTGCTGCGTGACAGCGATGGTCGGCCGATGGGAGGTCGTTTGCGGCATGGCGGTCCCTTTCCGCGTATCTGCGTTCTCTCTACAGTAGCGCCCAACCGGCCGGTAGGAGAAGGGGCGCGGCATGAGCGACTACGACCTGGTGATCCGCGGCGGCACCGTCGCCACCGCCGCCGACACGATTGCCTGCGACGTCGGCATCAAGGACGGCGTCGTCGCGACGCTCGGCAAGAATCTTGCCGCTGGCGAACGCGAAATCGATGCGAGCGGCAAGCTGGTGCTGCCGGGCGGCATCGACAGCCATTGCCATATCGAGCAGCGCTCGTCGGCCGGCGTCGTCTGCGCCGACGATTTCTACAGCGCTACGGTATCGGCAGCTTTTGGCGGCACGACGACGGTCATCCCGTTCGCCGCGCAGCATCGCGGCCAGTCATTGCGGCAGGTCGTCGAGGAATACCACGCCGCGGCGCGTCCCAAGGCGGTCATCGATTACGCCTTCCATCTGATCATCTCCGACCCGACCGAGCAGGTGATGGGCCAGGAATTGCCGGCGTTGATCCGCGACGGCTATACCTCGTTCAAGGTCTACATGACCTACGACCTCTTACGCCTCGACGACCGCCAGATGCTCGACATCCTCGCGGTCGCCCGGCAAGAGGGCGCGCTCGTCATGGTCCATGCCGAGAACCACGAGATGATCAAATGGCTGACCGGCCGGCTGCTCGACCGCGGCCTCGGGGCGCCACGCTATCACGCGGTCAGCCATGCTCGGCTCGCCGAGGGCGAGGCGACCAACCGTGCAGTCGCGCTGTCACAGCTGCTCGACGTGCCAATCCTGATCGTCCATGTCTCCGCCGCCGAGGCGATCGACGTGATCCGCAACGCGCAAACCCGCGGCCTCAAAATCTATGGCGAGACCTGCCCGCAATATCTGTTCCTAACCGCCGACGACATCGCCAAGCCCGGCGTCGAGGGCGCCAAATTCTGCTGCAGCCCGCCGCCGCGTGACCACGCGGCGCAGGAGGCAGTGTGGACCGGTCTGCGCAACGGCACCTTCCAGGTGTTCTCGTCCGACCACGCGCCCTACCGCTTCGACGCCTCCGGCAAATTGCCGAAGGGGGAGAGGACCACCTTCCCGGAGATCGCCAATGGCGTTCCCGGTATTGAATTTCGCCTGCCGCTTTTGTTCTCCGAAGGGGTCGGCCAAGGACGGCTCGACCTCAACGCCTTTGTCGCATTGACCGCGGTCAATCACGCCAAACTCTACGGTCTCTATCCAAAGAAGGGCACGATCGCAGTCGGCAGCGACGCCGATATTGCGATCTGGGACCCCGAATGCGAGGTGACCGTCTCTGCGGGCATACTGCACGACAATGTCGGCTACACGCCCTATGAGGGCCGCCGGCTGCGCGGCTGGCCAGTGACGGTATTGAGCCGCGGCCGCATTGTTGTCGAGAACGGCAATCTCATTGCCGCGCGCGGCAGCGGCGCCTTTCAGCCATGCGCATTATCCGACGCCGCTCGCCCATTGGGCGCCCCCGTCCCCGAACTCGCCTTCGTCAACGCAATTGGCACTTCTTTGGTCTGACCGCATCGGCATATTGAGGCGATGGACGCTCCCTCGCCCCGCTTGCGGGGAGAGGGTCGGGGTGAGGGGTTTCGCGAAGGCGCAGCAGCCAAAGTCCGCACGCCGTTTTGCCCCTTACCCGGAACCCGCGCTGCGCGCGGTTTCCGACCTCTCCCCGCAAGCGGGGCGAGGTAATCGCGGCTGTTCTCGCTGTTTCTCCATAAAATTTACAGCGAGCGAAGCCCTCTGAGCCGTAGAAATCCTGGACTTTTGCCGGGTCGGCGGACGAAATAACAGCGAATAGGCTGGCTGTTCTTCGCTGTTTCCCGCTGTTAGCTAACCGGCTGCCGTGGATGCGTGGCCCAAGAACCTTTCCTCACGCTGTGTTTTCTTACCAGAAGCGTCGGTCCATGTGCCGTCCTCGCGACCTCTTCTGTGACTGGCCCCGCCGTCAGAGGAGCCAGACACAAGAAAGCCCACGCTGATCCGCGGTTCAGCGGGACGGCTTCAATATCCGTAACCTTGCGGACCGGACTGAGCGGGGTACCCTGACTCGCCCCGGTACTCATAGCCGGGCGGAGCGGGATACTGCGCATTGGCTTGGTATCCATAGGCAGAGGCGCCGGGGAGACCAGGACCGCCCGAATAGCCTGGATATCCATAGCCCGGCGGTGGGTACCCCGGATATCCATAGGCTGGATAACCGTAACCGGGATAAGCGTAACCCGGATATCCATACATCGGATAACCGAAATAGGTGCCCAGCGGTGGCGGCGGCGTAGAAGCCACTCCCCCAAATATCCCGGTTGCGCCGCCAATCGCCGCCCCGAGTGCGGCTCCCGGCCCGCCGCCCGCCGCCGCTCCGATAGCAGCGCCGGAAGCAGCTCCCAGTACGCCTCCGCCGAGGCCGCGTTGGACCGGATCATAAGGATTTGTGCAAGCCGAAAGGCCTAACACGAGCGCGGCAATCGCAAAGGGCGCAACTCGGTTCATGTGGCTTTCCCGAGGCCGTCATCTACTCATACCAAAACAGTCGGCAAATATCTCCGATCTATATACACGCAAAGCGAGAAGGCTATCCCCTCCAGGGCCGTCAAATGAGGCATGGGGTGCGGTTCTAGACCGCTTTCAGGGCGAGGTCCTCGTAGGGGGCCGTGTAGGGGAAACGGGGGATCAGGCCAAAGCCGGATTCGCCGACGCGCGGCCCCACGCCGTTGAGGAAAGCGAGTTGCCAGATCGGCGCGAAGACCACCCGCTCGACGACGATCTGCTGCATTTTGTCGAGGATCGCTGCGCGCTTGGCGTGATCGAGCTCGACCGCCTGCTGCTGGTAGAGCGCGTCGAGATCGGGGTAGCTGCCATAGGCAAAGACGCCGCCCTTGATCGCGAACGCCTCCAGCCGCGTCGCCGCATTGCCGAACGCGCCGGGGCCGGCCTGAATGATATTTTTGAACTGCTTGTCGCTGTACCTCTTGATGAAGGCCGCGCGCTCGATCGGCCGCAGTCTCGCGCGAATGCCGATCGCCTGAAGATTGTCGACGATCGCCTCGCCGATGTTGGAATAGGACGAGTCGCAATAATAGTCGCCGGCATCGAAGCCATTGGGATGGCCCGCATCGGCGAGCAGTTTCTTGGCCTGTTCCGGGTCGTAGGCAGGCTCTGGCGGCTGCCAGAAAAATTCGTAATGGTCGGGGACGAGCGGGTTGCCGGTGATCAGCGAATAGCCGAGCGTTAGCGCCTGGTTCGTACCCTCGCGGTCGATCGCGAGGCTGGCGGCGTGGCGCACCCGCTCGTCATGCCACGGCGATTTCGGGTCCCACTGGTCGGGAAAATAGACGCAGAACACCCCCTGGACGACCGCCGGCTTTAAAGTGAGCCGGGGTGTGCGGCGCAGCTCCTCGGCCAGCTCGCCGCGGATCGAATAGGCAATATCGACCTCGCCGCGTTTGAGCGCCGCCAGCCGCGTCGTCTCCTCGGGGACCACCTTGAGGACCAGCCGCTTTACATTGGGAGGTTTGCGCCAATACTGGTCGAACGCCTCCAATACGAGCTCGACGCCGGGAGTGAACGAGACGAACTTGTAAGGGCCGGCGCCGATCGGCGCCTTCTTGAAGCCCTCGTCGCCGACCTTCTCGATATACCGCCGCGGCACGATCCAGCCCGCAGCGGTGGCGGTCGAGTAAAATGTCAGAAAATCCGGCCACGGTTCTTTGAGCCTGAAACGCAGGTGCCGCGGATCGGTGATTTCGATTGCCGCGACGCGTGCACTCATCAAATCGTGCGAGGCGCCGCGATAGCGCTCGAACGAGAATTTGACATCATCGGCGGTCACCAGCTCGCCATTGTGGAACTTCGCACCTTCGCGCAGTGTGAAGTCGTAAGTCAGGCCGTCCTCCGCCGACCATGCCTCGGCAAGGCTCGGCGCCAGCACCTGGCCGGGCATTGGTTTAACCATTGCGTCGTGCAGCGCGTAGAGCACCATGAATGGCGTGATGATCCCCGAGACGTCAGCCGGGTCGAACCACACCGGCGCCAGCGAGACATGGATGCCCCAGGTCAGCTGCCCTTCCGGGCCGACGGCGAAAGCTGCGTCCGGCGCGCCAGCGACTAGCCCCAAAGCTGTGAGAGCCAACATCTCCCGACGCGTCAATCCATTCACTTCGGCGATGGGTGCCGACCCGTTGAGATCGCTGACAGTCATCTCCATGGATCTCCTCCTTCAGGCACCTAGCTCCATTCTGGTGCCTATATTGGCTCGTAACATGAATTGCCGATCGCCATCTTCGCATTATGAAGGTCAGCGAGGTCTTACAGTTGCTCCGAGAAGACGGCTGGTACCTCGTCACGACGAAGGGAAGCCATCGCCAGTTCAAGCATCCGACGAAACCCAGCCGGGTTACCGTTGCAGGCAAGCCCAGCGATGATCTTGCGCCCGGGACCCTCAACAGTATTCTGAAACAAGCCAATCGCAAGCGGTGAACAACACATGCGTTATGCCGTGGTTATCGAGAAGGCAGCCGACAACTATTCGGCATATGTACCGGATCTTCCTGGCTGTATCGCCACAGGGGTTACCGTCGAGGAGACAGAGCAACTGATCCGGGAAGCTATCGGAATGCACTTGGCCGGCTTACGGGAGGATGGGTTGCCCATTCCCCAGCCGTCGAGTCAGGTCGAATACGTTGAGGTCGCAGCCTGATCGCTCAGAGCGCCGCGAAGAGGGGGGCGCGGGTCTGCGCGAATTCCTCGACGGCGTCGGCGAGCTTCTCGCCGTCGTCCTCATCGAGCGCGATCGACAACGCGAACATCCCGCGCTTGGCAAACCAGATGCCGCGCGCGGTAAGGTCGAACCAGAAGAGGTCTCGCAATGCGCCATTGCCGCGCTCGGCGTCCTCCTGCGAGCGGACCGGTTGGTCGGTCATGTGCACCGACAGCATCGAGCCGATGCCGGTGAACTGCATTGCGAGCCCGTGCCGGCGTGCAATGCCGTTCAGCCCCTGGCGCAGACGGTCGCCAAAATCGTTGAGCGCGCGGGCGCGCTCCGGTGTGTAGAGCTCGGTCAGCCCCGTGAGCCCGGCGCTCATCGTCAGCACATTGTTGGTGAAGGTGCCGGCATGCTGTAACGCGTCCGGCCGGCGCGGGTCAAAGCGCTCCATGACATCGGCGCGCCCGCCAAAGGCGCCAAAGCTCATGCCGCCGCCGACATATTTGCCCAATGTCGTCAGGTCGGGAAGGATGCCGTGAGCCTCCTGCAAGCCGCCCGGCGCCAGGCGCGAGGTCATGACCTCGTCGAAGATCAAGAGCGCCCCGGTCTCGTCGGCCAATGCGCGCAGCCCGGCGAGAAACGCGCGCTCCGCCGGGATGCAGCCGGTCGTGCCCTGCATCGGCTCGACCAGGATTGCTGCGAGCTCGGCGCGGTGCGGCCGCACCAGCTCCTCGGCCCCCGAAAGATCATTGTAGGGGCCGAGCAGATAATCGAACGGCGCGTTGAGCGCGCTGCCATGGCCGCGGAAATAAAACACGCCGCCATGATAGCCGCCAGCGAACACGAGGATTTTCGGCCGCCCGGTGATCGCCCGCGTCGCGCTGACCGCCATCAGATTGGCCTCGGTTCCCGAGTTCGTGAAACGCACCAGCTCGATCGACGGGAACCGGGCGCAGATCGCCGCCGCGAAACGCGCCTCAAGCGCGTTGTGCGCGCCGAAATTGAGACCGCCGTCGAGCGCCGCCTCGATCGCGCCGCGGATCGCGGGATGCGAATGGCCGTAAATGCCGGCCGTGAACTCGCTGAGGAAATCGACATATTCGTGCCCGTCGAGGTCCCATAGCCGCGCCCCCTCGCCACGCACGATCGTCAGCGGAAACGGGTCGACATGGATGGCCGATCGGGTGTTCCCGCCCGGCATCACGGCGCAGGCGTCAAGGTGCCGGGCGAGGCTCTTCGGATTGCTCGCGCGGTACGCCTCCTCCGCCTCGGCGAGCGCGGCGGTGATGTCGATGTTGGCGGGCGAGTTTACGGTCATCGCGTCTCCGATAATTCGCGCCGATCCAATCTACACCTCTCGATAACCATCGCGGATCAATTCTCCGCTGCTCGGAGCCAATTTTTTGGTATCGGCCCACAGGGCAGATGATTGGTTGCGCAGCGACGGGGCCGACAAGTGGACATTCCTGCTAAAGCCGTCACCGCTGCGGCGGTCGTCGCGGCGGTCCCGTGCGGTTGGGCGCTAGGCGTCATAGCGGCGCAACTGATCGCCGGCCCTGATATCGGCGTGCTGCCGGCCGCGACCATACCGCTTGGCGTTCTCGCTGCAATGTGGCTTGCGCTTTCGTCCCGGCTCGGTGTCTGGACCAGGTTCACCATCCTTGTCGTCACAACCGGACTGTTCCTCCTGTTCGACTAGCGCCCCGGCAGCGCTGATCGCACAGTGTAGTCAGACAGTGGCGCGATTGCGGAGGGCGCGAATGGCGCAGACTACCAGCAGGTAGATCAGACAGAGCGGCGAGAGCAGGATAACCGTCAGCGGCCACAAGTTGGAGCCATGCGCGAGCGCGAATGCCGAAAACGCCACCGCCGGGCCAATGACCGCCAGCGGCACCAGCGATGCGATCCGCCAGCCCCCGACCCAGGTATACGCAAACCACCCCTGCAGGATGAAATAGAGGGGCACGATCGCCGTGACGAGCAGGCCTATCCCATCCGCCATCTTCAGGGTTCCGATGCCGGGACCGCGGCCGCCAAATCAGGATCCGCGGTGGATCGGATCGATCCAGCGAACCTCTTCCGGCCGCTCGATCGGTTCGATGTCGAGATTGACGACGACCGCCTCGTTGTCGCTGCGCACCAATACGCATTCGAGCGACTCGTCGGTCGACGCGTTGATCTCCTGGTGCGGCACATAGGGCGGCACAAAGATGAAATCGCCGGGGCCGGCTTCGGCGACATATTCGAGGCGCTCGCCCCAGCGCATCCGCGCCCGCCCCTTGAGGACGTAAATGACGCTTTCGAGATGGCCGTGATGATGCGCGCCGGTCTTCGCATTGGCATGGATCTTGACCGTTCCGGCCCAGATCTTCTGCGCCCCGACACGGGCGAAATTGATCGCCGCGGCGCGATCCATACCCGGGGTCTGCGCGGTATTCGGGTCGAGCTGGTCGCCCGGGATCACCTTGACCCCGTGAGTTTTCCAATCGATCTGGCCGTGCTCTTCGCTCATCTCGATCTCGCTGCGCGGGTTGAGACTGCTGCTGATATGGTTGCTCCGTAGCGCAAAAGGAGTTGCCGATGAAGCTCGCCGTGCCCGATCTGATCTCGAATTCCTATTTCCCGGCGGTAGCGGCGGTCGAGCTCGGATTTTTCAAAGAGCAAGGTCTCGACGTCGCGCTCGAGCTGATCTTCCCGGTCGACAAGGCGTATGAAGCGATGCGCGATGGCGCGGTCGATTTTGTCGGCGGCTCGGCGCATTCGGCGCTCGCCGCCTTTCCCGAATGGCAGGGCGTCAAGCTGCTGTGCGCGCAGGCGCAAGGCATGTACTGGTTTCTCGTCATGCGCGCCGATATCGGCGCGGCGCGCGGCGATGTCGGCGTCGTTCGCGGGCGATCGATCGGCGCCGCGCCCTGGGTCCAGATGGGTCTGCGCCGGCTGCTGATCGAGGCCGGCATTGACCTCGAGCGTGACGGTGTGAGGATCGCCCCGGTGCCGGGAGCTTCGGGCGCCGGCGTCAATTTCGGCCTCACCGCCGCGAAAGCGCTCGAAGACGGCAAGATCGACGGGTTCTGGGCCAACGGCATGGGCGCCGAGGTCGCAGTGCGGCGCGGTATCGGCGCCGTCGTGCTCGATGTGCGGCGCGGTGACGGGCCGAAGCCATGCTTCAACTATACGATGGCCTCGCTCGCGGCGGCCGACCGGCTGATCGACGCCTCTCCCGACACTGCCGCTGCGGCGATCCGAGCGATCGTCAGGACCCATAGCGCGCTCAGAGCCGATCCCGCCCGCGCCGCCGCGGTGGGTCGCAGGCTGTTTCCGCCCGCTGAAGCAGAACTGATCGCCGAGCTGATCCGCCGCGATCTGCCCTACTACGACGCCACGATCTCGCCCGAATTTGTCACGGGAATGAGCCAATTCGCGCGCGACGTCGGCATCCTCAACGGCGATGTCCCCTACGGGCAGGTGGTCGCCACCCGCTTTGCGCCATTGTGGCAGACTTGACGGCTTCTGCGCATGATCGCTCAATGGCCTATATCCATCGCATGAGCGCCATGGCAGAACCGGAAATTAAGAGCAGGATTGCCGATCCCATAGTCCTCTCGGCCCTACGGGAGCTCGACCGCAGCCTCCATGAAAGGTTTGAAGGCAGATATCTCAAGCTCCTGTTGTTTGGCAGCCGGGCGAGAGGGGACAACCTT
>Ga0306926_10010735_pt1 | contig 10136 bp, 11 predicted proteins | sample flu12Cox44000178_FD_203759 | JGI IMG/M metagenome (GOLD analysis project Ga0306926, IMG submission 203759) | Lab enrichment of tropical soil microbial communities from Luquillo Experimental Forest, Puerto Rico - flux8day.12C.oxic.44.000.178 (v2)... | ecosystem: Environmental > Terrestrial >... | reverse complement strand
CCTTCTCGCGCGAGGACTTCACCTATGATCACGCAGGTGACGTCTATCGCTGTCCCGGCGGCAAGGTCCTCACAACGACTGGAACACTGGTGAACGATGGTGCCACGATGCTTTACGTCTCCACCAAGCGCGATTGCGATCGATGCGCCCTCAAGTCTCGATGCTGCCCTAAGCAGGCTTCGCGGAAAGTACCGCGCTCAATCTATGAGGGCGCTCGCGACATGGCGCGCCAGATCGCAAGATCGTGGGAAGGCCACAGTTCGCGTCGGCTCCGCAAAAAGATCGAGATGCTGTTTGCGCACCTCAAGCGCATTCTCAAACTCGACCGTTTACGGTTACGAGGCCCAAATGGCGCGCGCGACGAGTTCATTCTCGCGGCCACTGCCCAGAACCTTCGCAAGATGGCCAAGCTGATCCCGATGCCCACGTTAAGGCCGACATAGAAAACCCACAGCGGTGCTCGGCCGCTTCGCCGCTTGCGCCATTACAATGAATTACTGCCGGTCTTTTTCAACGGAATCGGCCCAAAGCGGCGGTCCCGGAATGTCTGCTCTCACGCCGCTGTTGGGGGTAGAGCGAAGGGTCTCTTTGCTTTCATCAGTGACGCGCGATATGGATCATGAGAACGCGTGCTTCACGCGCTCCATTGCGGGGTGCAATGGAAAATTATGCATGCTTCGCCCTGAGCAGCACATCCTGTGGCACGTCGTGCAGAAAGTACGTTCCGTGATCGAAGTCCGTCGCATAGCCGCCCCGCGCCGCAGCTTGAAGGCATACGGTTCAGCGACGTCGAAAGGGCGCGGTGTCACTACCCGTTGCACCAATCCCGTGCCGATGCCGAGCGTCTTGCCAATCTTCACTATGCCCGTGTAGAGGCGCCGGATGCGCTTTTCCAGGTCAGCCCTGCTCATGCCCCAGCGCTTTTCATCTGCACTCCGCTCGCCGTCCTTCTTGTTGCCGCGGCCCCCCGCCCTGAGCGAGCAGGGCGATTGGGTCGAGAACATTCCGGATCTGCCAGGCACGGCACCAACAGTCCATATGTGTGGGGTCATTCCTCGGATGTGATGTCTGGAGATTTTATCACTCTGCCTCATCTAGGGAGACCCTCGCGATCCCAAACAACCCAAGCACTTGCGCGGCCCCGGTGGACAAGTCAATGCAGCGTCCCTTCACGAACGGACCGCGGTCATTTATCCGGACGGTGACGCTTCGCCCGGTTGAGTGTGAGGTGACCGTGACGTGAGAGCCAAATGGTCTGGTGCGATGCGCTGCGGTCATCGCGTTTGGGTCCATCCGCTCGCCCGATGCGGTTCGGCCGCCGCTGTAGCCATATCGAGAAGCAACGCAAGTTTCGGCAAATGCCGATGTAGACAAGCAGGTGACCACCAAGGCGGCGCATATCGGGCGGACCATCGTCTCACTTTCAACATCGAGCCCCGATCGGCAAACTTTTCCGGTGCCTCTAGGTTCCTGTGAGAGCCTCAGAATCGTGAAGCGGGATGTCGCACCGTGCAATGCGCACATCTGCGCGCAGGAGAGCAGCTTGCTGCTTAGCACCGAAATGATGCAATGCGTCACATGCTCATTCAGCGAAAGAGTTCTGGTTGAGCCTGAATCCGAACCTAACCATGCCGCCACATAACAAGGAGCTGCTCGAGGCGTACGTCGCATGTCCGTCGAGCGTGCGGATCTATCACACACTGGGGATCAATCGTCGTTCGCGGGGCCAGCGCGAGTCGTCGCGAATGTCGGTGACGATATGGTTTTCGGGGTCGAGGCGGGCGCGCCGCTCGATGGTGGTGCGATGGTGTTGATGGTGCTCGCGTCGCTTCCTCCGCTGCCTGAGACCGCAAATTCGCAACATGACCGAACTCACCTGATTGATATGGATCAACCGAGCCCAACACGGTCACACTAGTAATGCTTGTCCGATGCAAACTGAATCAGGAACAGAATGATGAAAGCCTTGCTAATTTCCGCCCTACTTGCGATCGCCACTCTCACGCCTGCAGCGGCTCAGGTCGAACTGAAAACTTATGCCAACGCCGACGGCTATGTTGACGTCCAAGCTCTCACTTGCGCCCAGCTTGCCAACACTTATCAAGAAGACGCTGACTATTTAACCGTGTGGTATAGCGGGTGGTACAACGGACTCGCAAAAAAACATATGATGAAAGTCGATCGTGCAAAGGGCCTTGAGCACGAAATCATCGTCCACTGCAAGGAACACCAAGACAAAAAGGTCATTCAAGCCATCGACGTCGTGTTCAAGAATTACAGAGCACAGAACGGCATCAAAATGAAAGAATAACTGGTGTTGGTCGGAGGGTGGAGCGAGGCCGCGTTTCGCCCCCCAACCGGTAAAGAACGCGTGTAACTACGATAATCCAGCAGATTTCCCCCGATCATCAATATCTAGCTCGCTACCTCAGATGATCTTTTCTGAGCAACTGATACTTGAGTGGGGCCGTTTGGGTTCAGCGCGGCCTGCTGTTCGAGTCGCTTCATTTCTGCAGCCAACGGGTCTTCAAATGAATACGATTATGTCCCAACTCATTTCGAAATATTAATTTTACGGCCAGCGTAACGTAATGCGGGAGCCTGCATTTTACGTGCCAGAAGCGCGAGCAACCGCGCGCTGAAACAGTTGCTGTAGCACCTCCCATGACGAACAAAACTGCAGGATCGAGTTTAGTCGACGAGCAGCAAGAGGGCCTTACTGTGAGTGGTCACGGACAACGCGAGGCGGCCCTGCTGGTCGATGCTGTTTATTGGAAGGACCAGGTCGTCAATGACGTGCGAAGCGAGCAAGGTCGCCTCTGCGCACGAGAGCATCAGGTTTCGGTCAATCTCATCAGCGAGGTGGCCCTCCTGATCGCTGGCTATATCGCCCGCGGCGAGGTCCTCGTCAGCCCGGCTGATACGGTCAGACGAGCCTTAAACCGGAACGAGTTGCCGATCAGCGCCCGCCAAGCGGGGCGGGTCGCAAAGTTTCTCGAAGCCCGAGGGCATGGGGCCTCGCTCCGCGCTTGCATGATGGCGAGAGGCGAAGCTTCGTCGTCCCTCTAAAGAATGCGCGCTAGTGCGTACAAAACCGCGATAATCGATGCATGGCCGAGCGTGGTGGTTTTTGAGGCGCCGAGACGCTGTCCGTGGCGTAAGAAGCCAAATCGTTGGCGCGCAATCACAAGACTTGCCGTTCGATTTTTTCTAAGTGTCAGTTGCGATCCCTGGTGGAGGCCAGCCCCCGTTCAGGCTGAGGATCGTCGGCGGCTCCGGTGTGTCGTCAGCGCCGGCGGCGGCCGTTCGCTTGGCGTTCGGCTCGCGTTCTCGGCATCCGGTCAGGGTGTCGGGCCGTTGCCGTCAACGCTCTCCGGCCAACAATCCGCCACTATGTTTTTCACAGCGACTGTCCCAACCTCTACACGCGCAACTATGACGACGAGCAATTTCCAGTGTCCGAACTGCCACGCAGAATATAAAGTTGTCCGCGTCGAAGCTCCGCCGACGCATGACCAGCCGTTGCTGTGCCTTAGTTGCGGCGGCCCTCTCAACAATCGCGAAGGCAAGTTTGCCCTGAAGTATTTCCGCGTTGACGACGGACCCGGACAATCTTCACGAAACAATCGCAAGCCACACTTCTAAAGCTGCCTCAGTGGGCGGCCTCTTTCATCTTGGCTGTTGCTTTTTCGCCCGAAAGAACATCATCAGTGAAACGCTCGATCCACGGCCGAGGGGCAAAAATTTTTGGGAAAAGCATGCACCCGCGTGCGCGGGCAGGTCGCGTGAGGCCCGATGTATCTTATGATAGAGACGCCCCGGCTAGTTCGCTGCCAAACTCGGCGGCGATGACTTCGCAGTTACAGCGCCTCTCTCGCAAACATCGAGTCGTCCCGGTCGAATGCGCGAACCCTGACTGCCGCGCGCGCTATGTCGCCGTGCTTACCGATGATCCGCCGGATTGGATTCCGCACTGCATTGAATGCAGTACGCCATTGGGAACCGTGCGGGGCCGCGCTGTCTATTCCTTATTCGCAGAAATCGATTGAACGCGCCGAACGGCGAACGGCTACCGCAAAGCCGCCCGAGGCTCTTGCGGTGAACCCAAATGGGGCTATCCATCGTTCGCAGGCCCGCACTGGTCAGATATTTGCGGAGAACCAAGCCGCCGGTGGCAGCGCCGTGTCACTTTTCCCCTTTCGACGAACACGTCGAGGCGGCATGACACATTAGACCGCGAGTGTCGTCGCAATGGTTCCAACCCAGTTAGTCACCGTTAGGTCGTTTCGCAAATAGCTCGTGCTCTCTGCTGGCGAAGTGCTCTCTGCTGGCGAACTGCGTCTTTCGCCGTATCGTTGGGAGCCGTCTCGTATTTTTGCTCAAAGTCGCTGATGATCGAGAGAAACTGCTGCTGCTGCGCCGGCATGTCGGCGGCCGAGGCGATCTTTGGATCTTCGGCTCCAAGCTGCATCGTGGCGGCAGGCGGTTCGGGCTTGGCGGCAGGCGGTGCCACGTTCTCTGCGGGCTTGGCCGCAGGTAGTGCCACGTCCTCTGCACGCTCGGCGGCAGGCGATGCAGCATTCTCTGCAGGCTTGGCGGCAGGCGGTGCAGCGTCCTCTGCGGCAGCCAGTACGTCCGCCGTCAAGTTGGAATTGACGAGATAAACCGCGCCGAAAAATATTAGCCCCGCCGCGATTACCAGGCGCGCAATCCAGGCGACTATTTCTCGCGTTGACAGTCTCTCATACATGGCATCAGCCGAACGAGGTTGGGCGGATAAGCCGAACGACGGCCTCGCGCGAGCTATCGCACCCAACGAACCCCCAAGACGGGTTGACGAAGCTATGAACCCGCTCACCAGACGGAAGAAGACTTTCGGCTTGGTCGGGCGTCAAAGTGAGGTTGTTGCCAGACATAGGTATGCCCCCGTAGTAGCGTGCCCACTTTTTTAAGCAGACCTACGTTCGTTCGGAAATGATATTTGGACTCACCACCTTGTGGTTAATTGCGAGGCGCGATGTTGCGGCGGGTGGTGACTGCGATGCATCACCGAAGCGGTCGCCGCAGCCGGCCGAAGCCGTGGACCCATCGCTGGCATGCAGCAGGGACGAGCAACGTCTGGCACGGCTGCGCGCGGAGCCTGACACGGACCAAATTGTGAGGTTCGAGAAGGAGCTTGCATGCGAAAACCTGCGACCACAGGTCCAGCGCTTGCGCGAGAGCGTCGGTGGTGAGCCGGCGGTCCCTCCGGCGGCCAGGAATTCGACCCGGCAGCAACAGGTCGATGCCGGGCCTCCATTCGGTCTCCTTGTATGGCTTCGGATCCTTCAGCGGCTTCGTAGCGGAGCACAAAGCGAGGAGAGACAACTTGAGTGGTCCTTCGTAGCGTCACTCGCGTGACGCAGGATTAGATCCGTATCTCCTCCGCCAGTGCGGCCCGCACACCCTCGCCCATCATCGTGCCAAGGCAGGAATTGACTGCACCTCGCCAAAACAGATCTGTTCGCAGCCGTTCTGGAAAGAAGTTCGGAAGCGTATGTAACGCGTCGGCAACATCCGACGGCGTGACGGCGCCCGACAACAGGCGAGCGATCTCCTCCCCACGCGGATCACGCAACGCGAAGCGCGTACCGTTGTCGAGGCGTCCAAGGCAGTAACGCATCCAGGCTGCAACGGCGAACGCAAAGGGTCTGATATCGAGACCACTCTCAAGTGCTTCAAGGGCCGGCGCGAAAATTCGCTGTGGTAGCTTCTCAGTGCCGTCCATCGCAATCTGGTAGGTCTCGTGCGCAATAGCAGGATTGGCGAAACGCGACAACAGCTGCCGCGCATAATCAGAAAGGTCGATCCCGGATAATCGCGGCAAGGTCGCGGCAGCGGCCTTGAAGTGCCGCTCGATCAGAGAAGTGAACCCCTCCGGCCCGACTGTGTCGCGCACATAGCGTCGGCCGCTCAGGAAGCCGGCATACGCGAGCATCGAATGCGCGCCATTGAGCATGCGCAGCTTCATCGCCTCATAGGGCCGCACGTTGTCGACGAACAGTGCCCCGCCCGCCTCCCAGGCCGGACGTCCGCTGGGGAAACGATCGTCAATGACCCATTGCGTGAACGATTCGGTCTCGACCGGTGCCCGGTCGATACAGTTCGTCAGGCGCAGCGCATCCTCGCGCGTCTGCTCGGTGGACGCCGGGGTAATGCGGTCGACCATGCAGGACGGGAACGAAACGTTCTCGGCGATCCAATCGGACAATGCCGGATCGAGCCGGCGGGCGAAATCGACCACGCCGTGTCGAACGAACTCGCCATTATCCGGCAAGTTATCGCAGCAAAGCACCGTGAACGGCTGTACTTGTGCGATACGCCTGCGCCGAAGCGCCTCCGTCAGGAGGCCGAGCACGCTGAACGGATAGGTTGGCTTTCGCAGGTCGGCGGCGATTGCCGGATGGCGGACATCGACGGTCATCGTGCTCCGAGCGATGCCGTAAGCCTTTTCCGTTACGGTCATCGCGACAATGCGCGTGCGCCGATCAGTGAGACTTGTCATGAGATCTTCAGGCGCACGGCTGGCCGCGATGACGCGCTCGATGCTTCCAATCAACCTGGCGCGCAGGTTGGATGCGTCGCGCTCGATCAGGGTGTAGAGACCATTCTGCGGATTGAGCGCATCGGCAAGCTCGACGCTACGCAGGCTTGCGCCCACGATCCGCCAATCGCCGCCGGCCGCCGCGAGCGCGGCATCAGTATAGTCGGCCTGATGGGCACGGTGAAACGCGCCGATCCCGAGATGGACGATGCCGTGGCGGTGTCGGGCCGGCTCGTAGGTCGGTCGAAGCGCCACGCCGGTGACGTCGGCAAGCGACGACAGGCGCTTCGGCGCACTCATACCGACAATCCGATGGACGGATGAGAAAGCGCGGTGAAGATGCCGCGCAGTTCCGCAAGCCCCTTGAGGCGGCCGATGGCGGGATAGCCGGGCTGTCCGCTGCGGTTGAGGTCGTCGAGAATGTCATGGCCATGATCCGGACGGAACGGAATCGACCGGTCGGCGCGGCCTTCCGCCTTGCGCCGTCGCTCCTCGCGCAGAGCAGCTGCGATGACGGCGACCATATCGGTGTCGCCGCCGAGATGCTCTGCTTCGTAAAAGGAACCGCGGATGCCGCTCGACTCGCGTTTGACGTTGCGCAAATGGAGGAAGTGCACGCGCGCACCCAAGCGCTGCATCATGCCCGGCAGGTCGTTGTCGGGCCGCGCCCCGAGCGAGCCCGTGCAGAGCGTGATGCCGTTCGCGGGCGAATCCACCGCGTCCATCACCGTGGCATAGTCGGCCTCGGTCGACATGATCCGCGGCAGGCCGAGCAAACCGAATGGCGGATCGTCGGGATGGCAACACAGGCGCAGGCCCAGCCGTTCGGCGATGGGGGCGACCTCGCTGAGGAAATCGACGAGATGCGCGCGCAGCCGATCGGCGGAGATGTCGCGATAGTCCGCGAGGTGCGCCCGCACGTCGGCCAGCGTGAAATTCTCGGCAGCGCCAGGCAGGCCGAACACGACGTTGCGCGCCAGCGTCTCCTTTTCCGGTTCGGTCATCGCGGCATGGCGCTGGCGCGCCCGCTCGACCACCAATCCGGGAAAGTCCGCATCCGCCCCGGGGCGGGCGAGGATAAATATGTCGAAGGCCGCGAAGTCGACGAAGTCATAGCGCATGCAAGTGGCGCCGTTCGGCAACCGCCAATGCAGGTGCGTCCGCGTCCAGTCGAGCACGGGCATGAAGTTGTAGCAGATGACCTCGATGCTGGCGGCCGCGAGGTTTTCAAGGCTGGCCTTGTAGTTCTCGACGTGCGCGCGCCAGTTGCCTCTCTGCTTCTTGATGTCCTCCGACACCGGCAGGCTCTCCACCACGTCCCAGCGCAGGCCGGACGGATGGCCGTCCTTCATGCGGCCGATCGCCTGCTGCCGTTTTATGATCTCGCCGGGAGTCCAGACCTCACCGGTCGGAAGGTGATGCAAGGCGCTCACGACCCCCTCGACGCCTGCCTGCATCATGTCGTCAATGGATACGTGGTCGGGCGGCCCGAACCATCGCCACGTCTGTCTCATGGTGTGATCTCCTTCTGAAGCGGCGCGGGCGCGGATGCCTTCAAAGCTGCTTCCGCATAGCACGTAAAATTACAGTTGACTAGTATGGTAGTCAACATTATGGAAGGCAATGACCGTAGACCCAGAGAAGATTTCAACGGAAGGCGCGGCAGACCGGCGCGATTTCACCTGGCCGTTGGAACTGACCAGTCCGGTCAGGCCGCAGATTTACGTCGGGCTCCGGCAGCGCATCATTCGCAGCGAGATTCCCCCTGGGACCGCCCTTTCGGAGGCCGAGATAGCGCGGCGATTCTCGATCAGTCGCCAGCCAGTGCGGGAAGCCTTTATCAAGCTCGCCGAGGAAGGACTGCTCGAGGTCAGGCCGCAGCGAGGCACTTTCGTTCGCAAGATCAGCAAGACAGCGGTTATGGACGCGCGCTTCGTGCGCGAGGCAATCGAGGCGAACATCGTGCGTGAGGTGGCAGCCCAAAGCGATGCCGGTCTTGTTGCCAGGCTGCGCAAGCAGCTCGTCGCCCAGCGAGCCGTGCCGGTGGGCGAGTTCAACGACTTCATGCGGCTGGACGAGGAGTTTCACTGGACCTTGGCGCACGCCGCCGGCCGGCTTTACGGATGGAAAGTCATCGAAGACGTCAAGCTTCAGATGGATCGAGTTCGTTACCTCTCCTTGCGCAGCTTTCCGCAGGGCAAGCTCGTACGTCAGCACACCGCCATCGTCGATGCAATTGAATCTGCCTCGCCCGATGAGGCCGAGAGCAAAATGCGCGAGCATTTGCGACTGATCATGGACGACCTTCCATCGATCGAAACGCAACACCCCGATTTTTTCACGCCGGTATAGGACCGGCGAAGCTGGCTCATCCTGGAAAGGTGACGCCAGCCAACAAGAACCAGGTGAGGACTGTCCATGAAGATCAGGGCCTGCGTGCTCCATGGGAAGGGCGATGTGCGTATCGACACGCGCGAGGTCGGCAATGTCGGTCCGAAACAGGTCCGCGTACGCGTCGGCGCCGGCGGCATTTGCGGCTCTGATATCCATTATTTCTGGGATGGCGGCATCGGAACGATCCAAGTCAGCGAACCTATCATCCTCGGCCACGAAGTCGCCGGCACCGTCGAAGCCGTCGGCGGCGAGGTCGCCAACGTCAAGCCGGGGGACCGCGTCGCGCTTTGTCCCAGCCTGCCCTGCGGTCATTGCCGCTTCTGCCAGATCGGGCAGCAGCAGCATTGCCTCGAAATGCAATTTTTCGGCAGCGCGATGCGCAAGCCTCATTGCAATGGGGGCTTTCGAGACGAGATCATCGTTGAGGATTTTCAGTGCGAGCCGGTCGGCAATATCGGGCTGGACGAAGCCGCCTGCGCCGAGCCGCTCTCCGTCGGCCTGCACGCCATCAACAATGCAGCCGGCGTGTTCGGCAAGCGTGTCCTGGTGATGGGAGCAGGGCCGATCGGCGCCCTGCTCGTGGGTGCTGCGAAGCTTGCCGGCGCGCAAGAAATCGTCGCCGTCGACCTCGCTGATGCGCCGCTCGCAGCCGCCGTCAAGATGGGCGCGAACTCGACCGTCAACGCCCGAACCGAGCCAGACCGGCTCGCTTCGCTCTACTCCGCCGACAAAGGCTATTTCGATGCGGGCTTCGAATGCACCGGCGTCGATATCGCGCTCGGCAACATGTTCCCCGTCGTCAAACCGCGGGGGACAATCGTGGCGGTGGGCGTCAGCAGCGGAGCCCACGTTCCCTTCAACGCCCTGGTCGGCAAGGAGATACGCCTCGCCGGCACGCATCGCTTTCATGCCGAATATCCGATCGCGGCGCGGATGATCGCGGAGCGACGCGTCGATGTGCGTCCGATCATCACCGCGACGCTGCCGATGGACCGTATTCGCGACGCTTTCGACCTCGTGCGCGATCGCTCATCGCAGATGAAGGTGCAACTGACTTTCGCGACGTAGAGAGACGCGATCGAAACCAGAACGGGAGGAACAATGAGTACGACGACTACGATGGACAGTGAACACGTCCGACTCCTGTCGGACGAGGCGA
>Ga0306926_10010734_pt1 | contig 10136 bp, 8 predicted proteins | sample flu12Cox44000178_FD_203759 | JGI IMG/M metagenome (GOLD analysis project Ga0306926, IMG submission 203759) | Lab enrichment of tropical soil microbial communities from Luquillo Experimental Forest, Puerto Rico - flux8day.12C.oxic.44.000.178 (v2)... | ecosystem: Environmental > Terrestrial > Soil... | reverse complement strand
CCGTGATGGGCGAATTTGCGGGTCGCCTCGCGGTACCACTCGTCCCAGCCGGGCGCGTGATGCAGCAGCACCATGCCGGAGAACGGGCCCGACCCCAACGGCCGGGCGACATAGGCCGAGATCGGCTCGTTCTTGTCGCCATTGATCGAGATCGTCTCGGCAATCATGCCTTCATAGGCCATCGTCGTTACCTCCTTGTTGTTGCAAGCAGGCCGCCCGGCCGGCGGCCGTTCCCGCCTGATGGTAAGCGCAGACGCGGGCCCGGGTCCATCTCCGGATGTACACGGCTATCCGAATCTTGTTGCCGCAGCCCCTCGGCGAGACGCTAAATTACCTTCACTGTCACTTTTCGCAGGCAGCCTCGCCATGCCCGAAGCATCCTCTGCCCAGTCGACCCAAAAAGTCGCGCTCTACGCAAATGTCGGAGCAGATCTGACGCACTACGACGTCGATGTCGCGCGGGCGGAGTTGATCAAACGTGCGACGGTCACGTTGCCCGCCAGTGTGCAATATGCTTGGCCGCATGTCTCGAGACGCTATCTCTATGTTGCGACCAGCAGCAGCGCCTCGGGCTATGGCGCGGCCGGGACCGAGCATCACGTCACGGCGTTACGTATCGATCAGGCGAGCGGCGCGTTGACCCCGCACGGTGCGCCGATACGGCTGCCGACCCGCCCGATCCATATGACCACGGACATCCCATCAAGAAATATTTTGGTGGCGTTCAACAATCCGAGCGCGCTGCGCGTCTACCGCATCAACGAGGACTTCACGCCGGGTGGGGAGGTGAAGCAGCCGAGCCCGATCGACACCGGCATTTTCGCCCATCAGGTGCGGGTGAGCCCCGACAACCGGCTCGCTATTCTGGTGACCCGCGGCAACGAGGGGACCCCGACCAAGGCGGAAGATCCGGGGGCGCTGAAAGTCTTCGACTACAAAGATGGGGTGCTAACCAACGATATGTCGATCGCGCCCAATGGCGGGAAGGAGTTCGGCCCACGGCATATAGATTTCCATCCCTCGAAGCCTTGGATGTACGTGTCGATCGAGACACAAAACAAGATGTACACCTATCTGTTGGAGGACGGCAGGATCAAACCGGGGATGGCCTACCGCGCGGAGACTCTGGCGGAGCCGAACAACATCAGAGCGCGACAGGCGGCCGGTACGGTCCATGTCCATCCGAACGGGCGTTTTTTGTACGGGGCGAACCGTGCCCAGGCCACGACCGAGTTTCAGGGCAAGCAAGTCTTCAAGGGCGGCGAAAACAGCATTGTTGTGTATTCGATCAATCAATCGACCGGCGAACCGACGCCGATCCAGCACATCGAGACGCAAAAGATCCACCCGCGCACCTTTCACATCGACCCGAGCGGCAGGATGCTGGTCGCGCAACACAATCTGCCGGTCAATGTGCAGGACGGCAACGCGGTCAAGACGCTCCCCGCAGGCCTGTCGGTATTCCGCATCGGCGATGACGGCAAGCTGACCTTCGCGCGCAAATACGATGTCGATGTCGGCGACAAGACCATGTTCTGGATGGGCATGGTGCCGCTGTAACGCGCGCTAGAGGCTGACGCCCTGCTGCACAGCCCAGAAAGGCATTGCCATGCCCGTGGAGATGATCGGCTGGATCGCGCCGCGGGTCTCGTCGGAGCTGATCCCGCCGTCGGGGCCGCCTTTCGACACCGAGGTCATCGCCGCGACCGCACGCATTCACGAGCGCGCCGGCTTCGATCGCGTGCTGATCGGCTATTTCTCGGACGCGCCCGACGGGTTTCTCGTCGGAGCGCATGCCGCGTCGGTCACCAGGCGCCTGGGTTTCCTATTGGCGCACCGGCCGGGGTTCGTGGCGCCCCCGGTCGCCGCACGGAAGCTGGCAACGCTTGACCAGCTGAGCCAGGGCCGGCTGGCGGTGCACATAATTACCGGAGGCAGCGATGCGGAGCAGGCCAAAGACGGCGACTGGACCGACCATGAGGCTCGCTATCGACGATCCGGCGAGTACGTCTCGCTGTTGCGCCGAGCCTGGACCGAGGCGGCGCCGTTCGACCATGAGGGCGAATTCTACCGGACCCGCGGGACTTATTCGGAAATCCGTTGCCGGCAGCAGCCGCATATCCCGATCTATGGCGGCGGCGGCTCCAACGACGCGATCCGCGCGCTGGCTCCGCATGTCGATGTCTACATGCTATGGGGCGAGCCGCTGAAGGATACGGCGCTGTTCATGGATCGCGTGCGGCAACAGGCTAGCCTCTTTGGGCGCGACCCGACCTTCAGCCTGTCGACCCGTCCGATCCTGGCGGCCACCGAGGGGAAAGCCTGGGACCGGGCGCGGGCCATCCTCGACCGGGTGCTGATCAATCGTGGCGGCGCCCCCACGCCAATGCGCCAGAACATCGGCTCTCAGCGGCTGCTGCAGGCCGCCGCCGAAGCCGAGGTGCACGATACGTGCTTATGGACATCGCTCGCCGTCGTGACGGGCGCTCAGGGGAACTCGACCTCACTCGTCGGCACGCCAGAAACGGTCGCGGAGGCGCTGCTCGAATATTACAAGCTCGGCGCCACCAGTCTGTTGATCCGCGGCTACGATCCCCGACCCGACGCCGTTCAGTATGGCGAGGAGCTGATCCCGCGCCTGCGCGCGCTGGTGGCCGGCCATGACGCCGAGGGCGGCGCGAGGAGCGGGCAGCGACCGCGAGACGACAAATCGCCGGAGCCGGCTAGGGGTTCGGGTACATGCGCGCCTTGATTGCCTCCAGTTCGGCGATCACATCCGGGTCGACGATTCTCGTGAACCGCGGCACCGCCCTTCCCTTCCATTCGGCCGGTTTGAAAAACATGTGCAGCGGGCGCAGGTCGAAAAGCCCGCCGTTCCGGTAGGCGTACGCCTCCTCGTATAATGGCCGGTACACTTGCATGAATGCATCTTCGCTCCGGCAATCCTCCTCGGTGTGGTGGCCGACACCGAAAATATAATAGGCATAGTTGTTCAGCGGCCCGGCCGGGTCATGTTTGAAGTGGTAGTAATATCCGGGTTCGGGCCGCCGGCTCGGCGGTGGAATGTCGTAGGGCATGTTGGCAATTCGCCGCGGTTTCTGACTTTTCGACTAGGCGAAGGATTCGGTCATCGCCGAATAGACCAGAGTGCGCAAATCGCGGCGCAAGGTCAGCCGCGCCTCGCTGCCGATCACCTGGGTCATGAATACGACCGTCAATTCTTCCTTGGGGTCGATCCAGAAGGCGGTCGCAGCGGCACCACCCCAGAAATATTCGCCGAGTGAGCCCGGCAGCCGGGTTTTGGCCACGTTGACGTTGACCCCGCAGCCGATCGAGAAGCCGACACCGGCATAGCCGGACTCGCTGAACATGCCGGGCAACGCCATGTCGGCGATCTCCCGACCGTCGGGCAGGTAGTTCAGGCTGAACAGCGCCACCGTCTTGGGGCTCAGGATCTGCACGCCGTCGAGCGTGCCGCCATTCAGCATCATGCGGCAGAAGCGCAGATAGTCGTGCGCTGTTGACACCAGACCACCGCCGCCCGATTCCAATTTCGGCGGCTTGGCATAGGTGCTGTTTCGGGCGTCGTCCTGCAGCTTTAGCCCACGCCCCATGTCGGGCTGATAGCAGGAGGTGAAACGCTCGATCTTGTCCGACGGCACATAGAATGCGGTGTCGTTCATGCCGAGCGGCTCGAACAGGCGGGTGCGCAGAAACTCGCCAAAGCTCATTCCGGAGAGCTTCTCGACGAGATAGCCCAGCACATCGATCGCCACCGAGTAGTTCCAGGCGGTTCCCGGCGAGAAATCGAGCGGGATTTGGCTCAGCTGCTCGATCATCCCGTGCAGCCCGCCCGGGCTCTCGCGGTCGGTCACCTTGGCCCGGCGGTAGGCGGCGTCGACCGCGCTGCGCATCATAAAACCGTAGGTGAGGCCGGAGGTGTGGGTGGCAAGGTCGACGACCTTCATCGGACGCAAGGTCGGCGTCGTCAAAAATCCGGACGGGGCGTCGGGCAGCAATGAGGGCATGCCGCTGGCGTAGACGCCGAGGTTCTTCCAGGCCGGAATGTGGCTGTGGACGACGTCGTCGAGGCCGATCATGCCTTCTTCGACCAGCATCATCAGGGCGACCGCGGTGATCGGCTTGCTCATCGAGTAGATGCGGAAGAGCGCGTCCTCGCGCATCGGCTTGCCGCGCTCGATGTCCATCTGTCCGCACATGCCGGTATGGACGAGCTGACCCTTGCGATAGACGTGAACCAGCATGCCGGGCAGATACCCGTCATCGACGTAACGGCGCTTCATCACCTGATCGAGCCGCGCGAGCCGCGCCGACGACATGCCTGCCGTTTCGGGTTTCATCAGTGTCTTCCTCCAAAGGCCAACCGTCGGCCGTCAGCATATGGCCCTACGAAGCGGAAAGCGACTTGGTCTACACTCGGCCGCTCATCAGGCGGCGGCAGCGAGGGCAAACAGAGTGAGCGAGTGGAGCGAGGTGACCCGGCCGATCCCGGTGCCGAACGAGTGGACAAGGCCGTTCTGGGATGCGGCGAAGCGCGGTGTTCTGGAATTGCAACGCTGCCAGAGCTGCGGGCATTTCCAGCACCCGCCCTACCCGACCTGTACCCAGTGTGTCTCGACCGACCTGAAATTTGAGCCGGTGCGCGGTTTGGGAACGATCAACGCCTACACGATCATGTACCACACCGGCGATAAGCGTTTCGCCTCGGCCGTGCCCTACGCCAGCATCATCGTCGAGCTCGATGATGCACCGGGCACGCTGATGGCCGGCAATTTGCTAGGAGCCCCCTATACCGAGGCGAAAGTCGGGCGGCGCGTCGAAATCGTCTTCGAGAAGCTCAACGATGACATCACACTGCCGCAGTTCCGCCTGGCACGGCCGACAACGGCCGAGTGAGAGGAATAACGGAGTTGCGTTTAACGGCGAACTGATGAAGCGGCGTGATTTCACCGCGAGCCTGTTCCTCGGCGCCTTGGCGCGGCCGGCCGGGGCGCAGCAAGCGGCTCGACAGCGCCGCATCGCCATCATCTCCGCAGCCATACCGGCCGCTCAGATTACAGACGAAGGTGTCAACTCCGCTTGGCGGGCATTTTATCTGGAATTGCACAGGCTTGGGTATATAGAGGGCAAAAATCTCGTCATCGAGCGGTTTTCCGCCGAAGGACATCTAGTGCGTGTGGCTGATCTAGCGGGAGAGGTCGTCAAGCGAAACCCCGAGCTGATCGTCTCAGAAAATAACCTCATTGCCCGCGCCCTCGGGGTGGCAACCACGGCTGTTCCAATCGTATCGTGGATGGGAGACCCCATCAGGGCTGGGATCGTTGCTAGCCTCGCGCGCCCAAGCGGAAACATCACTGGGGTTGTGGTGGAGGCTGGTGCCGAGATCGCCGGGAAGCGGCTCCAGATCCTTAAGGAAGCCGTGCCGTCGGCCGCCAAAGTCGCAGCGATCGTCGTGCACGCCGGTTTGATGGGCCAAGAGGAAGAAATCTTGCGGGAAACCGCCAGCCGATTACAGGTGGAGGTCATCAACTTACCGGTTGACGAGTCTACCACCGCAGAATATCCGCGGCTGTTCGCGGAAGCAGTACACGAGGGGGCGGACGCGCTATACGTCGGTCCAGCATCCCAGTTGGTTGCTTACCGTCAGCTTATTGCCCGGTTGGCCGAGAAATTCCGCCTGCCCGCGATCTATTGCTACCCCGAATTTGTCACCGTCGGCGGATTGATGTCCTATGGCCCCGATCTTACGGATCTGGGCCGCCAGGCGGCCAGGCAGGTTCACGAGATCCTCAGCGGAACCAAAGTGGGCGAGGTCCCGGTGTACCAAGCGGTCAGGTTTCCCCTCATCCTCAACCTGCAAGCCGCTCGCGCGATCGATTTTAAATTTCCGCCGTCCCTGCTCGGTATTGCCGACAAAGTCGTCGAATGAAGGCAAGAGGAGAGGCCATATGTGGGAGAACCGATGCAAAGTGGCCGTTAGCGGCGTGGGCTTTTCCAAAGTCACGCGCTCGGCTGAGATCCCGCTCGCGGCACACGCGCTGACCGCGGTCAAGGAGGCGGTCGCCGATTCCGGGCTGCAGATGTCCGACATCGACGGCCTCGCCACATATCCGGAATTGCCGGCGACCGGGCACGTGGAGGTCGACGGCATCTCGATCGTGTCGGTCAACTGCATGATGGCGATGCTGAAATTGCCCAATCTCAGCTGGCACATCCAGGTCGGCACGGTGAACATCGGCGGCGCGGTGCAGCAGGCGGTCAACGCGCTGCTCGCCGGGGTGTGCAGATACGCAGTGGTGTGGCGGGCGATGCACAACCCGCGCGGGACCTACCAGAATCTGCCGGGTGCTCAAGCGCAGGGTGCGGCGCAGTTCACGGCACCCTACGGCTTTGGCGGGCCCGGGCAAGGCATGGCGGTCGCCTATACCCGCTGGCTCGAGCGGCACAACCAGAACCGTGAGAAGATGGCGACATTGGCGGTGACCCAGCGCTGCCACACGCAGCACAATCCGCACGCCTATTTCTACGGCACGCCGCTGACCCACGAGGACTATCTGAACTCGCGGATGGTGGCCTACCCGTTCTGCCTTTTCGATTGCGACATTCCGGTTCAGGGGGCTGTCGCGATCGTTTTGACGACGGCCGACCGGGCGCGCGATCTGAGGCCGCGGCCGGCCTATCTCGCCGGCTACGGTCAGCGCCTCCATTTCGAGGTGGCGGGCCGCATCGGTAGCCTTGCCGATTACATGGAGGGCGGCCGCAGCTCGGCGAAGCTGACCTGGGAGCGGTCCGGCCTTGGTCCGCAGGATGTCGACGTCGCCCAGATCTACGACGGCTTCTCGGCCTCGGTAATCTACGGCCTCGAATCCTACGGTTTCTGCCAGCAAGGCACGGCACTCGATTTCATCCAGGACGGACGCATCGAGCTCGACGGCGAATTGCCGCTCAACACCTTTGGCGGCAGCCTCGGCACCGGCCGCATCCACGGCCTCTGGCACATCATCGAAGGGGCGCTGCAGGCGTCGGGCCGGGCCGGCTCGCGCCAAGTCAAAGACGCCAACGTCTCCTTTGTCGGCGCCAGCGCTCCGATCGTGACCGGCACGACCTTCATTTTCGTGCGTGAGCCTTACTGAGGCTTGCGAGCTGGGCTCACGAGTGCTGAAAATGCGCTCACGCTGTTACATAAAAATCGTCACTAGCCGAGGAGGAAGCAGATGGCGCGCTCGACGCGACCACGCGGTGCCGCAGCCCGAGGTAATGCCGTCACCCCGGCCGCTCAGCAGGTGTCGGTCTGGGAAGACGATCCGGAACTCGGCATTCAGATAACGCGGCCACTCCCGACCCGTCCAAGCGCCCTCTCGCATATAACTTTCCTGGCAGAGCGCCGGCGCCCGGCGGGCAGCCCGGAACCGCGAGCTTCCGATACTGGACGGCTGGCGAGGCGCTGCGCCGCGGTGCCGATTTCTGGGCGCCGTGAACGCCTTCGGGGAATTGGGAGCTGGGAGCGCGCCTTCCAGTGCTGCTCGACCAGGGTGTCGACCTGAACGCCTATTACGACAGGCAGGCACTGAATTTCTTTCATGGTCGGGCACCGTCTATTCGGGCGAGAGCCCGGACATTGTCTGTCACGAAATGGGCCACGCCATATTGGACGCGATAAAGCCGCAGCTTTGGGGTGCAGCGAGCCATGAAGCGGCCGCGTTCCATGAATCCTTTGGCGATATGAGCGCGATCTTGTCGGCGCTGCAGCTACAATCGCTGCGCACCGCGATCCTGCATGACACCGGCGGCCATCTCTACCAGAGCTCACGCCTGTCCCGGCTCGCCGAGCAACTCGGGACGGCGATCCGGGCGCAACACCCCGATGCGGTCAATCCCGACTGCCTGCGCAATGCAGTGAATTCCTTTACTTACCAAGATCCGATAAATCTTCCGCAGATGGCGCCGGCGGTGCAGCTCTCGTCCGAGCCGCATTCGTTCTCGCGGGTGTTCACCGGCGCCTTTTTCGAGGCGCTGGCCGGAATGCTGGCTGCCAAAGCCGCCGACTGCTCGTCTCCGACCGAACAGGAGCTGCTCGCGGCCAGTCAGGATATGGGCGACATCCTGGTTGCCGGCGCCCGACAGGTTCCGGTTGTGTCCAATTTCTACGCCCAGGTCGCTGCCGCGATGGTTTCAGGTGAGCGCCGGCAAGAACCCCGGATACCCGCCCATTCTCAAGGGCGTCTTCGTGCGGCGGTCGATCCTGTCGCTGCAAGCGGCGACGTCGGTCGAGGCGCTGCACCAATCGGTTGCGGCGGCGGCGATTGCCCCCGCAGCAGCGACCGGCCCGACCGCCGCCTTGGATACGGTTGCCCTGACGGCCGCGCAGTATGGTCTCGACCAACCGCTGCTGGTCGAGTCGCCATCGCATCCCCGGCAGTTCTACGCAGTCTCGGCAGCCGCGGATGCCAGCTCCGTGGACCCAGCCAGCTCGATCACCGCCGCGCGCGCCTTTGTCGATGATCTGTTCCGCCGCGGGCGGGTCGATTACAACGGCATCGGGCGACCGGAAGCAAGGCTGGAGCACGGACACCGTCTGCGCACCCACAAGCTGGTGAGCGAGGGCGGTGCCGTACGGCTGCGCCGGCGGCTCTTCGATTGTGGCCTGCAGCACCGCTAGGATCCCTACGACGGGGCATTCCGACAAGAAAGGACCGCTCATGGCGGATAGAAGTCGTAGACCGAAAGCGCCGGATAACAAAGACGACGTGATCGTGCCGCAGGACGATGCCACAAGGCATTTTGTTCAGACCTTGGTGGCCAACGGCCAGGCGGCACGCGCTAACGCCGATGGCTCATTGCCACCCGGGGTCACCCACGAAATTGTCGGCGAGACCGCGGCCGGCGTGCCGATTGTTCGGCGCAGACGGCTCGCCCTGTATTGAGGCTCCACCCTCACCGGTTTGGCGCCGAGCGGAAGGTGGCGCGAGGGGCAGGGCTCCCCCTGCCCCTCCCCTATGCAGACCCGCTTATTGGGCGGCGGCTCGCATTGGCATGTGCGCTCGCAGGAAACTGCGCACCTTGTTGATGGTCCGTTCCTTCAAGTCGGGCGGCTCGCGCCACGGGAAGACCGTGATCTCGGCGTTCGGCGCCAGCGAGGCGACGTCGATCGAGGTCTGCAGCGGGTGGGCCGGTACGTCGTCCGGCAGGACCAACATGGGCGTCCGGCAGTTCTTGATGAAATCCCGCGATACGCTATAGAGGAAATCCGGACGCACGCTGTAGAGGTTGTGTAGGTACTTCTCGATCGTATCGATCGTCACGTCGGGCCGGCGCTGCAAGAACTCGAAAGCCCAATTCTCCTTACCATGCCGGTACATGACGGTCGGGTCCTCCGGCCGGTGCCCCACCGTCTGGCAAAACACCGCGGCGACGACACGTTCGGGCGCCCGCTGGAGGAGCTTGCCGGCAAAGCAGCCGCCGATGCAGTAGCCCATGTAAAAGAACTCGCGGATGCCAAGATGGTCCATAAGCCCCAGCTGGTCATCGGCAAAGGCGTCCCACGGGTCGCCGGTCGGGATCGGGCCGGTGCTCTCGCCGCCATTGGCGTTGCGCTGGTCCATCGTGATGCAGCGGAAGTCGTTTTTGAACGCCTCCGGCGCGTTGAAGACAGCGGTCGGCCAGTTGCTGACGCGCGAGTTCAAGCCGCCGCCGGGGGTGACCAGTAGCGGGAAGCCGGAGCCGGTCTCCTCGTAACGGATGCGGACATTGCCTTTTTCATAGAACGGCATCGGGATATCTCCTGTTACTGGGCAGCGGCCGCCAAAGGTTGATGCGCTTGCAGGGCAGGTTGGTTGGCTCGCAGGAAGGTGCCGATGTGACGCAGCGCGAGCTGGATCTGCTCCGGGTTCGCCTTCCACGGATAGATGCTTACCTGGGCGTTCGGCGCGAGATGCGCGGTTTCCATGGCCACGGCATAGGGGTGTGCCGGGACGTCGTCGGGCAGGATCAGGATCGGCGCCCGGCATTGGCGCACAAAATCGCGGGTCACGGTGAACACAAAATCGGCGTTGGCACGGTACATCTTCTCGAGGAAGGCGCCGGCCTGCGCCATCGCGATGTCGGGGCGTCGCTCG
>Ga0306926_10010733_pt1 | contig 10137 bp, 8 predicted proteins | sample flu12Cox44000178_FD_203759 | JGI IMG/M metagenome (GOLD analysis project Ga0306926, IMG submission 203759) | Lab enrichment of tropical soil microbial communities from Luquillo Experimental Forest, Puerto Rico - flux8day.12C.oxic.44.000.178 (v2)... | ecosystem: Environmental > Terrestrial > Soil... | reverse complement strand
GGTAGCAGCCGCAGCGGCAGATATTGCCGCTCATTGCGTCGTTGATCTCGGCATCGGACGGGTTCTTCGTCGTGGCCAGCAGTGCGGCCGCCTGCATGATCTGACCGGCCTGGCAATAGCCGCATTGCGGCACGTTGAGTGCCCGCCAAGCCTTTTGCACCGGGTGATTGCCCTCGGGGTCGAGCCCTTCGATGGTCGTCACCGAGCGATTATTGACATCGCTGACGGTGGTGATGCAGGCACGAGTGGCCTGTCCATCGACATGGACCGTGCAGGCGCCGCATAGTGCTACGCCGCAGCCGAACTTGGTTCCAGTGAGCCCCAATTCGTCCCGCAAATACCAGAGCAATGGCATCGATGGGTCGCCATCATAGGCTTGCTCCTGGCCGTCGACGCGCAACTGGACCATGGACGCTTCCTCCCCGTATCGTGACGCTGAAGATGTGGTGACTCTATGCCCGGGGGCGACGCCCCGGCAACATGATCAATCAGAAGGTCGCACCGAAGAAGACGCGGGGAACCGGTCAGAATGTGACGCGTATGCCGGCATAGACCGATATAGGCGGGCCCAGCACCTCGGTGCGAGGATCGGTCAGGGTTATCGGCGGCCGTACATTCGCGACATCACTCGTGTCAAAGAATGTTCCGAAGAGCGCGACCCGCTGGTTAAATGTGTTGTTGATCAGCCCGAAAATCTGCACCTCCTTGGTGAGCTGATAGGAGGCGTGCAAATTGACAGTCCAATAGCCGGGCAATTTGGGATTTTGATTGGCATTATCGCCGACAAAATACGAACTCCCCACGACGACCATGTCGGCGCCGACCGTCCATTGCGGAGTAGGTGAGTAATAGACTCCCAGTTTTCCTTGATTCAATGGCAGGCCCGGTATCCGGTTTCCGGGCACCACATGGACATTGCCGTTCTCGTCCGCCATTGGGTTATTTGGAGAAGGAAGGTCTCCCGTGAATTCATAAGTAGCATCGAGTAGGCTGTAGCCCGCGTATAAAAGCCATTGCGGGGATTGATACTGAATGCTCGCTTCAATCCCTTGCCGCCGCGTGCCAGGGACATTTTGGAAAAAACCGCGGCCCGCAATAACGCTGGCAACGTTGATGATGTCGTCGGTGGAATTCGTGCGGAACAGCGCGGCTTTCCAGTCAAGCTTCCCGCCATACAATGGCAGGCTCTGCCGCAATCCCAACTCGTAGGTCGAGGCGACGACCTGCTTCAGCGGCGGATCGGACACCAGAAAGTTTTCTAATAGACACGGGTTTGCGGGATTGGAACAGGAGAGTTCCAGCGGCGTTGGCGCCCGGTTCGATTGTGAATAACCGAAATAACCGGTAAGGCTGGGTGTCAGCTTGTAGGTGAAGCCGGTTACCGGGTTAAAATGGGTGAATGTATCGTTGCCGTTGAGATCCGGACTGGTACCGATGGTGTCGCTGATGCCGATGCTGGCGATATTCAGACGCGCTCCGGCGGTAAACGAGAGGCGCTCGTCGACGTCGAAGGTGTTGAGCGCGTAGAGGCCATAATAGATGCTTCGTGTGTCGGTGCTGACCGGTGCATATCCAAACCCACCGAGCGTGTGAATAACGTCGCCACTGCCGGGAATTAAGAAATTGTTCGTTACCGTGAGATCGGAATTGATAAACCCGAGCCTGCTGTCCGCATTGAAATTACCAACGCTGCGATCGATGCTGCCGCCGACCAGGAAATTATTGCCGTGGTCGAACAGGGTTCCGTTATTGACGGCCTGTGCCGACGCACCCAACGTGGTCGTATGGTTAGCGGTGCGATCGACGGTCCCGTATGGGGTAGTGTTACAGGTATTGCCGCTTCCCGGCGGACAGGGGATCGGGTTACCGTTGGTGTCGAGAATGGCAAAACTGTCATGAAATGCCGTCGTGACCGGGTCCGGACGGGGAAAGGCGTCATCCTGCAGGCACAAATGGTTGATGAACTGCGGGCTTGAGCTGTTGCTGCAGCGCTCGAGGTTTGCGCCATTACCGTCAAGATGGTCTTGCGCGAAACCCCGGATGTACAGATTGCCTTGCAACGACCAGGTGTCGGTCAGCGCGTATTTGCCGTTTAGCGCTATGAAACCCATCGTGTTGTCGGTCGTCTGGGGAGTCGTGAAGATCGAGCGGAAATTCTCGTCCAGCAGCTGGATCGGGGTCGCCGCAGCCACACCAAACGACGACAACGCGCCCCCGGTGATCAGGTGAAGCTCGGCGCCCTCGTTCCGCCACCCGAAATCGGCGTAGAGACGCGTGACGTCCGCCGGGGATTGGAGGCGCCAGCCCCCGTCGCGCAACCCTTGCGCCGCCAAATATACAGAATAGTTACCGAACTGACCGCCGTACTGCGCGTCCCCCGTAAAGCGCCCATAAGAACCGCCCTGGAGCTCGCCTTCGAACCCCTGGTAGGTGAACCCGTTCTTCATCGTCAGATTGAGCGCGCCGCCGAGAGCGTTGAGCCCAAAGACAGGGTTGTTGGTCCACAAATCGGAGTGATCGATGGCGTTGGTCGGGATCAGGTCCCAGTTTACCGTGTCGCCGAACGCCTCGTTAAAGCGGATGCCGCTCATATAGACGGCCACTCCCTGAGGGGTGCCCTGCAATGGCGATGCGAAAAACCCGCGATAGCTGAGAGCCTGCGCGGCGCTGTTGCCGTTCGGATCGGAGAGCGTGACGCCGGGAATGCGCTGAAACAGCGTGTCCGTGACGAGCGGCGACTCGGTGCGCGTGAAGTCAGGGGCGGTCAGGGTCTGCACCGTGCCCGGAACCTTGTCGCGATCGATGTATCCACCTAGCGGGCTGGCGCCGACGACCTCGACGGGGGGCAAAGTCAGCTCCGTTGGCGCCGGGCCGGCCGCCTGATCTTGTGCCGCCGCCGAGGCCGACAACAAAAGCGACGCCAGCGCCGCTCCCGGCAGCGCCCCTCCGAGCCTCGCCATTTTCCCTCCCGATGTCTCTTTTCCCTTACGCGTCCCTTACGCGCATTAAGACCGAAAATACGCCAGACGGCTTTCCCGATTTACTTGTGGAATTTTCCTCTTTCGCACGGGAAAATTTCCCGTGAACGCCGTATTCAGCGAGTTCTCGCCATGGCATTTTGCTTGGCGGGACATCGAACAGGGACGGAGAGCCCGATGTCACTGCGGTTGCGTTTGATCGCCTTGGTCTGCGGCGCGCTCGTACTAAGCCTCGTCCTAGGCGGCGCGACCGCATGGCTCAACGCGTCGCGCTCGGTACGAACCGAGATGCGCTCCGCGCTGCTGGTCGGCCGCCAAACCATCGAAAGCGCGATCGAACGGCTACAACAGGCTCGCGAACCGCTGCGAGACTTGGACGAGCTCGTGGTGTCCTTCGAAGGCAATCGACATCTTCGGGTCCGATTGATCGGAGAGGCGCAGGCGGTTGCGACGCCGGTCGTCGAAAGCCCACCATTCGGAGCAGTACCGCGTTGGTTTGTCCGCGTCATCGGGGTGAGGCCTGTGACCGACCGAGTCCCGATCGCCGTCAACGGACGCGACTATGGGACGATCGCGGTCGAGACCGACCCGCACAACGAGATCCTCGAAGTCTGGAACGAATTTACCGACAGCCTGGTAACCCCCGTGATGCTCTCCGGTCTAACAATCCTACTGATCTATCTCTTCATCGGCAGGGCGCTGCGACCATTGGAATCGCTTGCAGGGGCGCTTGAGCAGATCGGCGACGGTCGCTACCGAACGCCGATGGGCGACCGGCTAGCGCCCGAATTGGCGCGCCTGCGCGACAGCTTTAATCGAATGGCGGCTCGGTTGGCCGCCGCCGATGGGGAAAATCGGCGCTTGAACGAGCAGCTGCTGACCTTGCAGGAACAGGAACGCAGCGAGCTTGCCCGAGACCTGCACGACGAGGTAAGCCCGTTTCTGTTCGCCATCAGTATCGACGCCGCATCCGCTTCGCGCATGCTGAAGGAAGGGCGAGCGACAGAAGCGCGAGAGCATGTCCAATCGATCGCCGATGCCGTTCGTCCTTTGCAGCGGCAAGTGCGGAGCATGCTCGGCCGATTGCATCCGATCGGGCTCGATGAATTCGGGCTGCGGGAGGCATTACAGAACATGATCGCGTTTTGGCGGCGGCGGTGTCCCGAGATCCACTATCAGCTCAGTGTCTCGGGGGGATGTGAGGATCTCGGAGAGCCGATGGGCAGCACAATCTGCCGCATCGTTCAGGAATCACTCAGCAACAGCGTGCGCCATGCCGAGGCCACGCTGATCACTGTATCGATCGTACGTCAGGGCAAAGAGGTCCGAGTGGAAATTCTCGATAACGGGCGGGGGATGAGCGAATCGAACGGTCCCGGCTTCGGGCTCGTCGGGATCAGCGAGCGGGTCAGAGCGATCGGCGGCCGACTGACCGTTTCGAACAAGCCCAGCGGGGGCGTCGAGGTAGCAGCGGTATTACCTCGCCGCGTGCGGCAAGAGGCCGCTGCGGTCTCAGTGCAGGCAGAGGAGCCATGAAAATTCTGATTGTCGACGATCACCCGATTGTTCGGGCCGGCCTCAGGCGACTGCTTACCGCAGAACCAGAGATCGAAATTTGCGAGGCCACCAGCGGCCGCGAGGCGCTAAGCGTCTTTCGAAAGCTACAGCCGACAATAGTCATTCTCGACCTCAACCTACCGGATATTGGCGGCTTGGAGGTTCTCGCGCGTCTCAAGGCAGCTGATCCCGACGCACGTGTCCTGGTTCTCAGCATGCACGACGATGAGATCCACATTATGCGGGCACTGCGAGCCGGGGCGGCAGGTTATGTGACCAAGAATGCCCCGCCACAGGAGCTTCTCGAAGCGATGGAACGGGTCGCTCTGGGTCGCACCTATATTGAACGGGAAATCGCCGAGGGACTCGTATTCGCGGGCATCCGCGCTTCGCCACACCCGCTTAAGGACCTCTCGTCGCGCGATCTCGAGATCCTACGTCAGTTGGCGCAGGGCCGCACCTTATCGCAAATCGCCGAGGCGGTGGGCATCGGCTACAAGACCGTGGCGAACAATTGCACTCGGGTCAAAGCAACCCTCGGCGCGGCGACCACGGCCGATGTAATTCGCATCGCCATCCGGGCTGGTCTCGTCGATCGCGATGCCGCCCTGTTGGAACAACCCCTTCGGGATGTAGGGCGGACGACTTAGGATTCTCCCAAGATCGCGCGAGCGCATAGCCCCATCGGTCAAAGCCACGGGCAACACCGGCGGTACTTTCGATGCCGCCTAAGAGATGACGTTTTGAACTAGGGCCGGCGTGGCTTTTCACACTGACCAGTTGCCTTCGAGAGCACCAGAACAGCGAAGCCGGGTCTGCGCGCGCCCCGCCTTCTCGGCCGGGTCATAGACTACGTCGAGCCGGATTACTACGCGCATCGCCCCAAGGCATGCATGGCCGACTGGGGTCGGCGTTTCTCTAACGTCACCCCGCCGGGTAAAGTGTTGCCGTGCCACGCGGCAGAGACTCTCCAGAGTTGCGCTTTCCGAGCGTCGGCGAGGCGAGCCTCGCGAACATCTGGCGCCACTGGGCGACGTTCGAGCGGTTCCGCGGCACGGGATGGATGCCAGAGCCCTGCCGCTCTTGCGAGCGGCGCAAGATCGACTGGGGCGCTGGCGCTGTCAGACCTTTGCGCTGGCCGATGCTGCCCGCACCGATCCCGCTTGCGCGCTGTCCGCCGACCACGCGCTGCTCGCCGGGACGCACTGCAAGGCTGAACAAGCCGCGCCCGATTTCGTCTACCGCCAGAATTCCGCCGCGCCGCCGCGATTGGCCAAACCAGTGCGATAGTCGACTGGCCGGGAGTGAGCCGGGTTCAGCGCATCACCGGCACTGGAGATTGGCCTCGGCTTGGGCCCGCCGCAGCTCTTCGATGACCGCCTTGATTTGGGGCGGATCGCGAAACAGGCCTACCCGACCGCCGACCCCGCCACCGGCCTGCAGGCCGAGCGCGGTATCCGCTTGCTCGTAATGCGAGTAGGGCATCAGCCCGGCGATCGTGTCGATCGCACAGGAGCATTTTAGCAGCGCCTCGCGAGTGTTGCCGTTTGCCGCCATGCAGGCGATCACGTAATCCGCCCGCGCTGCGGTCGGGTAGTCATTCTCCGCAGCGCAGGCCGGCGGCGCCGCCGCAAGCGGAAGCAGCAAGCCGCCAAAGGTGGTTGCCAGCGAACGCCAATTTGACATTTCCTACTCCCGCGAGTGGTCGAGCAGCGACCGGACTGCCTATGCTTCCAGGCTAGCCGCATCGCGAAAGGAACGCCATGACCGCGCTGGTACTCGTGTTCTGCCTACAATCGACGCCCTCCGCCTGTACCGAGCAACGGCCGGTCGAAGCGCTGTCGATGCTGGCCTGCCTGGTGCGCGGTCAGCAGTATGCGGCGGAGTGGCTCGCCAAGCATCCGAAATGGATGCTGGCACGCTGGCGGTGCAAACAAAACGTGCCACGGCAGCCGCCTGCGTGAATGACCGCTTTCGCCGGCAACCAGCGGCGCGGGAGGCTTGTGGATCAATCCGAAGTGCCTTAGCATCGCAATAGTTAACGGGTGCGGGCCGGCCTCCGTGGCCTGATCCCGATAGCGGCTCCCGTATCGCCGGCGGCGGAGCACGGGCGAGTTCAACCAACTGGAGGGGAGGAGATGAAGCCGATGAGATTGTCCCGTTTTTGGCTGGTGGCGCCAGTGCTCGCGCTGTTTGCGGGCGCGGCCAGCGGCAATGATGAGCTGAGCAAGCTCTCGAGGGACCCCAACCAGTGGGTCATGCCGAGCGGCGACTATGCCAATACGCGGTATAGCACGCTCAACCAGATCACCAAGGACAACGTCAAGAACCTGCGTCCTCTATGGACCTTCTCGACTGGTGTGTTGCGCGGTCACGAGGGCGGCCCCCTGGTGATCGGAGACGTCATGTACATCTCGACCCCGTTTCCGAACAACGTGTTCGCCCTCGACCTCAACAACAACGGTCGCATACTGTGGAAGTACGAGCCAAAACAGGATCCGACGGTTATCCCGGTGATGTGCTGCGATACGGTCAACCGGGGTGTGGCCTATGCCGACGGAAAGATCTTCTTCAATCAGGCCGACACGACTCTCGTGGCGCTCGATGCGAAGACCGGTAAGGAACTGTGGAGCGTCAAGAACGGCGATCCAAAGAAGGCGGAAACAGCAACCAGCGCCCCATTAGTGGTCAAGGACAAGGTACTTGTCGGCATCAGCGGCGGTGAGTTCGGCGTGCAAGGGCATGTCACTGCCTACAACATCAACGACGGATCTCGGGCATGGCGGGCCTATTCGGAAGGGCCCGACGACCAGATCTTGTTCGATGCCAACACGACCGAGCTCGGCAAGCCCGTCGGCAAAGACTCGTCGATCAAAAGCTGGCAGGGCGATCAGTGGAAGATCGGCGGCGGCGATACCTGGGGCTGGATCTCCTACGATCCGCAGCTCAACCTGGTCTACTATGGCTCGGGGAACCCGAGCACCTGGAACCCAGTGCAGCGGCCGGGTGACAACAAGTGGTCGATGACAATTTTCGCCCGCAACCCCGACACCGGTATCGCGAAATGGGCCTATCAGATGACGCCACACGATCAGTGGGACTATGACGGCGTCAACGAGATGATCCTGGTCGACATCAACGTGAAAGGACAACCAACCAAAGCGCTCGTCCATTTCGACCGCAATGGGTTCGCTTATACTCTCAACCGCGAGACCGGGGCGCTGCTCGTTGCTGAAAAATTCGACCCTAGGGTCAACTGGGCTTCCAAGATCGACATGCAGACCGGCCGACCGCAGGTCGTGGCCCAATACGCGCCGGGCTCGCAAGGCGAGGACCACAACTACACAGACGTCTGTCCCGCAGCGCTCGGCTCCAAAGACCAGCAGCCTGCGGCCTTTTCGCCAAAGACCGGTCTCTTCTACGTGCCGACCAACCACGTCTGCATGGATTACGAGCCGTTCAAGGTCTCGTACACCGCCGGCCAGCCCTATGTCGGGGCGACGTTGTCGATGTACCCCCCAAAGGGCGAGAACAATCTAGGCAACTTCATCGCGTGGGATCCGAGCGCTGGCAAGATCGTGTGGTCCGATTCGGAACCGTTCTCGGTGTGGTCCGGGGCCCTCGCCACGGCGGGTGATGTCGTCTTCTACGGCACGCTCGAGGGCTATCTAAAGGCGGTCGACATGCAGACCGGCAAGGAACTCTACAAGTTCAAGACTCCGTCTGGAATCATCGGCAACGTCAACACTTTCACCCACGGCGGCAAGCAGTACATCGCCGTGCTGTCCGGTGTTGGCGGCTGGGCCGGCATCGGGATGGCGGCCGGTCTGACTCAGGTCGCGAATGCGGAAGACTGGCATAAAGCAGTGAGCGGGACGCACCAGCCGACGCAGGAGGAGAAAGCGATCGACACCGCTGGCCTCGGCGCCGTCGGCGCCTACAAGGCGCTTGCCAACTATACCCAGCTCGGCGGTGTTCTGACGGTGTTCGGCCTCCCGGAATGACCCTGGATTAGCTTCGCCGGAGGGAAAGGGCCGGTATCCCGCTATGGGATACCGGCCCTTTTTCTTCACCGGCCATCCTCGGGGGGAAACTCTGGAGATCACGAATGAGAATGTACCTGCCGCTCTATTCAGTCGTTGCGGCGGTCCTATTGGGAACGGGCGTTGCACTGGCGGCGGAGAGTGAGCAAGCGACCCAAAAGCCCTACACTGTCGTCGATGGCAAGGTCGACAAGAAGACTTTCAATGGCTGGCGACGCTACACCGAATCATGCCTACGCTGTCATGGGCCTGACGGGGCCGGCAGCTCGTATGCACCGTCCCTGGTCGACTCAGCGAACCACATGACGCAGGATGAATTCAACGAGATCGTCGTCAATGGCCGCACCAACGTCAACGCTGCCAGCGAGAACGTGATGCCGCCCTTTGGCGAGGTCGAGGACGTGGTTACCTATCTCGACGACATTTGGGCTTATCTCAAGGCGCGCGCCGACGGTGTGCTGGGCCGCGGCCGGCCGCCACGTATTGGCGATTGAGATGAGCGCATGGCAGAGTTGTCTCCTCGTGCTGCTCGTCTGCTGCAGCGTGCCGGCCGCTGCGCAAACCAGCGACCTCGTCGATCGCGACACCCTCAAAGTCTGCGCCGATCCCAATAATCTCCCCTTCTCGGATGACAAGAAGGAGGGGTTCGAGAACAAGATCGCAGAGCTGATCGGGGCCGAGCTGGGCCGTCCAGTCGATTACGCATGGTTCCCGCAGGTGATAGGGTTCGTGCGCAATACGCTGCGGGCCCACCTCTGTGACTTGGTGATCGGCACGGTGGCTGGCGACGAGATTATGCAGACGACCAACCCCTATTACTTCACGACGTATGTTATGTTCTACCGCTCGGACAGCGGCCTCGCCGCTGACGGTATGCAGGACCCCCGGTTGGCGAGCCTGCGCCTTGGGGTGGTCGCCGGAACTCCGCCGGCCGATCTTCTCGTGCACCACGATTTGATGTCTCGTACGAAACCCTACGCGCTGACCGTCGATACCCGCGCCGAATCGCCGACCCATGAGATGGTCAAGGATGTAGTCGACGGAACGATCGATGCCGGTTTCTTGTGGGGACCGATCGCCGGCTATTACCGCAAGCACGACGCGCTCCCGTTGACCTTGGTTCCTCTCAAGAGCGAGCCTGGCGCCGCTCGCATGGCCTACCATATCGCGATGGGTGTGCGGGGCAACGAACCCGAATGGCGCCGGCGCGTAAACGCCGCGATCGTCAAGCGTCAGGCGGAAATAACCGGGGTCCTGCGCGATTACGGCGTTCCGCTGCTCGACGAGCAGGGCAATCTCACCGATCCATGAGGGCGGATCGGTATGACGATGTTGCTGATCCTGGTCTGGGTCTTGCTGGGGGCTCCGACACAGTCCGCGAGAGGGGCGGATCTGACAGCTGAGCAAGTTCGCGGGATTTTGGCATCGGTGGTGCCGGACATGCCTGCCGATCTTTCCGGGAAATCCCTTGAGAACCTCGATCTGAGCAAAGTCGACTTCAAACGTGCGAACTTGTCCGGAGCGAACCTGTTTGGCGCAAAACTCGACGGTTCGAATCT
>Ga0306926_10010732_pt1 | contig 10137 bp, 9 predicted proteins | sample flu12Cox44000178_FD_203759 | JGI IMG/M metagenome (GOLD analysis project Ga0306926, IMG submission 203759) | Lab enrichment of tropical soil microbial communities from Luquillo Experimental Forest, Puerto Rico - flux8day.12C.oxic.44.000.178 (v2)... | ecosystem: Environmental > Terrestrial > Soil... | reverse complement strand
CTCGGCGCCTGCCACCACGTCCTTCGCCCGCAGCTGCGCGATGATGGAGTTGAGGTGCTTGATGTCGAACACTTCGAGATCGATGGTCACCGAAGTGAAATCCGGGGCGGAGCGCTCCATGTGGATGTTATCGATGTTGCCGTCGTGCTCGGCGATCACCTGCGTGACCTGCGCCAGCGAGCCCGGCTCGTTGACGGTCTGCAGCACAATGCGGGCGGGAAAGCGCCGAGGATTGCGCTCGTCGACGTCCCAGCGCAGGTCGAGCCAGCGTTCCGGCCTGTCCTCGAAATCCTTCAGCGCCGATGACTGGATCGGATAGATGGTGATGCCTTCGCCGGGGGTGAGGATACCGACAATACGGTCTCCCGGCACGGCGCCGCCATTGGGCGCAAACCGTACCGGCAGATCCGAGTCGATGCCGCGGATCGGAATGGCGGCGCCCGCCTCGCCCGGCAGCTTGGCCTTTACCGACTTGGCGCGCTTGAGCCCGAACCAGCCGCTCTCAGCCTTGGGCTGCTGCGCGATGACCGCCGCGCGCTCCTCCTTGTAATCGGGATACATGGCGCGCACGACATCGGCGGCGCGCATCTCGCCTCGCCCGACCGCCGACATGACCTCCTCGATCGAGGCGCGGGCGAGCCGCGCCAGCGCGCCCTGGAGCTTCTCGTCCGAATAGGAGATCTTGGCCCGCTGGCACAGCCGCTCGACAATGCGGCGCCCAAGCCCGGCATACTGGTGACGAACCGCAACCCGTGTCGCTCGTCGGATCGCGGCGCGCGCCTTGCCGGTAAGGACGAGCGACTCCCAGGCCGCCGGCGGCGCTTTCTGCGCTTTCGAGGTGATGATCTCGACCTCATCGCCGTTGACGAGCTCCGACACCAGCGGTGCGACCTTGCCGTTGATCTTGCAGCCGACGGCCATGTTGCCCACCCCGGTGTGCACGGCATAGGCGAAATCGATGGCATTGGCCCCGCGCGGCAAGGCGATCAGCTTGCCCTTCGGGGTGAAGCAGAACACCTGGTCGTGAAACAGCTCGAGCTTGGTGTGCTCGAGAAACTCCTCGGGGCTGGAACCTTCGGCGAGCAGCTCGATAGTGCGGCGCAGCCAGGCATAGGCGCTCGATTCGCGCGAGAGCATCTCGGTGGGCGAGCCGATCCCGTCCTTATAGAGCGCGTGCGCCGCGATCCCGTACTCGGCGATGTCGTCCATCTCGCGGGTGCGGATCTGAAGCTCGACCCGCTGCTGGCTGGGGCCGATCACGGTTGTATGGATCGACCGGTAGTCGTTCTGCTTGGGGTTCGAGACGTAGTCCTTGAACCTGCCCGGCACCACCCGCCAGGTGGTATGCACAATGCCGAGCGCCTCATAGCATTGTGGCAGCGTGTTCACGATCACCCGAAAGCCGAATATGTCGGAAAGCTGCTCGAAGCCGAGCGATTTGCGCTCCATCTTGCGCCAGACGGAATAGGCAAGTTTGCGCCGTCCGGTGACTTCCGCCTCGATGCCGCGGTCCGAGAGCTTTCCTTTGAGCTGCCGTTCAATATCGGCGACCAGCCCGACGTTCTTGCTCTCAAGCGCGTCAAGCCGCTCGCTCACGACGGCAAAGGCTTCGGGATTGAGCTCGCGGAACGCCAGGTTCTCGAGCTCCTCGCGCATTTCGTGCATGCCCATCCGGCCGGCAAGCGGGGCGTAGATATCGAGCGTCTCCTGCGCGCTGCGCCGGCGTGGCTCGTGCGGCATGTGCGAGAGCGTGCGCATGTTGTGCAGGCGATCGGCGAGCTTGATCAGCAGAACCCGCACATCCTCTGCGATTGCCAGCAACAGACGACGGAGATTCTCCGCCTGCTTGGCTTCCTTGGTAACGAGGTCGAGTTTCTTGAGCTTGGTGAGCCCCTCAACCAGCGCGCCGATATCGCGGCCGAACATCTGATCGATCTCGGCGCGCGTGGCGGCCGTATCCTCGATCGTATCGTGCAGCAGGGCAGCGGCGATTGTGGCGTCGTCAAGCTTGAGGTCGGTCAGGATGGCGGCCACTTCGAGAGGGTGGGAAAAATAGGGATCGCCCGAGGCGCGCTTCTGCTCGCCGTGAGCGCGCATCGCATAGACATACGCCCGGTTGAGAAGGGGCTCGCTGGTCGCCGGATTATAGCGTTTGACGCGCTCGATCAGATCATATTGCCGCATCATTGAGGGCTTGAGCTGCGGCGGGGTTTTCGACGCTATATCAATTACCTGCGATACAAAATCAATGCTTCGCCCGAACGGGGCGCGGGCCCGGGACTGGTTCTGCATGCGGGGCAGATCGGTCGAGGAGCGAGCCATGAATGGACCTCGGGACCGGCATGAATGGCGGCCCCTTTTGACCCGACAATATCATGGCAACCGTTAACGCCTACAAGGCCGGGCTCGATTGGCCCGATGCGAGCCGCGCGTCATCGGCGGCGGTTGACGAGCCTCTTCGACAGCCGAGGCGATGTAGGGGCGAGGCATGCCTCGCCCCTACGACGCATGTGTAAAACCTCGGCCTTCTCGGCGGAGGCCCCCCGGCGCTGCCGGTGCGCTTATTCTTCCTCCTCAGCCTGCTCCTCGGGAGGCGTGAGGCCTTCCAGGCCCTTGAGAAACTCTTCCTCGGTCATGCGATCCCCGGTGACCTCGGTATCGTCGGCATCGACCGCTCCTCCGGCAGCGGCTATGGCGGGCGCCACCTCGGGCTCCGGCTCGTCCACCTCGACATATTTCTGCAGCGAATGGACAAGCTCCTCCTTGAGATCGTCCGGCGAGATGCTTTTTTCGGCGATCTCCCGTAGTGCGACAACCGGGTTCTTGTCGTTGTCGCGATCGACCGTGATCTGCGCTCCGGACGAGATCATGCGCGCGCGGTGACTCGCCAGCAGCACCAGATCGAACCTGTTCTCGACCTTGTCGATGCAGTCCTCAACGGTGACGCGGGCCATGGTGTGGTGCTCCTGCAGCCGGCTTGCTGAGAAAACACGCGCTAGGTAGCGACCTTGTCGGCAAAGTGCAAGCTATCTCGCCGCGGCAGCTCCCGGCAGTGTTCCCAGATGCCGGCAAATTCCCCTTGGCCTTGCGGCATCTCTCTGTTAGGCAAGCCGCAGGGAACCTGCCGCGCCTTATTGCCTTGGACTGGTTGTGACGGCGAGCGTGCAGCCGCAATTGTGCGGGACACTGGTCCCTCAATAGCGAGGAATACCCTGTTCTCCGGCGGACATGCACCGTTCGGGAATTGATAGAGTCGCAATGCATTGGAGATCGACAGCGTCATGGAGCCGAGAACCGAGAAGATCGCGCTGTTTATTGACGGCGCCAACCTGTATGCCACTGCCAAGGCGCTCGGTTTTGACATCGATTACAAGCGACTGCTGCGCGAGTTCCACTCGCGGGGGTATCTGCTGCGCGCGTTCTATTACACCGCCATCATCGAGGATCAGGAATACTCCTCTATTCGGCCCCTGATCGACTGGCTGGACTACAACGGCTATGCGGTCGTGACCAAGGCAACCAAGGAGTTCGTGGATCAGACCGGACGCCGCAAGGTCAAGGGCAACATGGATATCGAGCTGGCGGTCGATGCCATGGAGCTTGCGGGCTCGATCGATCATATGGTCCTGTTCTCGGGCGACGGCGATTTCCGCTCGCTGGTCGAGGCGATGCAGCGGCGCGGGGTACGGGTGACGGTCGTCTCGACCATCTCCACGCAGCCTCCGATGGTGGCTGACGAGTTGCGGCGACAGGCCGACGTGTTCCTCGATATCGTTGAGCTGCAGCCGAAGATCGGGCGCGACCCGGCCGAGCGGCCGCCGCGGGAGGCACGCGAGCCACGCGAGCGGCATACCCCGCAGTTTCTTCAGCGTTCCTCCGCGCCGCAGCGGGCCGGAGCCGGAGCTGCGCTGGACGACGACGATTTTGATGATTGAGCCTCGTGATTGCGCCTTCGCCAGGCAAGCCCGGCCGCGACTGCCCACTTTGCCCGCGTCTTAAGGCTTTCCGGGATGATTGGCGCGCCCGCGAGCCGGGCTGGTTCAACGCTCCGGTCCCCTCGTTCGGGCCGGTCTCCGCCCGGCTCCTGATCGTGGGGCTAGCGCCCGGGTTGCGGGGCGCCAATCGCACCGGGCGGCCGTTCACCGGCGACTACGCGGGCGACCTTCTCTACCACACCCTCAAGCAGTTCGGTTTTGCCGATGGCTCCTATGCTGCGCGGCCAGACGACGGGCTGGTGCTGGTCGACGCGCGCATCACCAACGCGGTGCGCTGTGTGCCGCCCGAAAACAAGCCGATCCCGATCGAGATCAGGACCTGCCGCGCGTTCCTGCAATCAACCATCGCCGAGATGCCCAATCTTCGCGCCATCGTGACGCTCGGGCGCATCGCGCACGACAGCACCATCCTGGCGCTCGATCGGCGTCCCTCGGCCGCACCCTTCGGGCATGGCAAGTGGCACGAGGTGGGGACATTGCGCATCTTCGTGAGCTATCATTGCTCGCGCTACAACACGAGCACGGGCGTGCTGACGCCGGACATGTTCCGCACCGTGTTCGCGCGGGTCCGCGACTATCTCGACGCCCGCAGCCAGTCGGCGACCTCCTCGGCGCTCCTGTCCGGAGGGAATACTGGATAGAACACCTTGCTGATCACGCCGGCATCAATGACGAGCGCCATGCGCTTGAGCAGCGTCATGCCCGCGACGACGAACGTCGGAAGCTTGAGCGCGCGGGCGAGCGCAAGATCGCGATCCGATAGCACCGGAAACGGCAGATGCAGCCGCTGGACGGCCTCGCTCTGATAGGCGGTATCCTGTGTCGAGAGGCCATAGATGCGCGCCACGCGCAGCCGCCTGAGCTCGACGAAATGATCGCGGAACGAGCATGACTGGGGCGTGCACCCGCGCGCGCCCGGAATGGCATCCCAGCCCGCAGGCGGCTCCTGCCCGGGCACGCCGGTGCGCGGATAGATGTAGACAACGGTCCGGCCGCTCAGCGCCGAGAGGTCGATGGTCGATCCGTCGGTCGCCGCAAGCGGTATCGAGGGCACCCGCATACCCGCGAGATGCCGCGCTGCGCCGTCGTCCTGCGGGACTGGAAGCCCGCCAGGCAGGATATTGGGGTCATGTGCCGCGGTCATTTGCCGTCCCCGTGCTGTGCGGTTCAAGCTGGTAGGAGATGAATTCGAGCAGCGAGCCATCGGGATCACGGAAGTAGACGCTGGTACCGGCGCCTTTCGCCCCAAAACGCTGCATCGGCCCGGCATGAATGGGGACGCGCCAGCGCTCGAGATGGGCAATGGCGTCAACAATGGGCCCATGCCACTCGAAGCACAAATCGCTGTTTCCCGGCTGCACCGGCAGAGTTGCAACCTCGGCGGGGTGCACTCCCGGCCCATGCAGGTTGAGCTGCACGGTGCCGAAACGATAGGCCCAGCCCTGCCCGCGGCGAACGAGCTCGGCGCCAAGCACATCTCGGTAGAAGGCATTCGAGCGTTCCCACTCGGAGACATGCACCACGCAATGATCGAAGGTGACCGGCAGCTCCATTCACGGCCTCCACTCAGCCTTTGGCGCGCAGCAGCCTGCCACGCTCGCGCTCCCAACTGCGTTTCTTCTCGGTCTCGCGCTTGTCGTGCAGTTTCTTGCCGCGCGCGAGCGCCAGCTCCAGCTTGGCGCGGCCCTTCTCGTTGAAATAGAGCTTCAAGGGCACGAGCGTCATGCCTTCACGCTCGACCGCCCCGATGAGCTTGTTGATCTGACGGCGGTGAAGCAGAAGCTTGCGCACCCGCTTGGGAGCATGATTGAAGCGCCCAGCCTGCAGATATTCCGGGATGTTGGCATTGACGAGCCACACTTCCCCGCCCCGTGAATCGGCATAGGCTTCCGCGATCGTTGCCTTGCCCTGGCGCAGCGATTTCACCTCCGTGCCGGTGAGCGCGATACCGGCCTCGAAAGTCTCGCCGATCTCGTAATTGAACCGCGCCCTGCGGTTGTGCGCGACAACGCGCGCATTGCCATTCGCCTTCGCTGCCATGCCCGACTTTCCTAGTGCTGCTGGCAGACCCGGGTATTCGTCAGCCCGTTGTTCCCTGACGGGACTTCAGGATGTCGCGAATCTCGGCAAGGAGCAGCTCCTGCTTGCTCGGCGCCGGCGTTTTCTCGGCTTGTGCGCGCAGCAACTGGTTCATCAGCTTGACGACGCCAAACAGCACCAAGGCGATGATGATGAAGTTGATCAGGACGGTAATAAAATTCCCCCAGCCAAGAACGGCACCCTGCTTCTTGGCTTCGACAAGGGAATCCGCCGTAACCTTGGACGACAGTGGGACGAAATGATTGGAGAAATCGATGCCGCCGGTAACGGCGCCGATGATCGGATTGAGGATGTCCCCAACAAGCGAGTTCACGATCGCTCCGAAGGCTGCGCCAATGATCACGCCGATTGCGAGATCGACCGCATTTCCACGCAGCGCAAATTTCTTGAATTCCTCGAGCATGATTGCCTCCCTGGAGTGTGCGCCTGCTCTCGAGCCCTGGGCGGTCGGGCGCGGCGGCGCCCGCCGCGCTCCTTGTTTCGCCCAGAGACGGCGCCTGGAGCCGCGCGGATGGATCACGCGGCCGGCACTCGCGCGGCCCTGCTCCTGCCTCCGCGATCCGCCGTTAGTTGATCAAGCCGGCGTGAACCATCGCCTCGCGCACCGCGGCCCTGGTCTTCTCGGCAACGGGCACCATGGGCAATCGGAGCGTGTCGGAGCATTTTCCCAGAACCGACAGCGCATATTTCACCGGCGCCGGGCTGGTCTCCAGGAACAGGGCGGTGTGCAGCGGCATCAACTTGTCCTGAATCTTCAGAGCCGCTGCGTATTCCCCGTTCTGACAGGCGTCCTGAAACTCGGCGCACAGGCGCGGCGCCACATTGGAGGTCACGGATATACAGCCGTGGCCGCCATGGGCCATGAAGCCAAGCGCGCTTGCGTCCTCGCCTGAGAGCTGGTTGAACCCGGCGCCCATCGCCGCGCGTTGCTGAGAGACGCGCACGACATTGGCAGTGGCATCCTTCACGCCCGCGATGTGCTCAAGCTCGAACAGCCGTGCCATGGTCTCGACCGACATGTCGATCACGGAGCGGGGCGGGATATTGTAGATGATGATCGGAATGCCGACCGCGTCGTTGATCGCCTTGAAGTGCCGATAGAGCCCTTCCTGGGTGGGCTTGTTGTAGTAAGGCGTCACCACCAGGACCGCAGAGGCGCCGCACTCCTGGGCGTGCCGGGCAAGCTCGACGGCCTCGCTGGTGGAGTTCGAGCCGGCGCCCGCGATCACCGGCACCCGCCCTTTCACCTGCTCGACGCACCATTCCACCACCTGGCGGTGCTCCTCGTGCGAGAGCGTCGGGCTCTCTCCGGTGGTCCCGACTGGTACCAGCCCGTCGGTACCTTCGGCGATTTGCCAATCGACCAGGCTGCGAAATGCCTTCTCGTCCACGGATCCATTGGCAAAAGGAGTAACGAGCGCGGTGAACGAGCCTCGAAAGCTCGTCTTGGCTGTCATGATACGATCCTCTGACTGGCTCCGGCTCGAGCGGAGCCCCTCGCGCATTGTTAGCTCGAACAACCCCGGCAAGAAAGCCCCAAGCTCGCTTCTCCGCCCCCTTTTTGCCGTGGTCGGGGTTGATGCTGGCGCACCGGATCGTTAGTTCTTCGTCAATCATATCAATCTCATAACCAGCGTGGACGGGGCACGGACCACAGCCGGGGACGGCGCTTTGATCGATCGATCGCCCACACGAACCTTGGCGGCCATGTTGGCCGCGGTTGCGTTGCTTCCGGTGCTTGCCGCGCGCGCCGGCCCGCCCGTGCCGTTGCCAAAGCCTCGGCCGGAAACGACCGCCGATCAGGCTCGGCCCGGCCCCACGCATACCCAGCCGCCGCGGAGTGCTGGCCCGGCTTCGCCCCGGTTTGCAGTTGCCACCACGAATGCGACGCCGCCCGCGGATCTCGCAGCGGTCAAGGAGGCCATCGCAGCCGCTCGCAAGGGCAATGTCTCCTATGCCGGCGAGCTGCAACAGACGATCACCGATCCGCTTGCCCGCAAGCTGGTCGAATGGATGATCCTGCGCAGCGAGGACAACGAAAGCATCGAGCTGGGCCGTTACATCGCGTTCATCTCCGAAAATCCCACCTGGCCGGCCATTGGGCTGCTGCGCCGTCGTGCCGAGGCCGTTTTATGGTCGGAGCGGCCGGATCCGGCAGCCGTTCGCGGCTTCTTCGCAAAGCATGGACCGACAAGCGCGAAGGGCAAGTTCGCCCTCGCGCGCACGCTCCTGCTGCAAGGTGACCGTGCAGGCGCGCAGAGGCTCGTCCGCGATGCCTGGCGCAACGATGCCTTCGGCAGTGACCTGGAAGGCCCGGCGCTCGACGTGTTCAACGACCTTGTCCTGCCTGCCGACCACAAGGCGCGCATGGACATGCGTTTTTATGCCGAGGATGCCGACGGCGCCTTGCGCGCGGCCAATCGGGCGGGAGGCGATGCCCCCGCGCTCGCCAAGGCGCGCATCGCCGTTCTCAGGAAGGCGAGCAACGCCAAGGCGCTGCTTGACGCGTTGCCTGCGGAGAGCCGCCGCGATGTCGGGTGCGTTTTCAGCCGTGTCCAGTTGCTCCGCCGCACCGAGAAGGCAGCGGAGGCCGCCGAGCTGATCCTGTCCGTTCCCAACGACCCCGCTCAGACTGTCGACCCTGACCAGTGGTGGGTGGAGCGGCGCCTCGTGGTGCGCAAGCTCATCGACGCCGGCGACGCGAAGAAGGCGTACCGGATCGCCCGCGATGCCGCCACGCCGGTCAGAGAAAATTATCGCGTCGATCAGCAGTTCACGGCCGGCTGGATTGCGCTGCGGTTTCTCAATGATCCCGCGACCGCGCTAGCCCACTTTGCCCGAATCTCCGAGCGCACCAGCAATCCCATCGCGCTCGCCCGCTCCGGCTATTGGCAAGGCCGCGCGGCGGAGGCGCTGGGCCGCAAGGACGAGGCGCGTGGCCATTTCGAGGCGGCGGCCCAATATTCGACCGCCTACTATGGCCAGATTGCGCGCGCGCGGCTCGGCCACAAGGACATCGTCCTGCGCCCCGCCCCGCATGCTCCGCCTGAGCGGCGCGATGAGCTTGGCCGGCTCGAAGTCGTGCGGGCGATCGAGCTTCTCTATGGGGTTGACGAGCGTGATCTGATCGCCGGCGCACTTGCCGACCTCGGCGAGCGATCATCCGACGTCGTCGCGCTTGCCGCCATTGCAGAGGTTGCGGCCCAGCACAAGGATGGACGCGCCATGGCGCTCCTCGGCAAGGCGGCGCTCGGGCGCGGGCTTGCGCTTGAGCACTACGCCTTTCCCACCGTTGGCATTCCCGATTACCGGCCGATCGGGCCGCAGGTCGAGCCCGCCGTGGTGTACGCCATCGCCCGCCAGGAGAGCACGTTCAATCCCAAGACGCTGTCGGCCGCCCGCGCCATGGGACTGATGCAGGTCACCCCGGCTGCCGGCCGCTACGTCACCGGCAAATTCCACGCCCCCTACGACGAAAAGCGCATCATGAGCGATCAGTCCTACAACGTGCAGCTGGGGGCGGCAGAGCTCGGCGACCTGCTCGCGGACTACCACGGCTCATACATCCTGGCCTTTGTCGGCTACAACGCCGGGCGGGGGCGGGTGAAGGACTGGATCGCCAAGCATGGCGACCCCCGCGATCCCAAGGTCGACCCGATCGATTGGGTCGAGCGCATTCCTATCTCGGAGACCCGCAACTATGTCGAGCGCGTGCTGGAGAACCTGCAGGTCTATCGGGTGCGGTTCGGGGGCGGCTCGAAGCTTTTGATCGAGGCCGATCTGCGCCGCGGCGGCGCAAGCAACTGAGCGGCTGCACCGGACCCACGAAAATTCACCTACGCTTAATCGCCAGCGGCTCTCCGAGGCGCTGGGTTCGCGATTCCCTGCTAACAGGGAATCTTACAGGCAATCTTCGCCAAACGCGGCACTTGGCAATATTTGGCGTCCACTGGGCAGGTCTTTCCGTCGGTGCGGGCAAAATTCCCTACGCAATAAAACAGGGAATTCTGGGAGACGCATTGGGCCGCATCAGGGCAGCGAA
>Ga0306926_10010727_pt1 | contig 10140 bp, 11 predicted proteins | sample flu12Cox44000178_FD_203759 | JGI IMG/M metagenome (GOLD analysis project Ga0306926, IMG submission 203759) | Lab enrichment of tropical soil microbial communities from Luquillo Experimental Forest, Puerto Rico - flux8day.12C.oxic.44.000.178 (v2)... | ecosystem: Environmental > Terrestrial >... | reverse complement strand
AGGGGGGCGCCAAATATGGGCTACATGGGCTCAGACACTTCTACGCCAGCTGGGCAATCGAACAGGGCTTCAGCCCAAAGCGCGTGCAGGCGTTGTTGGGGCACAGTTCTATTCAGATGACTTTCAACGTGTATGGCCATCTGTTCCCCAGTCTCGAAGACGACCACGCCAAATTCGACGCTGCCGAAACTGTGCTGCTTAAAACGGCACCCAAATGGCATCCCAACGGGTTCTGATTGCCTTTCAAAATTGAATTTATAATAGGTTAGCGCGCTTCGAACCCCGGACTGAAAATCCGTGTGTCGGTGGTTCAATTCCGCCCCTGGGCACCATCGCAGCTTCCGGTCGCCGGCTCTGCTTTGTGCAACTGCTTTCTGCCGCGTCGTAGTGCCGGCCGGTATCGGCGAACACGTTCCGTTGTCAGCATCGCGCGGCTTGGCGCTCGCGGCAATCAATCTGTTAATGACATTGCGACACTCATCGTCGTGGGATTGGCGCGACGAACGGAGCGACCGAAGAAGAAGGCCTTACGCAATCACCGAGACCGCAATGAGCAAGACACGCGGAACCGGATTGCTATTGGTACGGACCGACATCAACGCAGAGGTCGAGGCGGAGAGCGATCGCTGGTACGACAAAGAGGATATACCGCGACTGCTTCAGGTTCCGGGTTTTCTGAGCGCTGGCCGCTGTGCCGGGCCCAAGGGCGGCCCGACAATACCTCGCCATTTTAAGAACTCGAAGATCAGCACGCGTTGTGCAGTGCCGCGCGGCTCGACATCGTCACATATCGGCCGTCGTCCCACCGGGGAGATCGGAACGAGCGGGTCGACGGACCTTCCTGCGCAACACGTTTCGTCAGATCTTTCGCTTTTATGTCGATCAAACCGTGGCGATGGCTCCTTTTCCGCAATGGGGCGGATCAATGTCTCCACCGCAATCGAAGAGGAGTTCAACGCTTGGTAAAATAGGCCTATGTCCGAGGTATCTGCTGTGCCCGGACGTCTCAGGCCTCGCCGGTTTCTCGCTATCGAAGGCCTGCTCAAATACCCCACTGTGTACGTGTCCGAGGACAGGGTCTCGGAGAGCGATGCCTGGAGCCGCCCCGGGGAGCAACCCGCGGACGCGACAGATGCGGCCGACCAGGGGTCGCTACGAGTCTATCACGTGTTTGCCCGAAAGAGCACGAGGCTTTCTCATCTAGTGCTCACCGTTTCCGGCATTTCGACCCAGCTGCGGCCGTCGAGAAGGCGGCCCGCAGCGCGCTTGCCGACGCGAACCAATGATTGAACGGGGCTCTCCCTCAACAGCGGAGCCCACTCGCCCCATTGCCTGAAGAAGAAGGGGATACCGGCCGCAATGCATTGGTCGCGGAGCACGCGCAGCCAATCAGGATGCGTAGGGCGCGCCCCGGGGCCGATCTCGCCGCCGGCGACCACCCAGTCGAGCGGCTGCCATGCCGGTCCGTCGATGGCGACCGCTCGTCCGCGGCCGTCGATCGTGTAGTGACCGCCAGCGAGGTCATCAAAATAGCCGTGGCCAACAGGCACTGCTTCGGGCATGACCCTGTCGAGCAGGGGTTCGAAGCAAACCCAGCGCGTTGCAGCGGGCGTTTTGAGCCGATCGTTGAGGCGCGCGATCCGATTTTGATCTTCGACCGAAACGCCAAGCCAGAGGTTAGGCAAGGGTCGCGGTTCGAGCCCAAGCGGCCGATTTTCCGTCGAGGCTGTGCTCGGAGTTCCGTATTTGACCCCGCGAAAAACCCTGTGATCCAGTGCAGCGGGGTGCCAACGGCTCGTGCGCGACCGGCTCTCCTGGAGCTCGGATCAAGGGCGGGTGCAGCCGTTGTCGTGGCGGGGCTCGCCCAAGGGCCGTGGGTCGACAAAATCTCCAATGACAATCTGTTGGCTTTCTCGGCGATGCGGCGCGGCGTATCCGGGTCGCCGTAGTACTCGCGCAAGCGCCGGGACCGTTTGGTCACCTCGAGGAAGGTATGCCAATGGGCGCAGGCGATCACGGCGTGCAGCAGATCGATCGTTGCAGTTGTCAACATCTCGTGGAACAAGTCCGACATCAAGCCGACGGCGATACGGCGCGGCCGCCGGCGGAACAACGGCCAGGTCAGCAAATCGCGGCGAATGCGAATTTCCCCGGTCCAGACGGGCCCGGCTCGCTCCATCCGGATGAACCCGGCGTAGCGCGCGCCCGTGGCCCCGCCGCCCATGCGGGCGAGTTGGGCAGCTACCCACATCGCCCAGCAGTTTTCACAGCCCGGGCTGTCGACGGAACAACCGGCGGTCGGGTTCCAACTCGCGTCGTACTAGTCGTCGCGGGCCGGCCGATATCGCTCGGCATCTGCGGTATTCGAGGATACCGCTGTCAGGCTTGGCCAAGAGTCCGTGTCTCGCCGAGCGCTCACCAGACGCTTAGGTTCAGCGGTTGTGAGCTGGGTACTACGGACCAACAGATGCAACCGTGGCCTGCCCAATTCATCTACACATATCTCCAAAACGGAGAGATAACGTATGCTTATATTTACGGTTAATTATTGCATAGTCGCAAGGTTTGCCGTCCGATGACCGGCGGCATCCCGACCGGTAGCCCTCACAGATCGAGATCGAGTACCGGGGTTTTTGAGCGAGCGCAACAGATCAGCACGTAGCGCTCGCGGCCATATTCTCTGAGCACCTGATCGCGATGATCGGGTTCGCCCGCGAGATAGCGCGTCACACATGCCCCGCAATAACCGAGCTGGCAGGAGGTGGGGACGGTGATGCCGTGGCGGCGTAGCACGTCCACGATGGTCTCGCCGACCGGGACTTCGTATTCGACACCGCGCCTTGCGAGCTTGACCCGGAACGGGCGATCCTCGACGGCGCTCGCCGCCGGTGGTGCCGTGAAATATTCGTAGTGCACGGTACCGACCGGCCACTCCCTTGCCGCCACGGCCGCCGCCGCCATCAAGCCCGCCGGACCACAATAGTAGAGATGGGTTCCGGGCAAGGGGTCGTGCAGCGCTGCTGTGATATCGAGACCGCGTACAGGGTCGCCGCCGTCGTAATGGAAGTGGACGCGCCCGTCGGCGGCGAGAGGCGCCAGATCGTCGCGGAAAGCCGTCCTCGCGGCCGAACGCGTACAGTAATGCAGTTGAAACCCGGCGCGGCGGCGCTGCAATTCCGCGATCATCGACATGAGCGGGGCGATACCGATCCCGCCGGCGATCAGCAGATGCCGCTCGGCTGCCGCAGCGAGCGGAAAGTTGTTGCGCGGCATCGAGACCTCGAGCAGATCGCCGACCCGAACGTTGTCATGCAGGTGGCGCGAGCCGCCGCGGCCGTTGTCTTCGCGCAACGCTGCGATGCAATAGCGCCGCCTTTCGCCAGGGTCGCTGCACAGCGAGTACTGCCGCACGAGCCCGCCGAACCGCAAGTCGACATGGGCGCCGGCCGCGAACCGCGGCAGGTCGCGACCGCGCGGATCGACGAATTCATACCCATTGATGGCTTCGGCAAGATAGGTGATTGAACGGACGCGCAACTGCATGGTCTCGATTTGCCCGAACTTTTCGAAAGACGCCAAGCTTTTTGTGTGTTGCGCTCGAGAAATGCTCGCATCAGCCAAGGAGGAGAGCCATCATGGCATTGCAATTCCGCCGCGTCGTCACCGGCCACGATGCGACCGGCCGCGCCATCGTCAAGATCGACGAGATCCCCAAGAACCTCGTCTCATCACGCCCGGGTGCCACGTCTTGCGTCGTCTGGACGAGCCAGGGCTTCCCGGTCGACAACACCGACGAGGAGGATGGCGGGCTGCGCAGGACCGGCACGACGCTCGACAACGGCACCGTCTTTCGCGTCCTGGAGCTCGCTCCGGGAGCTAACCCGCGAAATCATCGCACAGATTCGATCGATTACGCCGTCGTGATGTCGGGCGAGATCGATATGGAGCTCGACGGCTCAACCGTTCATCTCAAGGCCGGCGATGTGCTCGTACAGCGCGGCACGATCCACAATTGGGTCAATCGCGGCACGGAACCTTGCGTCATCGCCTTCGTGCTGATCGCCGCCAAGCCGGTGGAGGTCGGCGGCAGGGTGCTGCACGCACAGGGTTAGCTCGACCCGCGAGCGGGCGGGTTCACAAGGCGGCGCTGAGCGTTACAATCCGCTCTATGCGCGTCCTCTATCACCAGTGGCTCTCTCCTTTCTCGCGCAAGGCTCGCATCGTGCTTCGGGAGAAGAACCTCGATTTCACGCTGAAGACGGAAAAGGTCTGGGAAAGGCGCCCGGAATTCCTCGCCCTCAACCCGGCCGGCGAGGTGCCGGTGCTGATCGAGCCCGACGGGACCGTGCTGGCCGAGACCGCCGCGATTGTCGAATATCTCGACGAGGTCTACCGCGAGAAGATGCTGATTGGGATCAACCCGGTCGATCGGGCCGAAGTGCGGCGCCTGACCGCCTGGTTCGATATCAAGATGAACCTCGAGGTGACCGAGAATTTGCTCGGCGAGAAGATGATGAAGCGCTTTCTCGGGCATGGGCAACCGAATTCCCAGGCGATCCGGGCCGGGCATACCAATCTTCCACACCACCTCGACTATATCGGCTATCTCGTCGAGCGCCGGAGGTGGCTGGCGGGCGACCATTTCTCGATTGCCGACATCACTGCGGCAGCCCATCTGTCGAGCCTCGACTATCTCGGTGACGTGCCTTGGGACGCCCACGAGCCGGCCAAGGAATGGTATGCGCGGATCAAGTCGCGCCCGAGCTTCCGTCCGGTTCTCGCCGACCACGTGCCCGGCGTTCCGCCGCCAGCCCACTACGCCGATCTCGACTTTTGAGCTGCCGATGCGCTCCCTTGGTCTAGGAGCCGCTCTCATCATCGCTCTGTGGTCCTGCGACACCGCGGCGCAGGACATCGCGGCGCAAGAGACGGCACATCGCGCGGCGGTGCTCGCGCATCTTCCACCTGACGCGGCCCAGCGCCTGTTCGGCGGCGAGGTCACACCGGTAGCCGGATCGCCGGAGGCGATCGGCGCTTATGAGCGCGGCTGTCTCGAAGGCGCCGTCGCACTGCCCGCCGATGGGCCGAACTGGCAGGTCATGCGTCCGTCGCGCAACCGCGCCTGGGGGCACCCAGCGCTGATCGCGCTGCTTGAGCGCGTCGCGCAGCAGCTGCCGGCAGCCGCCGGCTGGCCGGGCCTCCTGGTGGGCGACATCGCCCAGCCGCGTGGGGGGCCGATGTTGACCGGCCACGGCTCCCATCAGATCGGCCTCGACGCCGACATCTGGCTGACGCCGATGCCAAACCGGCGGCTCAGCACCGCCGAGCGCGACCAGATGTCGGCGACCGATCTGGTCGCCGCCGACGGCAACGAGGTCGACGAAGCCTGGACCCTCCAGCACCGGCTCCTGCTCGAGGTGTTCGCGCGCGAGCCCACGGTCGCGCGCATTTTCGTCAACCCCGCGATCAAACAGGAGCTATGCCACGAGGCCGGTGCGGACCGGGCCTGGCTTACCAAGATACGGCCGTGGTGGGGCCACAACGAGCACTTCCATATCCGCCTCTCCTGCCCGACCGGCCAGTCCGAGTGTCGGTCACAGGCGCCACCGCCTGCGGGCGACGGCTGCGGCAAGGAGCTGAGCTGGTGGTTTACTCCCGAGGCTCGCCATCCACCGAGGGGAGCCGCCAAGCCACTGCTGGTCGCCGATCTGCCACGTGCCTGTGCCAGGCTTGTGGCCGTACCCTAACCCGGGCCGTCCCTACCCTCGGACCCCTGCAAAAGTCCCATAACAGGGCGAAATATCGATTTCCCACCCATCATCTCTCAATAAACCATTACATATCAATAAGTTATGACTTACTACGGGTCGCGCAAGCAGGGGGCGAAAGCTTGCCCAGCAGGGTGGCAAAATCGGCTATCAGGGTGATAACAGGGGGCGGGCACTAGCGGCCGCCGGTAACCGATCGTCCGATTGTTTCGCCCAGGGTGCGGTCGCGAGCCGCTCCACAAGGAAATCGATCAGCATCCCCACTCTTGCCGGTCGGAGTTTACCCGGAGGCGTGACCAGATGCAAGGCGATGGGCGGCAGCGACCACTCGGGCAATACGTGCTCGAGCCGCCCGGCCGCGATATCCTTCCACACCGTGAACTCGGGTTGGACCGCGAGACCGAGCCCCGCCAGCAACGCCGGCGCGAGCGCATCGGCGCTGTTGGCGCGCAGCGGGCCGCGCGGTGTGACCACCGCCTCGTCGCCCCGGACATGCACAAAGCGCCAGACCTCGGGCGATGGCAGGTAGGCGTAGCCGAGACAATCGTGGTTGGCGAGCTCGGATGGATGGGTCGGGCGGCCTCGCCGGTCGAAATACGCTGGTGCCCCAACCACCAGGCGCCGAACCTGACACAGCCGCCGTGCGATCAGGCTCGAATCCGGCAGAGCGGCAATCCGCAGGGCCATGTCGAAGCCGCCGCCGACGAGATCGACGATTTCGTCACCCAGATGGAGATCGATCATCAATTCCGGATACGAGGTCAGGAACTCGGGCAGGATCGGCGCCACATGGGCGAGACCGAATGACATCGGCACGGCAAGGCGCACCGTGCCGCGCGGCGCCTCGGATTGTGCGAAAGCATAGGCTTCGGCGGCCTCGCCCTCGTTCAACACCTGCGACGCGTGAGCGAGCAGGTTGCGGCCGACCTCGGTCAACACGACCCTGCGTGAGGTGCGGTGGAGGAGGGCGGCACCGATCCGCCGTTCCAGTCGGCTAATCGCCTTTGAAACCGTCGCTTTGGCGAGGCCGAGCTCGGCGGCCGCACGCGAAAAGGAGCCGCTCTGAGCGACCTTGGCGAAGATCGCCCAAGCTTCGAGATCCGGAAGACCCGCCCCGGGCAATATCAGAAACGCTGAGTTTCTATCGTTTCTACTTTTAATCGATGCGACACATGCGATCTAGGGCTCATAGTCGAGACGAAATCTCGCCTCGATAAACCGGAGAACAAAGATGATCGAACGCAGACCCTTTGAAAAGCTGGGCGGAGCGAACCACGGTTGGCTCGACGCCAAGCACCATTTCTCGTTTGCCGACTACCACGACCCCGAGCGCATGGGCTGGGGCGCGCTCAGGGTGTGGAATGACGATGCGATCGCCCCGAACACCGGCTTCCCGCCGCACCCGCATGCCGATATGGAGATCATCACCTATGTCCGCGAAGGGGCGATCACCCATCAGGACAGTCTCGGCAACAAGGGACGCACCGAAGCCGGCGATGTGCAGGTAATGAGCGCCGGAACAGGCATCCGCCACTCGGAGTACAATCGGGAGCCCGAAACGACCCGGATCTTTCAGATCTGGATCCTGCCGACGAGCCGCGGCAGGGCACCGAGCTGGGGCGCCAAGCCCTTCCCCAAAGGCGACCGCTCCGGCCGTTTTATCACGCTGGCGAGCGGTGACCCGAGCGACGGTGACGCCCTGCCGATCCGCACCGACGCGCGGGTCCTCGGCGCCACGTTGAAGGCCGGAGAGACCGCGGAATATACCCTCGGGTCAGAGCGCCATGCTTATCTTGTTCCGGCCACAGGGTCGGTTGAGGTCAACGGCGTTGCGCTCAACGCCCGCGACGGTGCCGCCATCCACCAGGAGGCGGTGGTCCGCGTGCACGCAACCGAGGACGCTGAGCTCGTGCTGGTGGATGCGGCCTGATCCCGGAGCCGCTATTATAAGCTTCGAGCGCCGCGCTCTCTGGAGGATCAAGTGACGGATTTGTCTGTACGGCGTGAGCCGATCCAAGGACCGAGCGCCTGGGTCGGCCGCTATGTTCGACCCGAGCATTACCGGGTCGAGCTTTCGGCTGCCTGCAACGACGAGATCCGTCACGCGGTCGGCGAGATACGGGCATACCCGCTGCCGACGATCGTGCTTCGTCCGGAGGATTTCGCTATGCCGGCTTGCCGCGAGCAAATGGCTCGGGTGCGCGAAATCCTCGATCATGGCGTGCGTTTCGCCATTGTCGACCGCCTGCCGGTCTCCGAGATGGACTCGCACGAAGCGACGGCGATCTATTGGCTCTTGTCGAGCATGATCTCGCGCCCGGTCGCACAAAAGCTCGACGGCACCTTGATCTACGACGTTCTCGACACCGGGCAGCAGGCGCTGCCCGGATCGGGGGTGCGGCCGGACAAGACCAACATCGAGATCCGCTTTCACAACGACAATGCCTACAACAACACGCCGCCGGACTATGTCGGGCTGCTTTGCCTGCGCCAGGCGATGAGTGGCGGCCATAGCCGCGTGATCAGCTTTCATTCCACGCACAATGCCTTGCTCACGCGGCATCCGAACGAACTGCCACGGCTCTACCAGCCATTCTGGTTTGACCGGCAGCGGGAATATCACCCGGGGGAAGAACCCGTCTTTGCCAGGCCGGTTTTTGAGAATCGCGGAGAATTGAAGGCGCGGTTCAGCGTGCACCAGATCAACAGCGGCTATGCGCTCCGGGGCGAACCGATCGATGGCAAAGGGGCGGCGGCAATCGCCGCGATGTTCGAAATCGTCGAAGAAAACGGACTGTCGGTCGATTTCGACCTCGAGCCGGGCCAAATGCAATTTGTCGACAACCGGGCGTTGGGGCACAGCCGCACGGCCTTTGTTGATTGCCCCGAGCCCGAGCGCAAGCGCCACCTGGTCCGGTTGTGGATGCGCGATCATGGCCGCCGCGCCTATCCGGGCTGAAGGCCGATGAGCCCGACCACCCATCCGGCCAATATCGACATTGCGGCGGCGCTCGCCGAGGCGGAAGAGCTCTACCGGACGCGCAACCCAAAGAGCCTCGCGCAGCATCGGGCGGCATGCGAAGCGATGCCCGGCGGCAATACCCGCTCGGCGATCCATGTCGACCCGTTTCCGCTGACCATAGTGCGCGGCGAGGGTGCCGGGCTGTGGGATCTCGACGGGCATGAATATGTTGATTTCCTCAGTGAGTTCACTGCCGGTATCTTTGGCCACTCGCATCCGGCGATCCGCCGCGTGATTGATCAGGCGCTCGACGGCGGCCTCAATTTTGGCGCGCACAACGCCACCGAGGCACGATTTGCCGCCGCGATTTGCGCCCGCTTTCCATCGATCGAGCTGGTGCGCTTCACGAATTCCGGCACCGAGGCCAATCTGATGGCGGTCAGCGCGGCGCGTGCGATTACCGGCCGGCCGAAGATACTGGTCTTCAATGGCGGCTATCATGGCGGTGTCTTTTATTTCCGCGGCCACGGCAGCCCGCTCAACGCGCCGTTCGAGTATTTGCTCGGCCGTTACAACGATCTCGAGGCGGTCGAGGCGCTGGTCCGGCCATACCGTACCGAACTCGCCGCGATCCTGATCGAGCCGATGCAGGGCACCACCGGCTGCATCGCGGCCGAGCGCAATTTTCTCGCCGGATTGCGCGCTCTGGCGGACGAGACCGGGGCATTGTTGATCTTTGACGAGGTGATGACCTCGCGGTTGGCGCCGGGCGGGTTGCAGGAGGTGCACGGCATCCTCCCCGACCTGACCACACTCGGCAAATATGTCGGCGGCGGCATGAGCTTTGGCGCCTTTGGCGGTCGCGCCGAGATCATGGGGCGCTTCGACCCGCGCCAGCCGGACGCCTTCCAGCATGCCGGCACGTTCAATAACAACGTTCTGACGATGAATGCCGGGCTTGTCGGCCTGACCGAGATTTACACCCCCGAGCGCGCCCGAGCCCTCAACGCATCAGGCGATCGCCTGCGCGAGCGGCTCAACACAGTCGTGCGACGCCACCGGCTCGCGATGCAATTCACCGGGCTCGGCTCGATGCTGTCGGTGCACATGACCGACGCGCCGATCCGCTCGCAGGAAGATGCCGAACGCGGCAATGGCAGATTGCGCGACCTGTTCTATTTTGATCTCATCGCGCGCGGCATCTGGTTCGCCAAGCGCGGCATGTTTGCCCTGTCGATTGCGCTTGACGAAGCCGACGGCGACAAGCTCGTCGAGGCGGTCGAGGAATTCGTCCAGACCCGCGCTCCGCTGTTCGAGGCGGTCGACGCAAGTTAGTGGTCAGAATCTGGGGGCCTGACCCAAAAGCCTGCGTGACCTGATCGTCAACCGTAAAGGACGGCTTTGGAAGCC
>Ga0306926_10010726_pt1 | contig 10142 bp, 7 predicted proteins | sample flu12Cox44000178_FD_203759 | JGI IMG/M metagenome (GOLD analysis project Ga0306926, IMG submission 203759) | Lab enrichment of tropical soil microbial communities from Luquillo Experimental Forest, Puerto Rico - flux8day.12C.oxic.44.000.178 (v2)... | ecosystem: Environmental > Terrestrial > Soil... | reverse complement strand
CGGAGCAATTCGGAGCCGATCCAGATGTAATCATTGACGGCCAACTCATTCCATGATTCGATGCGAATGCCGCTGCCGCTTGAATCGTGATCGCGGAAAGTGGAATAGGTCTTTGCCAGGCAACGTAAGGTGGCCCGGGGCACGGGATGGCCCTGCGCATCGAGAATCTCGATACAGGAATCCAGTGGGGAACCAATTCTGCGGGCATTGACTTCCACAAACAACCGCTGATCCTTTTTTGCTGCGAACCGCCAAGTTTGCACGGCTCCCGCCCGTTCAATGATGCCGTTGGCAGTCCCCGGCACCGGGATCGAAGAGGCGGCAGAACTTATTTCGGGAAACTCGCCTACCACGACAGAGGCATTTCCCAAGGCTGGTCCAAACGGAGTTTGCACGGACAATGGCAGCCGGGCTCCCGGCACGGTGTCGGCGCCAGCCTTGAGCCGTACCGATCGGGTGTTTCCCAAATGAACTCCCTGCAAGTGAATTTCCGCTTCCGTGCCCCGTTGCAGGCCCATGGGAGCAAAGGAAGTAATCACCGGAATTGTGCCGATGGAAAGCCGGTAATTCATTTGCGGGCCGCCCCGGAATTCGTGATCGCGAATGCCGATCGCATAGAAACCGGCTTCCGGACACGTGTAGCCCATAACGCCGGTCGAACTTTGGGTCAAAACAGTTCCCGCGCCATCGGTGATGCTCAAGACCGGGTCCAGCTTGGAGCCTGTGACGGCAGTCAACACTTGCACACCAACTTGTTGACCGGCTTTGGCCTCGAAGCGATAAAAATCCAGCTCCCCGGCTCTGGCAATGGTTCCAACCACCGTGGCGGGCAAGTTGATTTTCTGGCCTGTGAGCGGGAAATCATTCCGTCCCTGTGCCTGAATCACGGGAAACGGATCAACCGTAAAGAGAAGTGAATTGGAAGGGCCTGCCGCCGCCTTGAAACTGAATTGATAGACTCCGGCGGCAATTTGCTTGGGGATGGTCACTACCGCGGATGCGCGGGTCCGCGATTTGCCATCCGGCAAAATCTTTGCAGTGATGTCCGGGACCGAGGAAGTGAATTCCGTGATTTGTTCGAGGTTTCTTCCTTCGACCGTCAGGTGAATCGTCTGTCCGCGCACTGCCGTGTTTGGAGAGATTTTCGTCAGTTGCGGCGGTTTCGGCTTGGCCGGCAGCGGCACCGCCTGGACTTTTCCATCCGCTTCGTTCATTAGAACCAACCGGCCATCGTAGTACCCCAGGGCGATTTGTTTCTGATCCGCCCCGATGGCCAGGGCGAGCGGGACTTCCGGCTGCTTCGGGTATAGCTTTCGTTCCGTCATGCGTGCCGTGTCCCAGGCTTTGACGGTACGATCCTCGCTGAGAGAATAAAGTGTCTTGCCGTCCGCTGAAAATGTGAGGCGGGTGATGGGCGCTTCATGGGCAAATACCGACTGCGAAATCCTGCCGCCACCGGCGGTGACTTCCCAAATCCGAAGGCTCTTGTCGACTCCCGCGGCGGCTACATGATGGGTGTTCGGGCTCCAGGCCACCGCATAAACCCAGTCGGTCGATTCGCCCAGGCTGTAAAGGCGCGTTCCCGTAGTAACGTCCCAAATCTTGACGGCACGGTCCGCCGCACCCGAAGCCAGCCATTTGCCATCCGGACTGAACGCCAGGCTGTAAACGGCGTCGCTGTGGTCCTTCAGCGTGCGCAGTTCTTTGCCGCTCGCAACATCCCAGAGTTTAATCAGCCGATCGTAGCTGGCGGTGGCCAGGATCTTGTTGTCCGGGCTGAAAGCCGCCGCATAAATCACGTCGTTATGGGCGGCAATGGTGTGCACCGGTTTTTCCGCGGGCACTCCCGACGGAGCAACGGCATAGAACCGGACTTCTCCGGCGGTGCCTGTCGCCCCAGCTGCCACCGCTAAGTTTTTCCCATCCCCACTAAGAGCGAGGGCGGTAACCTTTCCCGGCAGCCCTTTGAGTTCGCCGACAATGTCGCCGGTCGCGGGGTCGATAAACAGTATTTCGTCATAAAGTCCGGCGGCCAAAATTTTGCCGTTTGAATGATAGGCCAGACAAGTTACCGGCGGATTGGCGGACACCCGGGTTTTGATATCGGGGATGGTTACTGCGATGGTCCCGGCATCCACCTTTGCCCCGGCAGCAACCCAGGCCCGTAACAAGGCGACCTCCTCGCGTTTGGGCTGTTTAGCGGTTTTGGGCGGCATGACGAGCTTGTCCTTGCCCTCCGCCAAAATCACCAACCGACTTTCGTCGGGTTTATTCGGCACTACCACCTCCCCGCTTTTGCCGCCTTGCTGGAGATTCTTGTAGCTTTCTAGATTCAGGTCCCCTTTCGGTTTTTCACCGGAATGGCACTCCAGGCAATAGCGAGCGAAAAAGGGCATGATCTCTTTCGAGAAACTGGGAGGCTGCCGGGCATGAAGGGAACTTGCGGTTCCAAGAACCATTAATAGTGCCAAAATCAGAATGCGCTGCTGCTGCATAGAAATCCCAACCAAAGAGAGCAAGGCGTTTCCTACATCAGCGTGCGCGAATCGGCTGCAGAATCCCGCACGATCTTTTAGTGATTGAACAGAAATTCCTTCCCCGTCAGCACGGCCCACCAGAGGTCTTCCAGAATTTCGCGCCGATTCGCCTGTTTTTCCGCCGCGGCTTCTGCCAGCAATGCCTTGAATCGTGCCATTTCGCCGGCGGTCGGTTCCCGGCACAGGGCCAGTACAAAAAGACGCTTGACCGCCTCTTCATCGGAGATTTTTTCTTGCAGCCATTGTTCCAGGCGCGCGTTTTTGGCCCGGAGCTTGTCGTTGAGCGTTTGACCGTTGTTCAGGTGCAAGGCCTGGCCCACGCTCGAATCCTGCTGCCGTTCGCAGGAACAAGTCTGGTTGCGTTCCGGCCGGCCGAATCCCTCCAGGAAGGGCGAAACGATTTGCGAATCCGGGAGTTGCAGGGCGCGCGTTCCCGTCGGCGCGCCGGAATAATTGGCAAAACCTCCCGTCGTTCCCAACAGCACTTGCGTAAACGGCGTCGGCACTCCCGTCACCTGGGAATAAGCATCCAGAATGACCTCCGCCGGCAATCGGCGAATTAAATAATGGGAGTAGAAGCGATCATCCGCCGCATTTTCCGGCAACAGTTGCGAGGACCTTTGATACGTCGCCGAGTTCATGATCGTCCGGATCAAGTATTTCACGTCATAGCGGTGAGCGATGAAGTCTTTGGCCAGCGCGTTGAACAATTCTTCGTTCGAAGGCGGATTCGTTTGCCTCAGATCGTCTTCCGCTTCCACCAAACCCCGGCCCAGAAAATTCCGCCAAACCCGGTTGACCAGGGCCTTGGCAAAATAAGGGTTGTCCGGCGCGGTCAGCCAGTCCGCGAAATACTGGCGGCGGTCTAGCGTCGCCTCCGGCGGCAGGGGTTTGCCGTCCAGGGGTGTCGGCGGCATGGCGATGCCCTGGCGCGGGTGCAAGACGTCGCCGAAGGGCAGCGATTGCACCGTTACATCCCCGGCCCGGTCGCCGTTTTTCATCGCCACCCGAGAAAACAAGTTGGCCATCGACCAGTACTGGTCCTGAGTCCATTTCTCGAGCGGATGGTTATGGCAGCGGCAGCAAGTGATCGACATGCCCAGGAAAGTAACGGCGGTGGTTTCGTTGAGGTCGGTGACATCTTTGTGCAGGACGAAATAGTTGGCAGCGCCGTTTGTCAGCGTGTTGCCGCCCGCGGTGAGAATGTCGCGGGCAAAACGGTCCCACGGTTTGTTTTCCGCGACGCTTTCGCGGATGAACTGGTAGAACGACCACATGGCCGATTGCGGCAACTTCCGGGTGGAGACCAGGAGCAGATCGGACCATTTATAGGCCCAGTAATCGGCAAACTCCGGTCTTTCCAGCAAGGCATCAATGAGGCGAGCGCGTTTGTCCGGAGCCCTGTCCGCAAGGAATTTTTGCAATTCCTCGGGAGTCGGCAACATTCCGGCCGCATCCAGATAAGCGCGCCGCATAAATGCCTCATCGGTGCACGGCGGGGACGCGGGGATGTTCAAGCCGGCCAGCTTTTTTGTTACCAGATCATCGATGTAGTTGTTCCGTACCGGCGCCGGGAAAGCTTTCCCGGTTTGCTGGGCAAAAGGAGAGACAATCCGGCACGCGGCGACGAGGTTGGAATACCAGACGGTGATGGCCGCCTCGCCGTGCCCCGCGACGCGAACGCGGCCGTCCGGTTCAACGCCGGCTACCAGGTCTTCGCTGCTGCTAAATTTGACCCACCGGGTCACATCTTCGCCGTGGCCGTCCGAATACCAGGCCCGGACCAGTACCTGGAGAGTGTCTTTGGGTTTGAGGACGGCCTGCGCGGGGAAAATCTCCAGGCGTTGAATGCGCACATCGTCCGGTTTTGGCCCCGGTGCGCCGGCGGCGATCCAATCGGCCAGGATTTGAAAATCAGGCGAGCCGACCTCCAACTTCTGCCCGCCGCCATGGGGCACCGCCATGGCCGGCTTCCGCAGGATAAGGCTGCGCGCCGGCTCGACGTTATCAACGCGGCGGCCCAGCGCTTGCCGGGTCAGAACGAAATGATCGTGTGATGGATCGTAGCCGCGCAGCGAAAGTTTCATGCCTCCCTTGCCGGCGAGGGCGCCGTGGCAGGCCCCGGAATTGCAGCCGATCCGGGTAAACACCGGAATCACATGATTGCGAAAACTCCACGTGGACGGCTCCTTGACCTTGCTAACGACGACCTTGGCCGTGGTCTGTTTTCCGGCGTACGTTGCCGATATCAGCGCGGTGCCGTCACCGGCGGCCCGGACCGTGCCCTTTGCATCCACCGCCGCAACGGCCGGATCGGAAGAAATAATTTTGCACTGTTGCGTGACATCGCCCGTGAAGTGCCCGTCGGATTGGGAAAGCACGATAACCTGCTGCGATGCCTTGGGACCGGTGAGCGTCACTTCCGCGGGCAACAGCTTTAATTCTTCGGTCGCGCCGCGCCCAGCGCACGATGCCAAGACAATCGCAATGGCACATAGCGTTCGATGCATGATTACCCTAGAACAATTCTTTAATCGGTTGCATGGCGTAATCGGCCAGGGGCAACGGCCGGTTTTGGGGGCCGGGCAATTCCTTGTGCGGATCGAGGCCCAGAGCCTGGTACAGGGTGGCCGCCACTTCGCCGGGCGTGATGGGGCGGGTTTTCGGAATGTAGCCGAGCTCGTCGGATTCGCCGACAATCCGGCCGCCTTTGATGGGACCGCCGCCCATCAGGATGGTCCAGACGCCGGGATGATGATCCCGGCCGCCGGCGGGGTTGATCTTGGGAGTCCGGCCAAATTCACCCATGGCGGTGACGATCGTCGTTTCCAGCAGGCCTCGCCCTTGCAAATCTTCGAGCAACGCGCTGAACGCCTGATCGAAATTCGGGGCCACCAGCTTCGACATCTCCGTAATGTCGGTGAATGGCCTGGAGCCATGAATATCCCAGGTGATTTCATCGAAAACGGTTTCGAACATGTTGACGGTCACGAAACGGACGCCGCCTTCGATCAACCGCCGTGCCATCAAACAGCTTTGGCCGAAGCGGGTACGGCCGTAGCGATCGCGTACGGCGGCGGGTTCCTTGTCGAGCGCGAAGGCGTCGCGCGCTTGCGGGCTCGACATGAGCCGATAGGCGAGGTTGAAATTTTCGTCCAGCTGCTTGGCCTGTGCGTTCTTTTCGAATGCTGCCACCGCCCCGTCCACGGCCGCGCGCAGTGTTTGCCGGCGTCCGGCCCGTACCGCGGAAATGTAATCGGGCGGCAGCAGATCGGGCACCTTGAACTTCGGATCGGCTGGATCGGCATTGAGAATGAACGGATCGTATTGCTTGCCGAGGTAGCCCGCAGTATGGCCGTGCGGCAAATTGCCTCCGGTTCGGCCGATCGGCCGGGGCAAGAGCACGTGAGCCGGGACTTCGCCGCGCTGGCCCTTGAGATAGCCGAGCGCGCAGCCAATGTGCGGATGCTCAATGCCGCCCGTGAACAGCCGGCCGGTTTGCATCATTTGGTGGCCGGTGTCGTGCACCGCGGTGGCCGTGTGATACACCGACCGAATCAGCGAAATCTTGTCGGTGTGGACCGCCATTTTGGGAAATATCTCGGTGATTTGCATGCCGGGGACTTTTGTCGCAATCGGCTGGAATGGGCCGCGAATCTCCGCGGGCGCTTGCGGCTTGGGGTCCCACGTATCGATCTGGCTTGGCCCGCCGACCAAGAACAGCATGATACAGTTGATGTCGCGATCCTTGACGGCGCCGCGGGCTTTCTGCGCCAGGAAGGACGGCAACGAAAGTCCGAGGATCGACAACGAGCCGGCATGCAAAAAATCGCGCCGGCTCCAGCCGTCACAAAACGAAACCGCACGATCGGCATCCAGTCGCAACATCGCTCTGTCTCCCCAACCCGATAAACCAGAAAGGATTTCAAATCGAGTGCTTATGGCTAGATTATTAAAAATATCACCAATCATTTAGGGGGTCAACGAAAAACCGATGGGCTTGCTATTCTCCTTCCTGAGCGCTTTCTTTTCCTCCACCAAAGACCTCGTCAGCAAGAAGCTTTCCTTTCAAATGGATGGCACGACTTCCACATTCGCCTCGTTCGGCTTTGCCCTGCCGTTTTACATCGTGCTCTTGGTCATTCTCGTGGCAGGGGGAACGGAAACGGTCACGCTCACCTATCCCTTTTTGACCCTGGTGTTGCTCCGCGCCATCACTGATTCGTTCGCGGAGGGCCTGAAGATGCACGCCTTTGCGCACGGCGACATTTCCATCGTGGCGACTTTTTTCTCCATATCGCCCTTATTTCTCTTGATCACGTCGCCATTGATTACGGGAGATACACCCTCGCTTCCCGGGATTGTGGCGGTGGTGCTGGTCGTGGGCGGCAGCCTGGTCCTGGTCTATCGGCCATCGCATCAAGCCTGGGCCGGCCAGAAAAAGGGCGTCCTTCTGGCGATGGCGGCGTCCTTCTTTTTCAGTCTGAATTCCTGTTTCGATCGGCTTGCCGTGCAGAAGGGAACGCCGGTTTTTTCCGGTTTTTCCATGACGCTCCTGTCCGCCCTGTTTTTCTGCCCATTTCTTTTCGGGCGCCGGGAGCGCATTGCAGCCTTGCAAAGGCACGAGGCCGGCTTGCTGATTCGCGGCTTCTTGGAAATCGCGTTTATGGTTTGTAAACTTCATGCCCTGCAGTATCTGCAAGCGCCCTACGTGGTGTCGATCCAGCGCCTGTCGCTGATCTTCTCCATCATCGGCGGCCGGTTGTTCTTCCAGGAAGCCGACTTTGGCCGCCGGCTTGCATCCGGGGTGTTGATTCTCGGAGGGGTGATTGTGATTGCGTTGTTGGAAGTATGATAGCCAAACGGCAGCGTTAGCTTTCCTGGGGATGGCCATACAGGAGAACGCGCCCGCAAGAGTCACACATATACGCTACGATGTCCCCCTCAATCGGATACGCCCCGGTCCAGATAGAGCGTTTGGCTTCGGGCACGGTGTATTTGAGGAAGGTACTTTGCGTCCGATAAGTGGCTTCTCGAGTCACGATTTTGATGTCGAGCACCACACAGCCGCAATCTGGACATTTTCTTTCATCTGTGATGCTCATAATCAGACCTCCGCTTGCAAAGGGCGCCAAGGAATTAAGCTGGTTGACTTCCCACAACTCACGCCGTCCGATTACAATCTGGTCTGAAAAATACGTTTCGTCCACCACCCCCCCGGCCCCCGTGGACGTAATTGCAAACCCTGGACGTATCGACCTCCTTTGCGACGTATTCCCGAACCCTCAATATGGCCTCTACTTATGACTCCCCAAAATCCGCCTTTCCGCTGCGACGTATTCTACCCGGCGTGAACGTATTTTTTTCTTTGGATTTTGCATTTTTCACTTTGCATTTGTTTGACACGTTCACATCCCGCCCCTTCACTCACGAACCCCAAAAAGAAAAGGGGACAGGCACGTTTATTTTATCGTCTTTCGAGGCCGACCGCGGGGCCGCAGAGTAAACTGTAGTCCCAAACGCTTCGCCGTCTTTTCTACCCATTCGGCGCTGCCGAACGGCGCCCCACGGTTCACGCATCGCCGCACCGCCTCCAACTCGGCCGGCGTCAGGGCTTGATTATCCCAATCCAACCAAGGACGCGGCCGCTTGACCGGCCCCGCTGCCAGGTAACTGGGACGCGCCGTTTCGGCTTGCCATAATCGGGCGCTGGACCAAGGCCATTGTTCCGCACGTCGTACCAGGTTAGCGCGCACCGGGTTGCTCTCGGCATAACGCAGGACTGTCAGCAAGTGCTCGTCTTCTTCGATGGGCAACGCCTCGAAACGGCCCTGCCGGATGTGGCCGCTGGTGTGATAATGCTGGTGGTAACGGCGCACATGGGTATTGAGCACCCAGTGCATCCACCGGCTCAGATCCCCGTCTTCTTTCGGCCAGACAACCAGATGAAAGTGATTGGGCAGCAGGCAAAACCCGAGGACAGGCATGGGGATCTCGATACACGCATGGCCGATGGCCTTAAGGAAGGCCTGGTAGTCGCCGTCCTTGTGGAACACTGTGCGGCGGCCATTGCCCCGGTTCATGACGTGGTAGCAGATGCCGCCGACAGAAGCTCGCGGAACGCGTGGCATAACCGACAGGATAGGTGCAAACAGGCCAAACGTCAATATTAAACGTGCCTGTCCCCTTTTCTTTTTGCGGCGGCCCCAAAATAGCGGACGGTGGTCTCGAAAACGACGCATTCTAACGCCTTTTCTCGATTTATCGGATCGTCGTCAGGTAGGGCTTCAGCATCCTCGAGATGATTTGGCGTCACGCTTGCAAATCTGGGCAAAACATGACGGCGGCGCCGCTATCCGGCCGATCACCCTCCGCAAGAAGAGTCCAAGGCGCCTTGTTGCGGAAAAGCCACATGAGCTACAATGCGAGGCGGCCTCCGGATCAAACACTTCACGGAGAAACAGATGATCGTCCCAGGCACGCCGGCGCCCGCGGACAACAATGCAGCCGTGGATGGCAGAGAGCTCGCACGCTTTCAGAAGCGGTTTAATCTGTTGGCGGCAAGCTTGATCGTCCTGGTCGCTCTCGTCTATCTGCTGCAAACGTTCGCCACCGTGCTGCAGCAGCTTCTCGTCGCCGTGTTCATCGTCTATATGATCATGCCACCCTACTATTGGCTGGTGCGCCGGGGACTCTCGCCCCTTCTCTCCCGCATCTGCATACTTGCCGGAATTGTGCTGGCCTTTGCTCTCCTCGGGATCGTGATCGGTAGCAGTATCGTGGACCTGGAGGCAAAGCTGCCCGGCTACCAGGAAGCCCTGAACCGTGTGATCGACCAGACCGCCGCGGCAATTCCCGGCCTCGGAGACAAGGCCAGGGAGTGGTGGGCGAAGAACACGCCGCAGACCCTGGATCAGGTCATGCGCTTCGCACAGGCCGGGTTGCAGGCTCTTTCCAATTTCGTTTCGCAGTTCTTCGTCGTGGTGATTTACCTGCTCTTCATCCTTGCCGAGCGCACCGGCCTGCGGCAGCGGGCGGCGCAGGCCTTCCGGCCGGACCAGGTCCGGCGCCTCCACGAGTTCGTTGAACGGGTCCACGCTTCCATCACGCAGTATCTCGTGGTCAAGACTCTCATGAGCCTGCTCAGCGGGCTGGCCGCCTGGGTTGTGCTGGTTGTATTCGGCGTGGATTACGCGGGACTCTGGGGACTTATCACCTTTCTCTTCAACTACATTCCTTACCTGGGGAGCGCTGTGGCAACCATATTGCCGATCTTGCTCAGCCTCGTGCAGTTCGAGGATCCTCTGCGCAGCCTTGTCATCCTCGTGTTGCTTGTGCTCCCCCAGACTGCGATTGCCTACCTGATCGAGCCGCGTCTGGCCGGCAAGAGGCTGGACTTGAGCCCGTTCGTGATCATCCTGTCGCTGGCCTTCTGGGGTTCGCTGTGGGGAATCGTGGGCATGATCCTGGCCGTTCCGCTGGTGGTGACAATCAAGACGATCCTGGACCAAATACGTGTAACCCGGCCTCTGGGGTGGATGCTGTCCAATGCATGAGAGCACGGCTTTCAAATTGGGCCTTTTTCCATAGAAAAGGCGCAGCGGG
>Ga0306926_10010724_pt1 | contig 10142 bp, 12 predicted proteins | sample flu12Cox44000178_FD_203759 | JGI IMG/M metagenome (GOLD analysis project Ga0306926, IMG submission 203759) | Lab enrichment of tropical soil microbial communities from Luquillo Experimental Forest, Puerto Rico - flux8day.12C.oxic.44.000.178 (v2)... | ecosystem: Environmental > Terrestrial >... | reverse complement strand
TTTCGCCATGCTGGGCAAATGAAACGACATGTGTCCAATCGTTTCCGGCGACGGCTTTCCCTTGAACAGAGCAATGGTAACGTTGTCATTGCCAACTGCGACGCCATCTTCAAACTCGAACTCGAGTGACAAGCCCAGCGCGCGTTCGAACCATTCTGCGCTGCGGCTGGGACGAGCAACAGCCAATCCAAAATGACCAACAGTTCCCAGCGTAAACGGCGCCTTCATAGCAGGTATGCTAGCCGATCGCGCGAAGACGCCAAGTTCATTACGAGTGAAGCTGTTCAGCCGCAAACCGCGCGTGCAACTCTCAACTAGCTGTAGTTTAGCCTGTTCGGATCGCTGAGACGGAGGGCCCTGGCGTCGCGAGCGACGATAATGTTCATCTCCTGGTCAAACAATTCGCGGTTATCGATAGGGCGCAGCAAGCGTATCGAAGGGCCAGCCGGCGAAGAGCCGGAATTGTCATTCTGAAGGCCACGCCGGTTTGCACCGGCGAGGTTTGGAACGTGTGGTAGCTTCGCCCGCTCTAGCTCGGGCACCGCGGAACACCTGTCTGACTAACTTATCGCTGAACTCTTCAGTAAGCGGTGAGGTCCGGAACAGCAGGCGATAAAAGATCGCACCGAACACTGCATCGATAATCAGCTGCGGATCTGCATCGCTCGCTAGTTCCCCGCTTGTTTTGCCCCGCTCGATATCGGCGGCGTCTGCTTCCTGGTGTCCCCGGATGTGTCTGTCAAACAGCTCCCGGAGGATCGCTGGCTCGCTTTGACCTTCGGCAATCAGCTCGGACAGCACCTTACCTAACTGTCCGTTCAACGGCCCAATCAAGGCACGTGCCTTGTCACGGATCGCCTCTTCCGCCGTCCCAGCTGACGGCGACGGCAAGGCAACAGCGATTCGTTCTCGGAACATGGCCAGCACAAGCGCGGCCTTGGTCGGCCACCACTTGTAGAGCGTGGGCTTGCCGACGCCTGCCCTTTTGGCGACGGCTTCCATCGTCAGATCACGGATCGAACGCTTTTGCAGCAGCTCATAAACAGCATCCAAAATTGCCGCATGCGACTCGGCTGCTGCAATGGGCGGGCGGCCGCGGCGAGGAAGAGGGAACCCTTTAGCAGACACGCATTAAGCTTAACAGAACGGAAAGAAAATTCATTTGACGATCTCGATTTTATCTTTAATAATACGAAACGTATAGTAAATATTATTGACGCGCCTGGACACGGCTGTGGTTCCCTAATCAATGGAGACTTTATGAAAATCTTAGTGACTGGTGGTACGGGCAAAGCGGGCACAGAAGTAGTCCAGGCGCTGCTTCGTCGTGGAACGCCTGTCCGCGTTTTGACTCGGAACAAGGACGCGAAGCTGCCCGACGGGGCAGAGGTGGCTATCGGCGACTTGCTGGACCCCGACTCGGTCCGCTCGGCGCTGAACGGCGTCGACAAGCTGTTCCTGCTGATCGGCAATGCGGCCGACGAGCTGACACAAGCTCTGCTTACAGTAGCCGTAGCTCGGGAAGCAAAGGTTAAGCACATCACTTACCTCTCTGTTTACCAAGCCGAGCGGTTCCCGGACGTTCCGCATTTTATTGGCAAGTATGCCGTTGAGACATCTCTTAAGCGTTCGATACCCCATTCACTGTTTTGCGGCCCGGTTATTTCTTCCAGAATGATGCCGAGCTCAAACCTGTGCTGACTGGGGCTGGTCTCTATCCAACTCCGATTGGCAAAGCTGGAATCGCTGCAGTTGATGTTCGAGATATCGCCAATGCCGCTGCAGTTTCGTTAACCAGCGACGGGCACAATGGGAAGACTTATAACCTCGTCGCACCGGATCCACTAAGCGGACCCGGTGCCGCGGCCATTTGGGGTCAGGTTTTAAACAAGCAGATTCGCTACGCAGACCTTCCGGTGGAAGCGTTCGAACAGCAAATCCGTCAAGTCTTCCCTGCTTGCCTCGCTAAGGACCTCCGCCTTATGTTCCCGGGGGTACCAGGATCGTGGTTTCGCGCCGAGCAACGCCGATGTCGCTACCTTGACCTCGCTGATCGGCCATGCCCCCAGACGGTACGAGGATTTCGTGCGTGAGACGGCGGCAGAGTGGAGCAAACAACCAGCGGCGCCTGGTAACGTCTTGTGCGCCGGGACCAGTCTACAGAGGTGATTCAACCCAGATTCCGAAAAATCGGATTTTGGGTTCAAGAAAACCCAGATAGCAGATACGGGTCCCTCCGTCATTCATCATTCGGTCGTTTGTCATTTTCGCGCCTTGCCCCGAACACTCGCTCGCCCAGGCGGATCGCATGCTGCCAAGCCGGGCTCGAATCGAGCTCGGCGAGACCCAGCGGTTCCGCGGGATCGGGGATCGGGTTTCTAAGGACCAGCACCCACCAGCCGACATCGTGCCAGGCCCCGGACTTGAAACCGACCTTATGGTAAACGCCTACCGGCTGAAATCCGAACGATTCCAGCAAGCCGACACTGGCCGGATTCGGCAGGGCGACTCCGCCATAGGCTCGGAAAAAGCCCTGGAGCCGAAGAAGCGCGCTGAGAGCGGCAAGGAGCCCTTTTCCAATCCCCCTTCCTCGCCAGTCGGGAGCACTGTAAATGCTGACATCGACAGCCCAGCGATAGGCAGAGCGTACCCGATGCTGACAGGCGTAAGCATAGCCCAGGATCTCAGTCCCGCGCTGGCACACCAGCCATGGGTAGGTTTGCGTCACGGTTCCGATTCGAATTGCCATCTCTGCCACGCTCGGCGGCCTGGTCTCGAATGATACCGGAGATTCCTCACAAAAGGGGGCATAGATTTCCCGGACTTGCGCCGCATCGGCCGGCGTGGCCAGTCGAATATGTGTTGGCATCCGGGGTTTTGAAATGACAAATGGCAGCTGATAAACTGCTTAAATCAGGTCTGTCATTTGTCAGACCTCAAGCACAAAATTGAAGGTGGCATCCCGGGTCGAGCCTGTCGCCCGAATCTTGAGCAATAGATCCGGGCGGAACAGCGAGTCAGAAGCGTTCTGTGCTTCGCCCGGGAAATAGAGCTGCGTCGTCAGAACCGGGCCATGCGCAGCTTGCAAACGCACGTGATAGTGACGTGTACGACCCGGATACAGGCCAGGCATAACCGTCTCGAGAGTGTACCGTCCGGTGGTATCGGAGAACTGGTGTCCCCGGCAGCGAAACCCTTTGACATCGTACGCGCCCTCGGCGTCGGCATGCCAGAAGTCGAGCAAAGCTCCGGGTATGGGCCGTGCCTTACGGTCAAGTATAACGCCAGAGAGCCGTACCGGGGAGCCGGTTATGCCCGATTCGCGGAAGTTGGTTTTTAGAGGCGAGCTTGGCCGGAAAAAGGGACCGGCGGTTTCCTCTGGCGTCAGTCCGAGCTTCTCCCCGGCTGCAGGCGTCGGCTCCAGGTTCACCGTTTCCCGCCCCCGAGCAAGCATGCTCTGAACCCTGGCGATGAGCGTTACCGGGGCAGCCGCGACGGCGACGGCCTGGAGAAATCTACGTCTGGAACAGGCCGATGGGGCTGAATCAGCCATGGTTAACAGTTCATGCGATTTTGTGATCCTGTCATCTGTCATTTTTGGACATAACTGCTGAGCCAGGTGAGGCCATCCTCAGTCCTTCCTGCTGGTCGATACTCGCACCCTATCTCATCCACCAGCAGAAATAAATGCGGAAAATTGACTTCACCGCAGTCCGGCTCGTTACGGTCAGGGACGCCGGCGAGTTGGATATGCGCGACATGCGGAAAGAAAAGCCTGGTTCGCCTGCTCAAATCTCCACCCATGATCTGGAGGTGATACCAATCGAGTTGAATCTTCAACCGAGGATGGTTCAGGTCCGCGAGAATGTCTGCTGCCTGCTCAACTGTCCTCAAAAAATAGCCTGGAATATCCCGATCGTTTATTGGTTCCAGCGTGATCACCCGACCCGAACCGGCGGTTTGATCGAGTGCGAGACGGAGACTAGCCAGATAAGTTGCATGCGCCTTTGTGGGATCGACCTCCGACGTGATTCCAGCCATTACATGTAACCGGTCGACATTCAAAGCATCCGCATATTTGAGCGCTAGCTGAAGCGAAGCCTGGAAGTCCTTCTCCCTGCCGGGAAGAGCCGCGATACCGCGTTCGCCTCGATCAAAGTCCCCTGGCGGCAGATTGAACAGCACCGCCTTCAAATTATTCTCGGTTAACCTGGCCGCGATCTCCGACGGCCGGAGCGCATACGGGAAAAGAAACTCAACAGCTTCGAACCCGGCTCGGGCCGCTGCGGCAAAACGCTCAAGAAAGGGTTCTTCCTGGTACAACCAGGACAGGTTAGCGGCAAACTTTGGCATCTGTTATTTGTGATTTTATTTTTCTCCCCTACCATTCCGCCCCGAACGTCTCTCGCAGTTCCTGGATCTGAGAGTCGTTCAGTGTTCGGATCGGCTGCCCGTCGAGCAGCAGCATCAGCTTAGCAGTTTCCTCCAGTTCTTCGATAGCGTACATAGCGCTTTCCAGGTCCTTGCCGGAGACTACCGGGCCATGGTTTGCCAATAAGACGGCCGCATGCCTGGAAGCAAGCTTCGAGATTTCTTTAGCCAGGGACTTGTCGCCCGGGCGAAAGTAAGGGATCAGGGGCAGGCGGCCTACCCGCATCACGAAATACGGCGTGATTGGCGGGATACAACTTTCTGAGTCCAGCCCGTCGAGACAGGAAACCGCCGCTGAGCAGGTAGAGTGCAGATGAACGATCGCCTGGGCCGATGGCCGATTCGTGTAGACCGCCAGGTGGAGGGAATATTCTTTGCTCGGTTTATCTCCGGATAGATGATTCCCGTTCCAATCCACTTTGGAGAGCGTCCGGGGATCGAGGTTGCCCAAGCAGGAATTCGTTGGCGTCAGCAGCCATCCGTCAGCGAGTCTGACACTGATATTGCCGCTGCTCCCCGGGCTCAAACCACGAGCGTACAAACTCCGGCCGGTCTCGACTATCTGGTCGCGAATCTGGTTTTCAGTTTTCATGAAAGGACCTTCCAGGCTTCGGTGAAGAAATCGGTCGCCCCAAAGTTACCGGACTTTAAAGCCAGAGCCACGGGCCAGGAGCCTCCCATGCCGAGTGTCCAGGGAACTCCGGGCGAGATTTCTCTACCGATCCGGAGAGCTCGGATCTTGAGAGCGTTCACTATTGCACCTGAAGTTTCTCCACCAGCAATTATGAGTTGGCGGACTCCTCGAGCAACGAGCTCCAAAGCCACATCGGACAAAGCTCGTTCCACAAGTTCGCTCGAGCGCTGGAGGCCGAGCCTGGATTGAGTGACCATTAGTCCCGCAGGCGGTTCGCTACTGTAAATCAGCAACGTGTTGCCTTTCTCCAAGCTGTCTGCCGACCAGGAAAGCACACGCCCCAAAGCGGCGGCGTAGTCCCGCTCGAGCTCAAGCGGCTTGATCTGGAAGGCAGGGTAAAAAGGCTTTGACTGCTCGATCTGGCTCAGGGTCGCTCTGGAGCAGCTGCCTGCCAGTATTGCGCGTTGCCCCGCCGGCATTTCAAAGCCGGAGGCGGACTTTGCGTCGGTTACCGGCGAGCGCAGACCCAGCGCCAGGCCGGACCCGCCGGTCACGAGCCTGAGATCCAAAACCGCCTCGCCGAGGATTTCGAGGTCCCGGTTTGAAGTCGTGTCCGTGACCGCCATCCTGATACCGGAGTCCCGCAGCTCAGCGATCTTCCGACGCACGGCTTCCGTTCCCTGCGTGATGGTGTCGAATCGGATCAAACCGATGCGAGATGGCGTCTGCGCGGCCAGCAACCGGAGCACGTTCGGGTCGGTCATTGGCGTTAGCGGGTGATTCTGCATCCCACTTTCGTTCAGGAGTTGATCGTGCACGAACAAGTGCCCTCGATAGACGGTTCTGCCATTATCAGGGAAGGCGGGACACACAACGGTGAAAGGCTCGCCAAGCGCATCCAGGAGGGCGTCGGTGACCGATCCAATATTTCCCTGCGGTGTGGAATCAAAGGTTGAGCAATATTTGAAGTAGAACCGCTACAACGGAAAGCGCTTTCGCCTCACTCGCCGGTATCGTTCGGCTCCTGAGCGCCACAACCACGGCATCAACATCCCTCAGCTGTTCTCCTGCTGACGGGATACCGAGAGTCTGAATTGTCCTGAAACCCCGCTTGACGAGGTTGCTGCTGAGATCCGTACCGCCAGTGAAATCGTCGGCTATACAACCGAGCATAGGTATCGCTATTTGCTAAACCCAAAAACCGAAGTTTCGGCGTCTCTCACCCGACTTCGCCAAGGCTACGTCGCGGCAGGCTCTCTCTTCTCACCTCTTACCCGGCCCCTGACCCAAGATGTCGGGCTTGCGCGCAGACGCGCCAAGTCTCGGCCGACAACCCTCTTCTCTGCCTTTGCGCACCTCTGCGTACCTTTGCGCGAGGCCCTTTTCTTCAATCGTGGCGCCTGACCCAGGCGCCCTACAACTCGCACTCGTACCGCTATCCTTTCACCGCGCCGGCAGTTAATCCGGCGATAATCTGCTTCTGAGCCAGGAGGTAAAAGCCGACTGCGGGAACGATCGTCAGACTGACAAATGCCAATACCTTCCCCCAATCGGTGCCATATTGCCCTTGGTACTGCATGATGCCAAGCGGCCAGGGATAGAGAGAGTCGCGGTTAATCATCACGAGCGGCAGAAGGAAGTTGTTCCAGCTTCCGACCAGCGCCAGCACGCCTACGGTGGCCAGGATTGGCCGGGAAAGCGGCAGGACAATCTGGAGGAACATCTTCCGATAGCTGCAGCCGTCGATAAGCGCGGCCTCAAACAGTTCCTTGGGGAGTTCGGCAAAGAACCCACGAAGCAGTACGATGCTGAAGCTCAATTGGAATGCGACCTGGGGAAGAATCACTCCCCATAGACTGTCCAGCAATCCGAGGTCCCGGACCCGGATAAAAACCGGGAGGATCGCGGTAGCGAAAGGAAAGGTCAACCCGATAGCCAGATAGTCGGCAATAAATCTCTTCCCCGCGAAACGCAGGTGGGCAAAAATGAAGGCAGCCATCGAGCTTATGATGAGAACGAGCAGCACAGTGAAGAAGGCGATGAAGGTGGAGTTGCCAAGCATTTGCCAAAACCGGGCCTCGTGGAGGATCGAGAGATAGTTTTCAGAAACCCATTGTTTCGGCAGGCCCAGAGCGTTCGTTCGGAGGTCGCCCGTTGTTTTGAATCCCCCTATAAACGTAGCCCAAAGCGGGAGTAAACAGAGACCGGCCGCGAGAAACAGAAACAACCAACGATAGTAAGTAAATAGCCGAGGTCTCATCTCAAGCCTTTCCCGTTTCGGACTCTCTCATAAACAGCCGCTTGTAAAACATCATGACCAGGACGCAGATGATAAAAAGGATGACGCCTAGGGCGCTACCGAAGCCAACCCGCATCCGCTTAATCCCAAACGTGTAGAGATAGGAAACGGCGGAATGCGAAGAATTAAGTGGTCCTCCGCCAGTGAGAGCGTAAATCATATCAAATTGCTGGAGTGACCCCAGGATGCTGAAAAAAAGCGCTAGAACGATCACCGGACGCATCATTGGCAACACGACGTGCCTCGTGACTTGCCAATGGCTCGCGCCGTCGATTTTCGCCGACTCGATCACATCCGAGGGGATCCCCTGGCGGCCGGCAATAAACAGGGCCATATGAAACCCGAAATACTTCCAGACGATTACCAATAGAATCGCAGCCGTGGCCCAGCCTACTTTGGCGAGGACGAATGGCGCCGGCTGACCAAACCACCCGTAGACCATCGCGACTAACCCGTAGTCGCCATCGTACAGATATTTCCAGATCAACCCGGCAACAACATCGGCCAGGATATAAGGAACGAAAAAGATGGCGCGAAAGACCAGACTGTTGCGGCTGCGATCGGAAATTAACAACGCCACCCACATTGCGATCGGAAGCTGGATACAGGCGGAAACAAGAATAATGAACAGGTTATTAATCAGGGAGTGCCCAAAAATCGGGTCAGTCAGCGCCTGGATGTAATTATCGAAGTTTATCCAGTGCTTGAGCTGTAGCTGGCCGTAGCCGTTCCAGTTGAAAAAGCTGTACCAGCCCGATTCCAGGATTGGAAGTGTCACAAAAACCGTAAAGAGGAGCAGCGCCGGGGGGAGGAACAGGAGGCAAGTGCTGAGCAGGCCGGACTTGAAAGGCGTCTTGGCTCCTCGGAGGAATTGGTCGGGCCTGGGAGAGTCACGAGGGGTCGGCTTCAAGTCAAGCGTATCAGTGTTGGCCATTGGTGGGATCTTTCAGCGCGTAGCCCAGAGCATACCGCGTGCAATCATTGTGCGCATCTGCGTAACTTGAAATTCGGACGGGGCATGCCCAAGCGAGCAATAAAATACCCTACCCGCTCCATGATGTCTTTTCCAGGCAACCGGCATTACCACTCCTTTGGTCCAGGCGCAATGCTCTCCGCTGAACGTTGTAGTTGCCAGAACCTCATTACTCGGATCGACGTGCATGTAATATTGCTCGGAGCGATACTCGAAATCGCAAAGGCCGGCGGTAATCGGGTCATCTCGGTTCGCGATGCCCACGCGATAGGAAATTATGTTTCCAGGATGTGCCACAAATTGGCCCCCAACCATGAATTGGTAGGTCGTATCCAGGCGGAAGCTGTCGCCCATGCCTCCGTGAAATCCCGCCAGCCCAGTCCCGCGTTCGACGGTGAGGCTGAGATTCTGTGCTTCTTCTTTAGAAATCGTCGCCATCGAGATGATCGGAACAATCAAATCGAATCGGCCGAGCTCCGGGTCGGCAAACCCCGCGGTCGAGTTCTCCAATTCCGCTGCCAAGCCTTGCCCTCGCAAGAGATCGGCGACGATATCCGCGCATTCCTTTGGGTGGTGCCCGTCCCAACCGCCCCAGGCAATCAAAGCTCGCTTCATCTCAGGCTCCCGATCATCGGCAAGGTTTCCAGAGGTCGAGGCCGTTCACAGGTTGATTGAATTTGAACCGGCCGGTCGGAAGACGCATTCTCGACAATGGCTTCCATTACTTCCAGGACGTGGAAAGCCAAGGCCTCCGAAGTCCGGTGGAGTCGGCCGCTCTGCAGCGACTCTGCCAGTTCGGCAACCCCAAGGCTCCGGTAATTCGAGTCACCGAACGCATGGGTTGGCGCAAGATCCTCCCACTGCGCGTCGGGGCGTCGGCAAAACCGCACGGCGCCACCAAAACGGTTTGGATCAGGAACCTGCAGCGTTCCTTCGGTTCCGTAGATCTCGATCGGTGGATGGCCGTGTCCGGCGACATCGAAACTTGCCAAGAAAGTCACCAGCAAACCGCTGACAAACTGGAGCAGCGAGCAGAAATGGGTCAATGTCTTGACAGGAAAGCGCTCCCCCTGCCGGGGACCATTGCCGATCGTTCTGTAATCGAAGGCTTTCGTCCCGATCGAGTACACCTGGCTGATCGGGCCCAGGAGATTGACCAGGGCTGTCAGATAGTAGGGCCCCATATCGAACACAGGACCGGCTCCGGGCAGATAATAGAAGTCCGGATTCGGGTGCCATCTCTCTGATCCGGCCATCAGGACAAGCGCGATACCGCCGAACGGCTGACCGATTAGCCCGCGGTCCAGCGCGTTCCTCGCGGTTTGTTGCCCGGCGCCGAGAAACGTATCCGGGGCACAGCCAAGGCGAACCTCGCGCACCTTGGCGGCCTGAAGCAGCGGAACCGCTTCGGCGGTGGAAAGCCCAAGCGGTTTTTCGCAGTAGACATGCTTCCCTGCTTCGACGGCCCGGAGACTCACCGGGACATGGCTCTGCGGAGTAGTGATATTGAGAACAAGCTGGACCGACTCGTCTTTCAGGAGAGAGTCGATCGAGGAAGCCGGGATTCCAAATTCGCGGGCTCGCGCTTTGGCAGCCGTTGGATTGAGATCGGCACAGCTGACGACCCTGATTTGCGCGAAGGCCTGGGAGGCTCGCAGATAGGCGGCACTGATATAGCCCGCGCCGACAATACCTACACGCAGAGGATTCATGCTGGAGGGCGACGCGCCGAACGTCGCCGAGATTATCGATTTCCGCGGCGACGACCGAGCGTCGCCCTCCATATTTAAGTTCGGTCTTTCCTA
>Ga0306926_10010722_pt1 | contig 10143 bp, 8 predicted proteins | sample flu12Cox44000178_FD_203759 | JGI IMG/M metagenome (GOLD analysis project Ga0306926, IMG submission 203759) | Lab enrichment of tropical soil microbial communities from Luquillo Experimental Forest, Puerto Rico - flux8day.12C.oxic.44.000.178 (v2)... | ecosystem: Environmental > Terrestrial > Soil... | reverse complement strand
GACCTCCTCGGTCACCTCGGCCACGTCGTCGCCCGAAACCAGTCGGCCGGCGATGTCTCCTGCCAGACCGACATCCGCCGCGAGACCGACGAGCGCCTCGCGGTCACCGACGTCGGTGCCTTCGGTGAAATAGGCTCGGAACAGGCGCTCGACCATTGCCTCACCCAATCCGGCAATGCTCGCCCAGCGGACCAGGCGGTGAGCATCGATCGTATTGGGAGACCGCGTGATCCGGTCGAAACGAAAATCGATGCCCTCTTGTTCGCCGAGAGCGGTGAGGTTGGCGTGAGCCGGCGCGATCGCTTCTGCGCTGCCGAATTTCTTGGCGAGGTACTCGACACGATCGATGCCGCCGGGCGGGATCGTCGGATCGAGCCGGAACGGGTGCCAGCGGACCGCAAATTGACGTTCGGGCAAGAGGCCGATCGCGCGTTCCAGCCGCCTCTTGCCGACATAGCACCAGGGGCAGACGACGTCCGAGATGACGTCGATCGAGAACGGGGCGTTCCTGGTCCCGGTCGTGGCATGGGGCCGCTTCGCGGCTTCGGTCGCGCGTGAGGTGTCGTTCATGATCTCAGCACATAGCGCCGAAGTGCACGAAAAGCGATCGTCCCGGGCGCCATTCCCGGTGCTATGCTCCGGACTATGCTCGCGAAATCGATTCTCGCACTCGCGGCACTGGTTTCGGCTTCTGTGTCGCGGCCGAGCGAGGAGAGTGCGCCGGATCGCGGGAGGCTGTTTTTCACCTGCACCGGCCTGATGCGGGCTGCGGGAGCGCCCGCGACGCCGATCGTCGCCGAAGCGTTTATCGATCTCGAAGGCAGGCGGGTTGACGGTTTCGGCGTCCGCAGCGCCCCCATTCTCCACGCGACCGACACGGCGATCACCTTCGGCAGCGCTGCCGAAGTCGATGGCGAGCGCGTCGAGGGTTCGCTCGACCGGCGGACCGGCAGGGCACAAGTCGTCGTCTTGTCAGTCAATGAGCCGGTGCGCGAGCTGATCGCGATGGAGCTCGACTGCCGGCCGGTGCCGTCGATCTCGCTGGATTCACGGCGTCTTCGCCCACCAGCTCGGCAGCGAATAGCCGCTCAGCGAGATCGTCGCGGGATGATCGATCCGCGTCCAGTGCGCGACCCATTGGTCAGGCAAATAGAAGAGCGGCACGACATAGGCGCCGGATATCAGGATGCGGTCGAGGGCGCGTACCGCGGCGACGAAATCCTCGTGGGTTTGCGCCGCAAGGAGGGCCTTGATCATGACATCGATCGCCGGCACTCGGGCGCCCGCATAGTTGAAGGAGCCGTTTTGGTCGGCGGCCTGGACGCTCCAGCGATAGGTCTGTTCGTTGCCCGGCGATAGCGAGGCGCCGATCGCAAGTGGAATCATGTCGAAATCGAACGTGGTCTTGCGCACCTGGAATTGCGCTGCTTCCACCGGGCGAACCGACGGATGGATCCCGATCCGATCGAGCGTGCGCTTGTAGGCGAGTGCCAGGCGCTCGTCTTCGCGAGTCTCGACCATGATCTCGAAGGTGAGCGGAGCGCCGGTCGCGGCATTGACCAGCGTGTTGTCGCGGAGCTCGTAGCCGGCGGCCTGCAGCTCGCCGAGCGCTTGCCGCAGGACCTTGCGGTCGCCTCCGGAGCCGTCGGTCACGACGGGCTTGTAGGCGCCGTTCATGACGTCCGGCGCCACCACCTCGGGAAACGGCGCGAGCAGGACCTTTTCGCGTTCGTTTGCCGGCCGCCCGATCGCCGAGAGCTCGGAATCGTTCCAATAGCTAGCCGCGCGCACATAGGCGCCGTAGTAGAGATTCTTGTTGACCCACTCGAAGTCGAACAGCTCGGCGAGTGCTCGGCGGACACGGATGTCGGAAAAGACCGGCCGTCGCGTGTTGAAAACGAAGCTGAACATGCCCTTGGGCAAGCCGGTCCGAAACGTCTCCTTGACGACGCGGCCCTCGGCGACGGCGGGAAAATCGTAGGCTGTGTTCCACCGCGCCGGATCGCCTTCCGGATTGACGTCGAAGAGGCCCTTCTTGAACGCCTCGAACATGACGCCGGCGTCGCGATAGAACTCGATCCGAATCTCGTCGTAATTGTTGAAGCCCCGCCTGACCGGCAGGTCCTTTCCCCAGTAATCCGGGTTGCGCTTATAGACGATGCGCTCCGGCGGGTTTACCTCGACCGGGACGTACGGTCCCGACCCGATGATCGGCGTCAATGTCGACTGATCGAACTTGTCGGGGTCGATGGCGTGCTTGGGAAGGACCGGCATCAGGCCGAGGATGAGCGGCAACTCACGGTCGCCGGCGTGCTCCATATGGAACCGGACGCCGCGTTCGCCAACGCGCTCAACCCTCTCCACCTTGTTGAAATAGGCAGGATATTTGGGCAAGCCTTTGTCGCGCAGGATTTCAAAGCTGAAGACGACGTCGTCGACGGTGACGGGCGTCCCGTCGGAGAAGCGGGCCTTGGGGTTGAGAGTGAACTCCACCCACCCGCGGTCGGGGGGCGTCTCCACCGTTTCCGCAACCAGGCCATAGAGTGTGAATGGCTCATCGGCATTGCGGGCGAGCAACGTCTCGAAGACAAGATCGCCGATAACCGAATCGCCCGAGAGGCCGCGCGCCGAGGTGAAGCCACCCCTAAGGATAAACGGGTTCAGGCTGTCGAAGGTCCCGACGACGCCGTACGTGATCCGGCCGCCCTTGGGAGCGTCGGGGTTGACGTAGGGGAAGTGGTCGAACCCATCAGGCAGCGCCGGCTCACCGATCATGGCGATCCCATGCATCGGTTGCGCGGCAGCGATCTGTGGAACGAGGCCGAGACCGAGCGAAGCGGCGAGGGCGGCGGCGATCGGACGGCGAAGGACGAGGGAGAGGACGGTCGCTGACATCGCGCTCCTCAGCGGTAGGTCGGTGGACGGGCAGGAACGAGTCGGGATCGTAGCATGATGCCGCGGGCGCAGAAGTCATTCCAGACGTTGCGGCTGGAATTCCCCGGCAAGTCGGGCTAAGGATGCCGCCCGGCTGGTCACCATCTCGCCGTATTCGAGGGTCATCAGCCCGAAGAGGGGACGTGCCGCTGCTGGTTGAGCGCGGCGGCAAGGTAGAGGCAGAGACGACAATCAATGCGTGATCAGATTCGTGTTGGCCGTTACGGTGTTGCCGCGGCGGCCTTCGGTGTCGCCCTGTGGCTGGCGCTGCCGGCGTGGGCGGCGCAGAAAACGCCGCAGTCAGGCGGAGGTGATGCTCCGGCAGCGGCTCCGGCTCCGGCTGGGCCCGCCGCTCCCGCCGCGGCAGCCCCGGCGGCCCCCGATCAGGGCGGTACGCCGGCATGGGTGAAGATTTGCAGCACCGACGAGACTACTAAGAAGGAGCTCTGCCTGGTGATCCAGGAGCTCCACGCCGATTCCGGTCAGTTCATCGCGTCGACGACGATTAAGGGCGTAAGCGGCGAGGACAAGATGTCACTGATTACCGCGGTCCCGCCGGGCATGTTGATCCAGCCAGGACTGCGGGTACAGATCGACACCGGCAAGCAATATGAAGTTACTTACGGAATCTGCTTCCCAAATGCCTGCTACGGTGAGCTCGCGATCGACCAGGACTTCATCGCCGCGATGGCGAAAGGCAAGCAGATCGTGGTGACCACCGTCAGCCAACAACGCAAATTTGTCACTTTTCCGATGACGCTTGCCGGCTTCAAGAAGGTCTATGACAGCAAAGGCCTTGACGCCAAGGCCGCCCAGCAGCGCCAAGACGATCTCAACAAGGCGCTGCAGGCACGTGCTGAAGAAGCCCGCAAGAAATTGATCGAGCAGCAGCAGAAGGAAAGCGGCAGTGCCGCGCCGGCGCAATAGCGAACGGATGGACAAAGAGTTGAGCACACTCGCAAAGAAGCAGCCGCGGACCGGCAAGGCGAGCCTTGTCCTGGCAGCAGCGATCTTCGCATTCGTGGCGATGCCGGCGCTTGCTCAGGATTCTGGTGCGGCGCCGGCGGCAGCGGACACGAACGGCCCGGTGCCCCTGCAGTCCTGGGTCAAGACTTGCGACACGAACAAGAAGACCAACCAGGAGCTCTGCATTCTCCAAGAGGATATCCGCGCCGATTCGGGCAATTTGATCGTGTCTGTCGCGCTCCGCCAGATTACCGGCGAAAAGAAGACCTCGGCTTTTGTTACGGTTCCCCTTGCCATGTCGCTGAAGCCCGGCCTCAAGCTGCAGGTCGACAAGGCGACTCCGATCTCATTGGTCTACGCGATCTGTGACGTCCATAACTGCTTTGGAATTGGCGACATCGATGACGGCTTCATGTCCAGCATGAAAGGCGGCAAGCAGCTGGTGCTGACGACATTCAACCAGCAGGGCAAGCCGGTGGTCTTTTCGATGCCGCTTGCCGGCTTCGGCACCGTGGTTTCTGGCAAGGGTCTCAGCCCCGCGGATTACCAGAAGTTCCAGCAGGCACGGTTCAACGAGCTCAAGGCAAAGGCCGATCAGGCACGCGAGGCTCTCCTCAAGGGAGAACAGCAGGGCAATCCAGGCAATCCCGCGCCGGCGCAGTAGTCACCGCAACCTCGACCAGCCGCGCCGTCAATGCGCGCAGCCGACAGATTCAGTTGAGGCCGCGGTCGCGCGTCGTATAGCGCGAACCCTTGCGGTTGGCGAAGAACTCGTTGATCTGCGGATGGCGCAGCGGCTCGTCCGACTCGTCGGGCAACAAGTTCTGCTCGGAAACGTAGGCGATATACTCGCTGTCGGCATTTTCTGCGAAAAGGTGGTAGTAGGGTTGGTCCTTGGCGGGCCGGATTTCCTCCGGGATCGCCAGCCACCACTCCTCGGTATTGTTGAAGACCGGGTCGACGTCGAAAACCACCCCGCGAAACGGGAAAATCCGGTGCTTGACGACCTGTCCGATGCCGAACTTGGCGAGCCGCGCTCTACTCATGTACCCACTTCCCCCGTCGCCCTTCCCGCATTCTTGGACATTGCCGTCGCGGGATGTCAATCGCCCGCTTGGTCGCTGAAGCGGATGGGGCGGACGCGCGGCGCTCCGGTGCGGCGTGCAGCGGCACCAGCGTCGCATGGGTGAAATCGCGGCGGTCGTGTTGCCTGCCTTCGGGCTGGTTCTCGCCGGCTACCTCGCCGGTCGGTCGAGAAATGTGGAGCGCGACGGCGTCGCCGGATTGAATTTCCTTGTCTTCTACTTCGCGTTGCCAGCGCTCTTCTTTCGACTGGTGGCAATCACTCCCTTTCGCGAGCTGGCCAATCTCCCCTTTGTTCTCACAACGACGTTCTCGACCTACTGCGCCTTTGCCGTCGCTTTCTCCTACGGCGCCTTGATCCATCGCGGCGCCATGGCCGAAGCGACGGTGGAAGGCCTGTCGGGCTCGTATGCCAATGTGGCCTTGATGGCGCCGGGCCTGACCCTCGCCGCCTTGGGCGAGGCGGCAGGCGCGCCGACGGCGCTGATCATGTCGTTCGACACCGCGATGCTTGCCGCGCTGACGCCGCTGATGATGGCGCTCGGTGCCGCTCGCCGGGTGGAGGGCGCCCAGATGCTTCGTTTCATCGCGAAGGATATCCTTCTCAATCCGATGATCCTCGCCACGATTGCCGGCCTCCTCTGGTCGGCGTCCGGGTTTGCACTGCCCGGCGCGATCGCCGGAGGTCTCTCTTTCGTCGGCGCGGCGGCGCCGCCGGCCGGCTTGTTTTCCGTCGGCGTTCACCTCGCCGCCAAGCCATTCCGGCCCGTTGGGGTCAGCGCGCCGGTCCTGGTCGCCATCAAGCTGGTCGTTCACCCCTTGATCGTCTACCTGCTCCTCGGCTGGATCGGCGGCTTCGATCCGGTGTGGGTGCGCACGGCCATCCTCTGCGCCGCATTGCCGCCGGCAATCGAAGTTGCCGACCTCGCCCGCAAATACGGCGCCGACCGCAAGCTCGCCGCAACGACGATGGTGCTCGGCACCGCCGCGGCGGTGGTGACGGTAACGGTGACGCTGGTGCTGGTGATGTTCGACGTCTTGCCGGCGGAGCCGTTCCGCTGATTCGGAAGCGGCCGTGACCTTTCGCAGCGACTACTCGGTCGGCTGGCTACGGCGGACGCCATGGCCAGCGCGTTCGAGCCGTCTCCTCGGTCATCGCCGGGACATTGCGACGCGACTGCAATACAGGCTCTTGTCCGCTGCGGAACTGTACGTCAGACTACAGTCAATGAAATTTGTGCTTGCGGGTCTAGCCGCAATCGATTGCCTCTGCAGGCAAAAAGAAACAGGGGGAGGACACAATGCAAAAAACTTCCGGCATGCTTGGTCGGCGCGCGGTGCTCAAAGGCGTGGCCGCCGCCGGCCTTGCGCAGATTGCGTCGCCCTTCGTGATCAAGTCGCTTGCCGACGAGCCCGTGAAAATCGGCATGGTCGATCCATTGACCGGCGTCTATGCGGCCTATGCCCAGAACGAAGTTGCCGGCGCCAAGCTTGCTGTCGACGAGATCAACGCCAAGGGCGGCATTCTCGGCCGGCAGATCCAGCTCCTCGTCGAGGATTCGGCCAACGATGTCGGCACCGGCGTGCAGAAGGCAAGCAAGCTCATTGACCGCGACGGCGTCAGCTTCCTGATCGGCGACGTCAATTCGGCGGTGGCCCTCGCGATTGCCCAGGTTACGAACGAAAAGAAGGTCCTGCACATCGTCTCCGGCGGTCACACCGACGGCATCACCGGCAAGGACTGCAAGTGGAATGTCTACCGGGTGTGCAACACGACCAGCATGGAAGCCAACTCGGTCGCGCAGCTCCTGTTCCAGAAATACGGGAAGAAGTGGCACTTCATCACGCCCGATTACGCTTTCGGCCACACGCTGCAGTCGGCGGCCGAGGCTGATCTGAAGAAGCTCGGCGGCACCGTCACCGGAAACGAGTTGACGCCGCTCGGCACCAAGGATTTCTCCGCCTATCTGATCAAGGCGCGCGCCGCGAATCCCGACGTGCTCCTGGTGCTGCCGCAGGGCAATGACATGGTGAACTGCCTGAAGCAGGTCGCCCAGTTCGGCATCGAGAAGCAGATCCACGTTGCCGGGTTGCAGCAGGAGCTCGAGTCGCTCGAGGCAATGCCGCCGGAAGCGCGCGTCGGCATCTGGATGTTCGAATGGTATTGGAAGCAGCCCGACGTGCCGCACGTCGCCGACTTCGTTGCCGCGGTGCGCAAGCAGACTGGCGGCAAGGTGCCGACGGCGCGAACCTGGTTCGGCTACACCTCGGTCTACACCCTCGCGCTCATCGCCAACCGGGAGAAGACCCTCGATGGCCCCAAGCTCGCCCAGGCGCTCGGCGACTTCGAGCTGCCGCCCGAGATCAAGCTGCAGCCCAACAAGGTCTACTACCGGAGCGGTGACCATCAGCTGATGACCTCGGCGTTCGTCGGACAAGCCCTCAGCAAGCCGGCGGGCGATCCCGAGGACCTCTTCCAGGTCGACCTCGTCGTGCCCGGCGACAAGACCGCGCCCGCGGTTGCCGACACCGGCTGCAAGATGCAGATGCCCGGCTGAACGAATGCCCGCGTCGGGCGGCTCGTCGGCGAGGTTGGACGCTGCAGTCGGGCGATGCGTCGCCGGCAGCTGCGGCACTCGGCTGCGACCTCGACAATAGGGATCGCGGCCGATCGCCATGTCGCCGGAAATCGTCATCTTCAACGTCACCAACGGCCTCATCGTTGGTGCGTTCTACGTGCTGATGGCGCTCGGCCTCTCGCTGATCCTCAACCTCAGCAACGTCATCAATTTCGCCCATGGCGGTTTCCTCGCCCTCGGCGGCTATATCGGCTGGATGCTCACGCCCTATGTCGGGTTCTGGGGCGCCCTTGCCCTCGCGCCCTTGGCTACGGCTGTGTTCGGGTTCGTCATCGAGCGGTTGTTGATCCGGCGCCTCTACGGACGTGATCCGCTCTACAGCCTCCTCCTGACCTTCGGGTTGGCGTTCATCCTCGAGGATGGCAGCCGCTCGATCTGGGGCGCACAGGGGCTGCCGGTCTCGGTTCCTGACATCCTCAATCAGCCGCTCTCCGATCAGTTCTTCTTCATCACCGGCTACCGGGTCTTCATGGTCGTCGTGGTCGTCGTCGTGGTCGCCATCCTGTTCATCCTCCTCCGCTACACCCGAGTCGGCATCCGCATTCGCGCCGGCACGCTGGACCTCGAGACCGTGGCGGCGCTCGGCGTCAATGTGCGGGCGCTCCGCTCGCTCAACTTTGCCGTCGGTATATTCCTGGCGGGGCTGAGCGGCGTCCTCGCGAGCGGGCAGCTCGGCCTCGAGCCCACCATGGGCACCGGGCTCCTGATGCCGAGCTTCATCGCCATCATCGTCGGCGGCGTCGGCAGCCTGACTGGCACCCTCCTCGGCGGTCTCCTCATCGGCGTCGCTTCCGGGATCACCACCGTCTTCCTGCCGCAGGCAAGCGAAGCGATCATCTACGTAATCATGGCGCTCGTCCTGCTCATCCGGCCGCGCGGCCTCTTCGGCGAAGAGGGCATGATGACGTGAAAAGCGGCCGGACCCTTCGCCTGGCGTGGGTCGCCCTTATGTGGCTGGCGCTTGCCGCCGCCCCGTTCTGGATGCCGTTTGTCGGTGGCTACACGGCTCTCGGCACGCGCGTGCTGGTGCTCGGCCTGGCTGCGATGTCGGTGAACTTCCTCCTCGGCTTCACCGGCGTCTTGTCCTTCGGTCACGCCGCCTGGTTCGGTCTCGGCGCCTATGGCTGCGGTCTCCTGTTGAAGTTCGGCCCGCCGAGCACGCCGCTCGGGCTGATCGCCGGCACGCTCCTTGGCGGCATCGCCGGCGGGCTCCTCGGTGCCTTGATGGTGCGCCGGCGCGGCGTCTACTTCGCCATGGTCACGATCGCCTTTGGCCAGGTGTTCTATTACATCGCCTTCCAATGGAGCGACCTCACCGGCGGCGATGACGGCCTCCGTGGCTTCTCCCGCCAGCCGCTGCAGCTCGGCTCGCTGACCATCGATATCCTGTCGAATTCCAATTACTTCTATTACTTCGTCCTCGTCTGCTTTGCGATTGCCGCGGCGATCATGGGCTTCATCCTGCGCTCGCCCTTCGGGCGGACGCTGATCGCCATCCGCGAGAACGAGCGCCGGGCGCGTTTCCTCGGCATTCCGATCGAGCGCCACATCTGGATCGCTTTCACGCTCTCCTGCTTTTTCATGGCCTTCGCCGGCGGTCTTTATGCGCTGGTCAACAACTTCGCCGATCCGCGCGGTCTCCACTACAGCCAGTCCGGCGACTTCGTGATCATGGCGGTCATGGGTGGCATGCGGACGTTCTGGGGACCACTCCTCGGCGCCGCGGTTTTCGTCGTCCTGCAGGATTACATTTCCAGCGTCACCGTGAACTGGATGTCCTTCATCGGCTTGCTGGTGGTGCTCATCGTTCTCTTCTTCCCGCGCGGGCTCCTTGGCCTCGTCAATCGGCGGAGCGTGGCGTGAGCCTCCTCGCGATCGATGATCTCACCAAGCGCTTCGGCAGCCTGGTCGCCGTCCACGACGTATCGCTCGCGGTAGAGCCGGGCGAGCTCCGCGCGATCATCGGGCCGAATGGCGCCGGCAAGACGACCTTCTTCAATCTGATCAGCGGGTTCTTCGCGCCGACGACCGGCACCATCGCCTTCGACGGCCGTGACATCGGCGGCTTGTCGGCTCACGCCCGCGTCGCGCTGGGGATGGCGCGCACCTTTCAGGTCACCGAGATATTTCCCGAGCTCACCGTGTTCGAGAATGTCCGCGTCGCCTCGGAGGTGGCGGCCGGTTACCGCCTTCGCCTCTGGCCGAGCGCTCACGAGAGCGCCGAAATCCGGCGCAGTGTCGAGGGCACGCTGGAGCTTGCCGGGCTTGCCGACAAGGCGACGCGCCTCGTCGGCGAGCTCGCGCATGGCGACCAGCGTGCCGCCGAGATCGCCATGGCGCTGGCGCTTCGTCCGCGGCTGCTGATGCTCGACGAGCCAACCGCCGGCATGGGTGACCAGGAGACCTATGAGATCACCCAGCTGATCCGGCGCCTGCACAAGGACCACAACCTGACCATCCTCCTCATCGAGCACGATATGCGCGTGGTCTTCCACCTCGCCGACCGCATAACCGTCCTCGA
>Ga0306926_10010719_pt1 | contig 10144 bp, 7 predicted proteins | sample flu12Cox44000178_FD_203759 | JGI IMG/M metagenome (GOLD analysis project Ga0306926, IMG submission 203759) | Lab enrichment of tropical soil microbial communities from Luquillo Experimental Forest, Puerto Rico - flux8day.12C.oxic.44.000.178 (v2)... | ecosystem: Environmental > Terrestrial > Soil... | reverse complement strand
GGATAGTGGGGCAGAAATTCGATGTCATAGCGCAGGCCGTAGTTCATGGTCAACCGCGGCGTCATGCGCCAGGAATCCTGCACGAAGGCGCCGATCGTATTGTTGTTAAACGCCAGATGCGGATTGCCCACTCCCTGCACCAGATACTGCGGAATGCCGGCCCCATAGGCCTGGACCGGGGTTAAGCCGGGTGTGCCCGCGATGGAGACGGCGCCGAAGTCATAGATGCCGCCGAAATTGACAGTAAAGTTGGCGGTCAATGGGATCAAGTTGTAGTCGACGCCGAATTTGATGTTGTGCGCACCCTTGGTAATGGAGAAGTTGTCCAGGAACTGCCAGCGTTGCTCGACCCGCTCAACATAAGAGAACGGCTCGCGGCCGAAGAACGCATAGCCCGGCATGTTGACCGCCACGTCACTCCCGCCGGGTGCGTTGGAATAGGAATAATTCAAGCTGCGGCGGGCGTATTGGAAGCGGAACTCGTTGACCTTGTTGTTGCCGATCGTCCAGGTGTGGGCGGCGATGATGCTCCAGTCGTGGAAGTTGTTCATCGAGGTGCGCGACCAGGAGTTTTGACCGAAATTTTGCGGTCCCTGGGCATTGACCTCGATACCGTTCACGATGCTCGGACTGACACTGCCGCGCAGCATCAGTTGCTGATTGTTATTGATGATGTGATCGAGGCGAAGCGAATAGATATCGCCCAGTTCGTGTACCGGGAAGTTTCCGACCAGGCTCTGCATAGGGGCATAAGACGCCGGCAGCGGAATGAACGAGGAGCCGGTGGGAGCAAAGTAGCTGGATCCGATGCCGATGGCCTGGGTCAGGGGGTTTTGGCCGGCGATAGCGACCGGACCTGAAATGCCGGCCAGCAAGGCGTACTGAACGGTGGCGGGAGTGACCGGCACGGAACTGAGGAAGGCAGCCTGAGCGGGTGTAACCGGAACGACCACGCTGTTAGCAGGCAGCGGTTGTCCGATGGCCGCCGACACAAAAGGCGAAATGTCAGTTTGGGAGGTCAAGCCAAAATTTGCTGCGCCTATGTCGTTGAAGCCGGTTTCATGGCGATTGGTTCCCTCATAGGCGAAGAACCAGTAAGTCTTGTCCTTCTTGATCGGGCCGCCCGCGGAAATACCATACTGAGCACGGGTATAGGCCGGCTGATACACGTTGCTGAAAGGGTTTGTGGCTTGAATATAGCGGTTGCGCAAATATCCGAAGGCGCTGCCGTGGAATTCGTTGGAACCCGACTTGGTGATGATGTTGATGACGCCCCCAGCAGCCCGGCCGTATTCGGCGGCATAGCCGTTAGTGATGATCTGGAATTCCTGCACCCCATCCTGCGAAACCGTGGAACGGATGCCATTCACCGAAACATCCGTGGCATCGGTGCCATCGATACTGACCAGGTTGGAGCGGGCGCGCTGGCCCCCGATGTTCAGGCCCGAAGTCGGGGCAGCGCCGATGCTGGGCGTGGTGTCACGCGCGAGCTGCGAGTTGGTCAAGGCGAAGTTAACGTAATTGCGCCCATTGATGGGAAGGTTCTCAATGCGCCTCTGGTCGATGGTGGTGCCGGAGGCAGTCTGCTGCGTCTCCACCAGTGCAGCTTCGGAGGAAACCGTGACCGTCTCGGTCGCCGATGCTACTGATAACGTTACTGCCAACTCCGCGACCTGCCCGATGGTGAGGCGAACCGATTCATTCACCATCTTGGCGAAACCGGGTGCCTCCACAGTGACCGCGTACAGCCCCGGAGGAAGGGACAACAAGATCGCCAGCCCATCGGCATTGGTCGTGGCAGGCCGGGTTATGCCGTGGCCCGGCTCCGCTGCAGTCACGGTGGCGCCGCTTACGACTGCGCCCTTGGCGTCTTTTACCAGGACGTGCAGTTCTGAGGTTTGCACCTGCGCCATGGCGCCGGCTAGCAGCAGAACCACAACGCACGACAAGCACAACGATCTCCGAGCGACGTTCATAAGGTTCCCTTTTGGTGCAAGGTATGGCTGGATTCGGAAAGGCACGGCTGGACAAGGCGGTTGTGAACGGTGCTCGCCAGTCCGTGCAATAGGAGAGAAACTCATGGGACCCAAATCGTTTTAGAAAATGCCCAACAAATTTGTTATGCCGAAAGAACGAACCCGACAAGCTTTCGGTTTTTATAACACGCAATGCTTGCAGCGCAAGCGGAAACACAGTGCGAATGCAGCCTAAGTGCCAGCTAGGCTTCGAACTTGATGCCGCACGAGATGGAATCGGCGGAATGCATAGCCCAGGCCATCCTGGGTGTATTGTGGGCAATGCCGATGCGGCCTCTACGATCCAGCAGAATGATGCCTCCATGCCCATTGAGCCGCGATTTGAGGTAATAGAGCGCTCTCTGCGCGGCGTCCTGGGGAAATAGTCCCTGCTCTACCCGGTCGGCGGTCCACTTACTGAGGACCAGCTTCATCATCGGTTCTCCCCAACCCGTGGTAGAGACAGCAGCACTAAGGTTGTCGGCGTAACATCCGCAGCCGATCAGGGAAGAGTCCCCCACCCGGCCAGGAGCCTTGTTGAGAGTTCCTCCGGTTGAGGTAGCGGCTGCGATATTTCCCTCGCGGTCGAGAGCTACGGCTCCCACCGTGTCGTGGGAGCGCATGGGGCCAAATTCATCCGGCATCTTCAGGTAGCCCTGCTGTTTGGCTTCGCGCAAGCGTTCAATTTCGCGGGGAATGATGAGATCGCTGTTGGCACAAAGCCCTATGCCATGTTCCTCGGCAAAGCGCTCCGCCCCTTCTCCCACGAAGTAAACGTGGGGGCTGTCAGTGAGAATCTTCTTGGCGGCACGTATGGGATTGCGAATGCGTTCGACGCATCCTACCCCGCCTGCACGCAGGGTGGCGCCATCCATCATGCAGGCATCGAGTTGTACCCTGCCGTCCATATTGAGGAACGAGCCGCGGCCGGCATCGAAAGTCTCATCGTCTTCCATCGTGACCACGGCCGCTTCCACCCCGTCGAGACAGCTTCCGCCGGCTTCGAGTAGGTCGAACCCGGCTGCAGCGGCAGCACACACGCCGTTCAAATGAGCTTCCACTACCTCGTCGGGAATCGCCCACGCGCCCCCGTGCACCAGCATTATAAGATTCGATGACAAGACAGGCCTTCCCGAAAGGAATTGTTCCATTGTGTTAAGGCAAACCCGACAGCATACCAGAAGAAAAGCGCCGGCCAAGATCGACCAGACTCCAGGGTTTCTGAATTGCTGTGTACACACGCGGGCGGGTGGTGGCGCGGCGGGGTCACGACCACGGAGCGGGATGAGCGCGGCAACCGGCTGAAAGAGACCGACCCGGAAGGCCGGGCGTGGTGCGCGAGTACGACGGCCATGGCCAGTTAGTCGGCATTCGGGAGGGGTTGGGACGCAAGACCTCCATCGCGTACCACGTGGCAGGACTGCCGGTGCTGGTGGACGCCGCGGAAAGGAGTGGAGCCGCGGCTAGGGCGCGCTCTGGCGAACCACTTGCGCTCTCGGGCCGACATTTTAGGGCGGAAGACCGCACCGGATGGCGTGATTGACAAAGTGATTGGCATCCTGCCGCAGTCATTCGTCATGCCGATGGAGGTGCGATCCGACATTCACTCCGGACAGGGGAACGCCTCTTTATTTCTCCTTATTTCTCCTTCTGGACTTCGCAACCACAACCGCAGGATGACGATGAATACAGGTCTGTGAAGCACCGCGAGCCTCCGATTGAATGCAAGGCTACCGGGCCGGGACCACATTCCTTCAAATGTCTCCTCGAAAGCCGCCATCTGGCGTGGGTCTACCGCGACGCGAGTCTGCCTGTGGAACAAACCGCCAGCTGAGCAGCGGGAGAAGCGAAATATCCCGGCCGGGTACCATGCCGCCGGGGGCTGAGTGCCGGCTCAGAGGCAAAAAGGTACACCTGTCGCACGGAGTAGGTTCGGACCGCACTTTACCTGTCATCCTGGGACCTGGGAAGTGCTATCGCGCTAAACTAGTTGCATGGGAGACTTGGGCCGCACGCTGGTGTTCTTGGGGGTGTTGCTGCTCGCCCTCGGCCTGGTGCTGATTCTCGCCGGAAAGATCGATCTGCCTATCGGGCGACTCCCGGGCGACATCGTAGTCCGGGGGAAGAATTCGACATTCTACTTCCCGCTGATGACCTCCATCGTGCTGAGCATTCTGTTGTCGCTGGTGTTGTACATAGTGAGCAGGATGCGTCGCTAAATCAAAGATCGGACAACGAAAGCAGCGTTCTTGCCAGTTCCTGGCGATATTTCGTCGGTCCCATTCGCCTCCCCAGCGCTGCCGCGCCGGCGGCTGCCAGGACACAGATCTCGGGAATTGCGGGGACGCGGAACCTTGATTGAGCTAACGTGGAAGCGGCAGGGAGCAAGACACAAATGATCGAGGCTGCAAGCAAAATGCGGATCTCTCTTCTTAACGCAAACCCGGCAAAGCACCCCGCAATTGCCAGTCCCCAGAGAAGAAGAATCTGTATCCCCGGCAGAACGTTGAGAAGGATCCGGGAGACTCTGCCCGGGGGAACGTCCAAGCTGTGGGCCGCCGTTATTGACGCCGTACCCAGCGAGGTGCGAAGCAACCCGATTGCGGATTGCCGAAGAACCGCGGGCCAGTGGCCAGCGATTGTGGCTGCTGCTTCCTGCTTCATTCGGCGGCTGCGTTGCGTCGGGCTTAGAGTTGAACTCAGCCACTCCCGATTTAATGCATCTACATCGGCGTTAATCCGGCTTCCCTCCAGATCCCCTGGAGGGTAGGCGTGCAGGCTCCCCTTGGCAATGTAAAAGTAGAGGTCCACGGTGCTCATCTCGGAGAGCGTGAAGTCTCCGTACTTGTGTTGGTTACGCATCATCCAGGGCGTCACACAAGCCAGGTACGTTATAAGAAACAGCGGGGCTGAGCGGCGAGCCTTGCTGCAAAGCCACGCGACCAGAAACGCCACCATGATGGCTTGCGCTGCTGGTTTCACTACCGCTGCCAGGCCCAGAAGCAACCCGGCGGCAAGGGAAAGAGGATTGCTCTGCCGGGACAGTGCCAAGGCGAATGTGAATACTGCCATGGCTAAAGTCACGGTATAGATCGGCTCCGAAATGAGCATCGGAGTGTACACGATCGTCACCCATTCGGTGGCATACAGACACCCCGCCAGCAGTCCAACCCCCGGAGGGCTCATCCTTCCGACCAACCAAGCCAGGACAGTGGCGAACGCAGCGCTAATGAAGCATTGAGCAATTGACGTCCAATGTCGGCTGACAGTGCGCGCCGGAAGGTTGATCGCCGCCAAGAACGCCGGGTAGCCGGGGGGCCGCTGAAGATCTGGTGGGAAACCCCCTGGGCCGGCGCTCCGTTCCGTCTGATACGGTTGCAGAAGCGCGATCTTCGTTGCCAGATCTTCGTACGCCGGCGAATCAGCATTTTCCAGGGCAGCGTTCCCAACAAGAGCTTCATAACCCAGCCGTAGTCCGAGTGCGACTAGAAAAATTCCGAGGTAGGCAGGCCAGCCTTGACGATACCAAGCCATCGAATTGAGGCGGAGAATCACGCCGGCAGGTTGCGCAGGTAATCCGCATCGCGCTTAATGGCTTCGAGTGGAGGCATGTCAAAGTCTTCCTGCTCAACGAAATAGTGCGTGAGGTGCGCCTTCTTGGCGGCTTCAAAAACGGCTCGGTAATCGACCGTTCCGCGACCGAGCTCCGTGGACCGGGGGTGCTCGACGCCTTTCTGCAGATCGAAGTCCTTCACGTGCAGCATGGAGATTCGCGTCGGATACATCGCCAGATATTCAGCAGGACTGTGACCAGCAACCGCCACCCACCCACAATCCATCTCGAAGGTGACCAGGTCAGGATCCGTAAGTCGCAGGAGTTCGTCATAGGGGACAACTTTGCCCAGCTTGCGGAATTCCGTGGTGTGATTGTGATAGCCGAAGCGCATTCCTTCGGCCTTGACTTTGCCTCCGATCTGGTTGAACTGCTCGGCGTTCCACTTCCAGTCGTCCAGCGTAAAGGCCTCCACCCACGCCTCATGGTAGCCTGGATCCTTCGATGAAAGTTTCAGGCGCGAGGGGTCCTTGAGGGAAGGTGAAGCACAAACGACGTACTGCAACCCCAGTTGCTTGGCGTAGTCCAGGATGGATTCCAGCTGCGGCTGCAGCATCGACAGGGGATAATGTGCGCTGACACAACGCAAGCCGGCGGTGACCATCGCCTGCTTGAAATCCGGCGCGCTCATAGTGTAGAAGCCGGCGGCTTCCACTTCCTGGTATCCCGCAGCCGCGACCGCCCGCAGAGTACCGTCGAAGTCTTTCGGCAACAACTCGCGCAGCGAGTAGAGCTGCAGACCGAGCGCTAGCCCCAGTGGGTAGGCCGCGAGCGTAATGGGATGAGGAAGCGCAACAGCGGCAACCGAGGCTGCACCCGCAAGTTTCAGGAATTGCCTGCGTGAAGTCATGGTCATCGAGGTATGGCCTCTCGCATTACAGTAATTGAATTCTTCGCCGGAGGCGACGAATTCACGCCGACACGGGAAGCATCGAACCCATCCCACTCTTTCCCTCTCCCTGCCTTCCTTGCCTTGCAGGAATAGCTGTCAACCCTGGGTTGAAAAGTTGTGCCGGGATGTGGGTGGCGAGTCAGCCGGAAAGTCTTCCAAGAGCTTCCCTTTTCCTGCCCCGGCGCCGGCAGCCGATACGGCTTGCCCGGCGGCCACCAACGCAACCCTGCCGGCTGGTACCAGCCCCACGGTGAGCTTCGATCCCCGCCTGACGGACTAGGGGTCAGGGTCGCACCACCCCGGCCGGCAACACCGCATGCCTGCCGGAGCCCAACGCCAGGGAAGCAATAACTTATTCATGCCATCTCGGGGGAGAAAGACCGCTCTGAAGCCGGCTTACTTGATCGCCTCTGGGCTCGGCTGTGAACGCCACATGCGCTGGGTTACACTGCCTTCAAAGACCACACTGCCTCCATGGCCGACAGCCAACAACTCGGGCTGGTGTTTGCGGTTCCCCGGCGCAAGGTGTACACGGTACGCGAAGTTGTCTCCGCCCTGCGCACCCAGTTGGAGCGCACCTTCACCGACATCTACGTGGAGGGCGAAATTTCGAATTATCGCCCGGCGGACTCGGGTCACCTGTACTTCACGCTGAAGGACAGCGCCGCGCAATTGCGGGTAGTGATGTGGCGAAATCAGGCGCGGCTGCTGCGCTTCCGTCCCGATAATGGCCTGGCGGTGGTGGTTCGCGGACGGGTCACGGTTTATGACGAGCGTGGCGATCTGCAACTGCAGGTCGAAATGCTCGAGCCCAAGGGCCCAGGCGCGCTGCAGTTGGCCTTCGAACAGCTTAAAGCCAAGCTTGCGGCAGAGGGTCTGTTCGATGCCGCTCGCAAAAAGCCGATTCCAGCCCTTCCGCGTCGCATCGGGATCGTGACCTCGGCACGCGGGGCGGCGCTGCAAGACATCCTCAAGGTGGTTCGCCGACGCCACGGGTCGGTGTCGATACTGATCTATGACGCACGGGTGCAGGGCGACAGTGCCGCCAGCGAAGTGCGGGAAGGCGTTCGCCAGCTGAACCGCATTCTCAGCGTGGATGTGATCGTAGTGGCGCGCGGCGGAGGTTCCTTCGAAGACCTGTTCGCCTTCAATGACGAATCGTTAGCGCGCACTATTGCCACCTCCAAAATTCCCGTGATCTCAGCCGTGGGGCACGAGACCGACTTCACGATTTGCGACTTTGTCGCGGACTTGCGGGCCCCCACCCCCTCAGCCGCGGCTGAGCTGGTAATCCAGTCCAAACAGGAGTTGGCCGACAAACTCACCATGTTGCGCGGCCGGTTGCGGCAGACGATCCATTACCAGCTATTGCGGGCGAGCGATGCCTTGTCGCGGTTGATGCATAGCGCAGCCTTCCTCCGCATGCCGGACGCGCTAGCCCGCCGGCAACAGCGGGTAGACGACTTGATCTATCGCCTGCAGCAGGCGCAAAGCCGCCGTTTGGCGAACTTGCGACGACGGCTTGAAGACCTCGACAGCCGATTGCGGCATCACGACATGCGGGTACGATTGGGCGTGATACGGCGGCAGTTGGATCAGCGAAGTAGCGACTTGCGGGCCCAGGGTCAGCGCCTGTTGGCCGCGAAGAGGGCGCCGGCCGAGCAACTCTCTGCCGCCCTCAGCCGGGCCACGGAAACGGTTTTGTTAAGGAAGCGTTCTCGCTGGGAGAGGCTGCAAGGCAGCCTGACGGCGCTTTCTCCCAAAGCTATCCTTGCCCGGGGTTATGCCCTGGTGTTCGACGGGAAGGGGGAGCTGGTAAAGGAAGCGGCGCGATTAAAGGCTGGCGACAGCGTCCGCACGCAACTGGGCAGCGGCGAATTCACGGCCACCGTCAAGGCGGTTAAAGCGACATCTGCCACAGAGTAGGACATCATATCCCCGCCTACGGTGCCCGCCGGAAGCAAATGTACTGCATTAGAATGGGAAGGCTGGCAAGTCTTTCCCCGTGAAAGGACCGCTAATGCTTCACAGCCTGGGCCGCATACCCGAGATTTCGCTGACTTCGGTCATCGATATTCTCTTTGTGGCGCTGCTGATCTACGGCTTTCTGAAGCTGCTGAAGTGGACCCACGCCATGCCCGCCCTGCTGGGAACCGCGCTGCTGGCGCTGGCCTTGTACTGGGCCCACTTCAAGGGGTTGAACACAACCGACCAGCTGGTAACCGCCTTGGCCCCGCTCAGTATCTTTGCCCTGATCGTGGTGTTCGCGGCCGAAATCCGCCACTCCCTCATACGCCTGGGCCGGAATTTCTCCATGTCGCGGTTGGGGGGCCGCCGGGTGGAAACCTATGACGATATCGTGATGGCAGCCAACCTGTTCGCCAAGACGAAGACCGGTGCCCTGATCGTGATTGAGCGCCAGGACGACCTCCGCAACTACATCGACAGCGGCATCGCGGTGGACGCGAACCTTTCCTATGACCTGCTGGCCACCATCTTCCTGAAGCACGGACCGCTGCACGATGGGGCCGTGATTGTGCAGAAGGACCGGATCGCTGCCGCCGCCTGCTTCCTGCCGCTGGCTACCGATCCGCAATTATCCTCGCAATTGGGAACGCGGCATCGCGCCGGCATTGGTGTGACCGAAGAGACCGATGCCATCACGGTGATCGTTTCCGAGGCCACCGGTGGCATTAGCATGGCGACCGGGGGAGCGATTGAGCGTGATCTCACGGTGGAACAGTTGCGCGAGCGGATCAGCGAATTGCTGCGCCGCTACATTCCGCGCACGACTTTGCCCACCTCGGCCACCGATCGCGATCTGGAGGCACCCGAGCCGCCTGCCGAACGGGTAGCCCGGGAGAACAGCTTCCACGACGGAGCCCGGCTCTGAGCATGCGCCAACTGTTTCGCAAATACGTGCTTAACGATTTGGATCTCAAGGTCCTGGCGCTGCTGCTGGCCTTCGGGTTGTGGTGGATGCTGGGTCGTGACCCCATGGTGGAATCGGTGGAGACCGCAGCGATCGAATTTCAGCATGCGCCCGACAACCTGGTGATGACCTCCGACAGCCCCTCGCAGGTGAGAGTGACGGTTAAAGGCCCGGAGCGCATTGTGCGCGCCTTGAAACCGACTGAGATCGCCGCCGTGCTCGATCTGGCGGGGGTGAACGCCGGTGAGAGGACGTTTGATCTCGGACCGCGCCAAATCAGCGTTCCTCGCGGCGTGACTGTTCAACAGGTGGTGCCAGCACAAATTCACCTGGACTTCAGTCCCAGCACCCGGCGTACGATTGCGGTACGGGCGCGGGTCATTGGCAAATTTGTTTCCGGTTACGGCATCACCGAGATTTCATGCGATCCCGCGACCGTCACCGTTGTTGGACCAGAAAGTCGGGTGAATGCGATTGACACCGCTATCACCGATCCCGTGGACGCGACCGGGGTGGTAGGCAAGGCGACCTTTACCACGCATGCCTATGTCCCTGATCCGCTGGTGCGGGTGCAGCATCCGCTGCCGATCCGTGTCACTGTTACGACCAGCAAATCATCTGGGGGGGCAGGCCAGCCTTGAGCGCTACGTCGCAGGCAACCTTCAAAAGGGAGCTGTTTGGAACCGACGGAA
>Ga0306926_10010713_pt1 | contig 10145 bp, 10 predicted proteins | sample flu12Cox44000178_FD_203759 | JGI IMG/M metagenome (GOLD analysis project Ga0306926, IMG submission 203759) | Lab enrichment of tropical soil microbial communities from Luquillo Experimental Forest, Puerto Rico - flux8day.12C.oxic.44.000.178 (v2)... | ecosystem: Environmental > Terrestrial >... | reverse complement strand
CACCGAAGCGGAAGACCGGATGGCGCTGATCGAGAAGCTGCCGCTCGAGATCGATGCGCTGTCGCTGCTTGCGGAAGGGCTCAATTTCGACTTTGCTGCCAAGGGCATAGACGAGCCGCTGACCACGGCGGAACTGCAGGGCATGCAAGGCATGCTCGGCATCCGCGACGGCGTGCTCAGGACGTCCGGCAAGACCAACCCCACGACGCGCGACTTCATCACCTTCTCCGGGCGCGGCCAGACCCAGGATGCGATCGTCGGCGGGCCGAAAGACATCGCCGACAAGTTGGAGGAGATGTTCGAGGGCCGCGGCTGCGACGGCTTTGTGATCGCGGCAACCTATGTGCCGGGCTCCTATGTCGACTTCGTTCGCTACGTCGTGCCGGAATTGCAGCGGCGTGGTCTTTTTCACAAAGACTATGCCGGCAATACCTTGCGCGAAAATCTGGGACTGAGCCGGCCCATGGCCGGCGCCTGGAAGATGCCGCCGCGTGCCGCGGCCGAATAACAAGGAAAGTCACCATGCGCTGGGTGAAATTCACTGCCTCGGGCCAAACCTCCTGGGGCCTTGTCGAAGGCGATGAGGTCATAACGGTCAATGGCGACCCGTTCGGCGAATGGACGCGCACGGCGCGGTCGCATGCAGTCAAGGACGTCAAGATCGAGCTGCCGCTGATCCCGCGCACCTTCTATTGCGTCGGCCTCAACTATCTGAAGCATCTAAAGGAAGCCGCCGATAAGCGCGGCGAGGTGCCAAACATCCCCGACCGGCCGGAGATCGGCTATCGCGCACAGAACGCGCTGATCGCCCATGACGAGGATGTCGTCATCCCGACCAATGCGACCGAGAAGGTTCATTACGAGGGCGAGCTCGTCGTGGTCATCGGCAAGAAGGTGAAGCACCTCACCGAAGCCAACGCAATGTCGTGTGTGTTTGGTTACACCATCGGCAACGATGTCTCGGAGCGGACCTGGCAGAAGATGGATCGTAGCCTTTGGCGATCCAAGAATGCCGACACCTTCAAGCCGATGGGGCCGTGGATTGCGACCGACGTCGACCTCGACAAGATGGAGACCATCATCAAGGTCAATGGCACACAGACCGGCCGCTTCCACACCAACCACATGATTTTCGGCGTCGTGCCGTTCCTTGTCGAGCTCACAAAATATTTTACGCTATGGCCCGGCGATGTGATCTGGATGGGCACCGATGGCGCCTCGCCGGATTTGAAAGCCGGCGATGTGGTCGAGATCGAGATCACCGGCATCGGCACATTGCGCAACAAGTTTGTCGCGGAAGGACGACAGCCCAGGATCGAGCCGTAGCGCGGGTGTCGTCGGGCAGTATCATAGCGACGATGACGGTCGAAACAACTGCGACCCGATATTTAAGATCAGCGCGCCAAGCCCGACATATAGCGGGGCTCGGCGAAATTGTCGTGGAACCCACACCAAGCAGATGAACGCCACCAACAGCAGCACCACATGGCCTGCCTCCGAGGCCAAGGCTCGCATGCGAGCGTCCCTGCAAGGCTCAAAAGCTGGTGGAGTGTTCGGCCGTCTTTGCCGCCAACGCCCCTGCCCCACTGCTGCAATGCGGGTCACAGCGAAAATTGCGGGGTCGGCAGCCGCGTTCAGAACGCCGGCCCCTCGCCGGCCCTGCCGTATGTGATGCGCGGCGTCAGCAGTGTCCCGTCAGCCTGCTTCTTGGCGGCGCCGACAAAGACCTTGGTGCCGGGCTGGATGTCTTCGCGCTTGCCCATCTCGTAGGTTACCACGACGGTCTGCGGCGTCACCACGAGCTTCTTCTCGCCGTCCTTGTACTTGACCAACAGCAGCGGACCATCGACGCCGGTCACAGTCTGCTCGACATTGCCATTGGTCATCTTGCTCTTGGGCAGCAGGTCCCAGTCGTAATGGCCCTCGCCAGTGCCGCGCATCGATTCGGGGAAGATATGCACCTCGATTGCCTTCTGCGTGCCGTCCTCCTGCATCATGCCGGCGGAGCCCACGAACATGCCAGGCTTGATGTCGCTCATCTTGCCCGGGACGATCACGACGAACAGCGGATTGTCGGTCACGGTGAGCTTCACCTCGGAGCCATCGCGGGTTTTGACCACGAAAGCTGCACCATCCAGGTGTTCGACGGTGCCGCGGATGCGCACCGTGTCCTGTGCGGACACAAGCGGCACGCTGCAGACAAAAGCGAAGTTGGCAGCGGCGAACACGCGCAGAAATTTGGCGACCATGACGACCTCCCGGTTTACTGGTAACGTCCCTGCAACCCCGTTGCGGACGGATTATTCCACGAGATACAAGGACGCCGCGAGGGGTGTCCCGTCGCGGCGCCCTGTCAAGACGCGACGCTATTTCACGACGTCAGCACCAACCTTGCAGATCAGCGCGTCCTGGTCGCCCGTGCCACCGGAGCAGCCGATCGCGCCGATCAGCTTGCCGCCCTGGACTAGCGGGTAGCCGCCGGGGCTTGCAACCAACGTCGGCTCGAGCGTCGCGATATAGCTGTGGCCGGTTTCGAAGGCATTGTAGAACAGCCGCGATTCCCGGCGAAAGCGCGCCGAGGTGCGCGCCTTGCCGATTGAAATCGAGCCTGAGGCGATCTGCGCGCCTTCCATGCGCTCGAACATCACGGGCTCGCCATTGGTATCCACGACGGCGATGTTCAACTTCCAGTTTCGCTTCTTGGCCTCGGCTTCGGCGGCGGCTACCGCCTGCTTGGCAAGCTCAAGGCCGATCGATTGGCCGTAGGGAATGTCAAAAGGCATCGCGTCCGGCGTTCCGCCTGCTGGCGGCGGTGCCGGTGGCGCTGCGGGCGCCGGAGTCTGTGCCTGCGCCAGGATTGGCGAGGTCATCAACACGACAGCGCAGGCCGCCAGGGTCATCGAAACGATCGGTCGCATAGTTTCCTCCCAACTGAGTTCTGGTTTTGAACACCGCTCGCAGAAACCCCAAACCTGCTCTGATTATTCCCCGCCGCGGTCAGCGCTATCTCTACTCTGCCTTGAGGTCGGCGTCATGGATCACCTTGTGCCAGCGCTCCTCCTCGATCCCAAAATAACGATCGCGCTCGCTGGGCGGGCTTGCAACCAGAACGAGCCCCTCGCTGACGGCAAGCGTCTTGAAGGACTCGGCCTTCACCGCCACCGCTGCAGACGTGGTGAGGCGATCGATGATGTGAGGCAGCGTCCTCGCGGGCGCGAACAGGCCGTACCAGGCCTCGGCGTCGTAGCCGGGGACGCCGGCCTCCGAGACAGTCGGCAGGTCTGGAAATGCCAGCAGGCGCTCCGCCGAGGTCACCGCGAGCGCGCGCAACTGGCCGGCCGCGACCAGCGACGCCAGCTCGCCACCGTCGTGAACATCATCTGGATCTGGCCGCCGATCAGATCGGTGAGGGCGGGAGCAGCGCCTTTGTAGGGAACAGTGGTGAGGTTCACGCCGGCCATATGTTTGAACAACTCGCCGGCGAGGTGCGCCGAGGTGCCGGTGCCATAGGTGCCGTACGACAACTTGTCCGGCTCGGCCTTGGCGACCGCGATCAGATCCGCAACCGATTTGATCGGTGAAGCGGGGTTGACCACGACAATATTGAAGGAGCGCGCGACCAGCGCCACCGGCACGAAGTCGCGGTGCTGGTCATAGGGCAGCTTGGCGTAGAGGCTCGGGTTAACAGCATTTGCAAAGGTTCCCATCAATAGCGTGTAGCCGTCCGCATCGCTGGTTGCGACCGACTGCGTGCCGATGATCGTTCCCGCGCCCGGCTTGTTCTCGATGATCACGGAGACGCCGAGATCCTTGGCCATCTCCAGGGCCAGGGTCGGCGCCACCACGTCTGTGCCGCCGCCCGCGGCAAACGGCACGACGATCCTGATGATCCTGTCGGGATAGGCGGCGCGCGCATGATTTCCGGACAGCGCCAGCGCGAGCGCCACGACAAGCACCAGGACACGTTGCAAACGTCCTCGGAGAAACATTCAGATCATCCGCGCCCGCCCGGCCGAACGGCTACACCGCCGTCGCCCGCGCGAAGTCGACATAGATCTCGCGCAAGCGGTTGGTCGTCGGCCCTGGCTTGCCGTCAGCGACCTTCTTGCCGTCGATCGAGACCACCGCCTGCACGAACACGGTGGCGCTGGTGATGAAGGCCTCTTTCGCGCGCAGCGCCTCGTCGACCGAGAATGCGCGCTCCTCGACCCGCAGCTGGCGCTCCCCGGCAAGCTTGACCACCGCCTTGCGGGTGCAGCCCGGCAAAATCTCGTCGCCGTTCTGCCGCGTCACCAGCACGTCATCCTGCGTCAGGATGAAGGCCGATGACGATCCGCCCTCGGTCACAAGTCCATCCTCGATCATCCAGGCCTCGCCGGCACCCGCTTCGGCCGCGGCCTGCTTGGCCAGCACCTGCGCGAGCAGCGCCACGCTTTTGATATCGCGCCGCGCCCAGCGGATGTCGGGTACGGTGATCACCGAAATGCCCTTCTTTGCCGACGGCGCACCGACAATGTCCTTGATCGCCGTGAACATGATCAGCGTCGGCCGCACGTCACCCCTGGGAAAGGCGAAATCGCGGCTCGTATCCGCGCCGCGCGTCACCTCGAGATAGACCAGGCCGTCGGCGAGTTTGTTGCGCTCGATCAGCTCCCTTTGAATTTCCGTGATCCGCTCGACCGTCTCCGGCAGTTTCAAGGCAATCTCGCCGACCGAACGCTGAAGCCGCGCCAGGTGCGAGGCATTGTCGACCAGCTTGCCGTCAAGAACCGCGGAAACCTCGTAGATGCCGTCGGCAAACAGAAATCCGCGATCGAGGATAGAGACCTTGGCCTCCGACAGAGGCACGAACGAACCGTTGACATAGGCGATTTGATCCAAGCGGTGTCTCCTCAAGCGGCAAAGCGGTCAGGCGGCATCATATACATGAATCATCAATGCGAGAGAATCTTCGACAAAAACTTTTGCGCGCGCTCGCTTCGCGGTTTTCCGAAGAAATCCGCCTTGTCCGCGTCTTCCACGATCTCGCCCTTGTCCATGAAGATCACCCGATGCGCGACCTTGCTGGCAAAGCCCATTTCATGGGTCACGACCATCATGGTCATGCCCTCGCGCGCGAGATCGACCATCACGTCCAGCACCTCGCTGATCATCTCTGGATCGAGCGCTGAGGTCGGCTCATCAAACAGCATGGCGATCGGATCCATGGCGAGCGCCCGCGCGATCGCAACCCGCTGCTGCTGGCCACCAGAAAGTTCTGCAGGATATTTTTTCGCATACTCCTTCAGCCCGACCCGATCGAGAAGCTTAAGACCCTTTGCTGTGGCCGCGTCACGGGCGCGGCCCAAGACCTTCTGCTGCGCGAGGCGAAGATTGTCGATGATGCGCAAGTGCGGAAACAGCTCGAAATGCTGGAACACCATGCCGACCCTGGCACGCAGTTTCGGCAAATTGGTCTTGGGGTCGTTGACCTTGATGCCGTCGATCAAGATGTCGCCGCTTTGAAACGGCTCGAGCGCATTGACGCATTTGATCAGCGTCGATTTTCCCGATCCCGAGGGCCCGCACACCACCACGACCTCGCCCTTGGCGACGGACGTGGTGCAATCCTTCAGCGCCTGGAAGCTCGCATTGTACCATTTGCTGACGTGGCTGATCTCGATCATGCGGTTCCGCTAGCGAACGACGGCAATGCGCGCCTGCAATCGGCGCACGCCGAAGGAAGCGACACAGGAAATGGTGAAATAGACCAGCGCCGCGAACAGGTACATCTCGACCAGCCGGCCGTCGCGTTGGGCGACCTTTGAAGCGGCGCCGAGGAAGTCCGAAATCGACAGCACATAGACCAGCGAGGTGTCCTGAAACAGCACGATGGTCTGGGTCAACAGCACCGGCAGCATGTTGCGGAAGGCCTGCGGCAGTACCACATAGCGCATGGTCTGGCTGTAGGTCAGGCCGAGCGCTTGCGCCGCCGCGGGCTGGCCGTTAGAGATCGACTGGATGCCGGCCCGCATGATCTCCGAGAAATACGCCGCCTCGAACATGATGAAGGTGATCAGCGAGGACGCAAATGCGCCGACATGGATCGGCCGCGCGGCGTCGGTCAGCCACTGCCCGATATAGGGCACCAGGAAATAGAACCAGAAGATCACGAGCACCAGCGGCAGCGACCGCATCAGGTCGACATAAAGCCCGGCAACGCGCGCGAGCGGTTTCAGGCCCGACAGTCGCATCAACGCGAGCAAGGTGCCGAAGGCGAGACCGCCGAACGCCGCAAGTGCGGTCAGCGTCAGCGTGAAGGTCATGCCCTCGTAAAACAGATAGGGCAGCGCGCGGCGGATCACATCGAGATCAAAATTGGAAAACATGGCGCCGCTCATCTCCCCGCGATGTAGCCGGGGATTGCGACTGCGCGCTCAAGCAAACGCATGCCGGTGACCACGACGAGGTTGAGCAGGAGATAAAGCAAAGTCGCGGCCGTAAAAGCCTCAAACACCTGGAAGGAAAATTCCTGCATCGAGCGCGCCTGGCCGGTGAGCTCGACCAGGCCGATGGTGATGGCAACCGACGTGTTCTTGATGGTGGAGAGAAATTCCGAGGTGAGCGGCGGCAGGATGATGCGAAACGCCATCGGCAACAGCACATAGGCGTAGGCTTGCGCGGTGGTCAGGCCGAGGGCGGTCGCCGCCTGCTTTTGCCCGCGCGGCAGCGAACCGATGCCGGCCCGCAATTGCTCGGCGACGCGCGCCGACATGAACAGTCCGACGCCAATGGCGGCGGTGTAGAACGAGGCATGCGGAAGCTGTTTCAGCCACAGGCCCGCGGCCGGCGGCAACAGCTCCGGCAGCACGAAGAACCAGAGGAACAGCTGCACCAGGAGCGGCATGTTGCGGAAGAACTCGACATAGCAAAAGCCGATCCATGACGCCGTCTTCGACGGCAGCGTCCGCAACACGCCAATGATCGAGCCGAACACCAGCGCGATGACCCATGCGCATAGCGCCGTCTCGATCGTCAGCAACAGTCCCTGCAATAGCAGATCGAGATAGGTCGTCGACCCGGTCGGGTCCGGCTCGAAGAAGATGTGCCAGTTCCAGTGATAGCTCACGAAAACCGATCCGACACGCCTCTCACATCGCCTTGTAGGAATCCGGGTCCGGCGAATCCGACGGCTTTGTGAACTCGGCCTTCAGCTCCGGTGCGATCGGCGTGTTGAGATTGAGACCCTTCGGCGGGATCTTCGACATGAACCATTTGTCGTAGAGTCTTTGGCCTTCGCCCGAAGTGTAGATCGCAGCAGTCGCGGCATCGACCACCTTCTTGAATGCCGGATCGTCCCTGCGCAGCATGATCCCGTAGGGCTCAGGCTTGGAAAACGCGTCCTTGGAGATGGTGTAGGCGCTCGGGTCCTTCGATCCCGCGATAAAGCTTGCGAGCAGGATGTCGTCCATCACAAAGGCCGCCGCACGGTCGGTCTCAACCATCAAAAACGCCTCGGCGTGCTCCTTCGCCGGGATGATGGTGATGCCGAGGTTGCGCGCAGCATTGGCCTCGGTCAACTGCTTGATGTTGGTCGTGCCGGCGGTCGAGACCACCGTCTTGCCCTTGAGGTCATCGATCGTGGTCAGGTTTTTCGCTTTCTTGGCGGCGAAGCGGCTCGCGGTCAGGAAATGCGTATTGGTGAAGGCAACCTGCTTCTGGCGCTCGGCATTGTTGGTGGTCGAGCCGCATTCGAGATCGACGGTGCCGTTGGCTATCAGCGGAATACGGGTGGACGACGTCACCGGATTGAGCTTGACCTCGAGCTTGTCGAGCTTGAGCTCCTTCTTCACGGCGTCGACGATCTTGTAGCAAATATCAAGGGCAAAGCCGACCGGCTGCTGATGGTCGTCAAGATAGGAGAAGGGGATGGAAGAGTCGCGGTAGCCGAGCGTGATTACGCCGGTGTCCTTGATGTTCTTCAGTGTCCCCGTCAGCTCTTCGGCGTGGGATGCGCTCACGCCAAGCCCGCTCAGGCCAAGTCCGCTGACACCAAGTCCGGCCGCGAACACCAGGGCCAGAATTCCAAAGTTTTTCATATGTCCTCTCCCCCTTCTGGATGGCTTGCCCGGAAATGCTTGCATAAACCGGGCTGGAATTGAATGTGACTTTTGGGCGTTCGCGGCCCTTAAGACTTAGCAATTTCCGCGGTCCGCCGGATGGTGATCAACGCCGCGAGGCTCAGGACGCAGACTGCGGTCAGATAGTAGCCCGGCGCGAGTTGAATGCCTTCGCGAGGTAGACTGCGAAATCGGCGCAGACGGAGATGTCGAACCACTCCAGCGCATTGCCGCGCGAGCTCGCCACAATCAGCCCGGTGGGTTCTTCTTCGCCCTTGATGGCGCGATCACCTCTCTTTCGGCCGATATCGCCATCTCACATCCTCATTGTGTCCCGCGCCTTTGCAAAGGCTGCGCCATCTCGCCCAAATCCCAGAACAGCCCTGCCATGATGCCCAGCGCCTCTTCGGTTACGCCCAGCAGAATGTGCTCGTCCGGCGCATGCTGGCAGCAGCCGGGATAGGAATGCGGCACCCAGATCGTCGGCAGGCCCAGCGTGTCCGAAAACACGTCGTTCGGCAGCGAGCCCCCGAAATTCGGCAACACCGCAGGCGCTCTGCCTGTGGTCTTCGCAATCGACTCGGCCGCCCACGTGATCCAAGGGCTGTCGAAATCGGTGCGGGAGGCGACAAAGCTTTGTGTCGCGCTCACCTCGACCATGGGAAAACCGTTGGCACCAAGATGTGTCCGCACGGCGTCGACGACCTCGCTGTATTTGGTGCCGACGACGAATCGAAGCTGCAGCACGGCGCGGGCGTGGCCGGGGATCGCATTGGCGGGTTTTTCGATGTTGCCTGCCGACATTGCCAGCACCTCGAGCGAGTTCCATGCGTAGAGCCGCTCCGCGGCCGACAGACCCTTCTCGCCCCAATTCTGCGACAGCACCGGCTCCTCCGGCAACGGCTTGATTTCAACGTCGGCGAGAAAGCTTTTGATCTGGTTGGTCAGCCGCGGCGGTCTCAACGCCTTGAGCTTCAGGCGTCCCTGCCCGTCGACAAGGCTTGCGACGGCATTGCATAGGATCGTGGCGGGATTGGCGAGCACACCGCCCCAATTGCCGGAATGGTGACCACCGCGGCGCAAATTGACATCGAGATGGATGCGGACGCCGCCGCGGCAGCCAAGAAAAACGCTCGGGCGGTCCGCAGCAAGCCGCGGTCCGTCGGAGCCTATGAACACGTCGGCCTTTAACTCGTCGCGCAACGAGGCACACACCGGTTTGAGATCTGGGGAACCGATCTCCTCGCCCATCTCAACAATGAATTTGGCGTTGAAGCCGAGCTTGCCGCCGCGTGCCTGGCGTACGGCGCGGAGCGCCGCCAGATTGATCGAGTGCTGGCCCTTGTTGTCGGCGGTGCCGCGGCCATAGATTCGGTTGCCGATTTTGGTCATCCGAAAGGGATCAAGCCCGCTGCTCCATTCGCCAACCATGCCGTCGACGACATCGCCGTGGCCGTACATCAGCACCGTCGGCGCCGATGCATCTTCGCGATATTCGGCAACGAGCAAAGGAGCGCTCCCGCCCGGGGAATCGACCAGGCGACTCGTGAAGTCGAGGTCGGCAAGAGCCGGTTGCATCTCCCGTTGCAGATAGCCTCGCAGCTCCTCGCCACGCTCAGCGTTCTGGCTTTCGGTCTTGTAGGCGACCCGGCGGTCGAGTTCGCTCAAGAACGCACCGGATTGAAACTGCGCGTGGGCGCGGGCGATAGCGTCAGTCCTACTCATAGTGTCCTGTTGCGTTGCGAAATTTCTCTGATCGCTCAGCCTATCGGGAGACGATTGCGGCTGGAAGTGCTGCGCCACGGCGAATTGGCCTTGATAAAGCTGAGCAAGCTGCAACAATTCACCAACCACCGCTTCGGTTCCGCGCCTCGCATGACCAAGGAAATCCGACTCAACGCCTTCGCCATGAACTGCGTTGCGCATCAATCCCCGGGTCTGTGGACACATCCGCGCGACCGCACGGCCGAATATAACCGCCTGCCCTATTGGCTCGATCTTGCCAAAACCCTGGAGCGCGGCCGGTTCGACGGCTTGTTCCTTGCC
>Ga0306926_10010712_pt1 | contig 10145 bp, 12 predicted proteins | sample flu12Cox44000178_FD_203759 | JGI IMG/M metagenome (GOLD analysis project Ga0306926, IMG submission 203759) | Lab enrichment of tropical soil microbial communities from Luquillo Experimental Forest, Puerto Rico - flux8day.12C.oxic.44.000.178 (v2)... | ecosystem: Environmental > Terrestrial >... | reverse complement strand
ACTCCTTTCCGAGGGTGATCGAAAGTCGAAACGTTTTACCGTCCCAAAATCTCTGCACCGACCCGGCCGTTCTCTCGGCTATCGAGCGGAGGCGGCCGCAATCTGCTGCCGCATGACGGCCAGAATGGCCTGCGCGCGTCCGCCGTTGCGCTCGACGACGCCTTCGAGCTGCGAGCGCCCGTTCGCCGCCATACTGAGCCCTTCGATGATGATGTCGCTGATCTTGTAGGAGCCGTTTTGCGCGGTCAGGCGCCAATCGACCCTGACCGGTTGCGTTGTGCGGCTGCGGGTAATCTGGCTCGAAACGACGACTCCGTCCGGCTCCGGCCTGCTGCCTGTCACGCGCGGGCAACCGCCGCGCTCGGTATAGTCCGACAGTTTTTCGCTGTAGGTGAGCACGACGTAGCGCTCGAAAAGCGACAGGAATTCTTGCTGCTCGAATGGCGTGAACACGCGCCAGAAGCGCCCGAGCACAAACCGGCCGAGCCCCGGCACGTCGAAATCGGTGCGGAACAACTCTTGAAAGCCGGCCATTTTTTCTTCCGGCGAAGCGCTCCGCGTCACCGTCTGCAGCTGATTGCCGAGATTATTGATGAACGCTGCCGGGTCCATACCGGCTGCCGCCGGCAGCGAAGGCGCCAGCGCACCAATAAACGAGAGTATCGTGGCTATCTGAAAAGAACGTCGAAACATCGCGGTCGCCCTCGGCCGTTTGATCGAGCAGAGGTAAGCAGCCGAGTCGCTAACGGGGTGTGAAGCGGATTACTCTTAACCCCGATTTCGCCCTTGCCTGTCCTCACGCTCGCCTCGTCACGGTTGAGATAGACGAGGAACGCGGAAGTGCCACGCCGGAAGCGGGTGCGGTAAGCGCCGCAAATGGTGCGAGGCAATTTGGTCGGGAGAGGCGGGAGGCTTCCTTATGCATGTTGCCGATACGTTCGATTTGGGGTCGCCCCGATTTGGAGATCGCTGACGTATCTGCGGACCGCGTTCTTGAAGGCTTCCCCGAGCTCGCCCATGACGACGAGGTCGACGCCTGCAGCGGAGCCTTGGAAATGCTCAACCCACGAATGAAGAGCTGGGGTATATTCGAAGCGACGCGCCGGCGAGCGGAAGAGCTCAAACAGCAACCTGCGCCGCGGCCCGCCAAAAAGGAATGGGCCCGCGGCTCGGTCGAATGGCAGGCCGAACAGGACAGAATGAAGTCAGGTCCGGTCCCAGCTACTCCCGCCGAGAAGCTGTGAACCCCTAATGCTTGCTATGTCGGATCGAATGCTCCATCGCCCAGTCCTGGACCAGCAAACCCAACGGGCGTCCGGCGAAGGCGGGACCGACGGTTCGAATCCCCCTCCCTCCAGCGTCGGTCAGGAACGAACTGTTCGGCTAAGCACGGCGTGCCGGGATGCGCGCCGAAAATCGCAGGCTTTCGTGCCGCGGTACTGATGGTTCGAATCCATCTCCCTCCAGCAGACAGTCCGTCTCTCGCGGCAAGTAGCGCGCCGCGGTCGAGAACCCCCGGCTTTTCGCGCCGGTGTGCGGGTCATGGGAGATGGCGCGGTCGGCAGAGACAGGAACAGACCGGCGACATGGCGCCCACCGGTGACAACGTCTCTGTTGGGCCAAATTCCAGTACCGCAGCGCCAGTGATGGTGGTCCAAGGTAGTCGCCGCTCTTGCGAGCGAAGCTGCTATTGGCTCAGCTGGTCAAGCGAAGCCGAGCAACGTCCGTTGCTCGTGCCAGGCAAGCGGCAAACGGGAGCGCGTCAGCAGCTTGTCTGCGGTCAGATCGCGCGGCTGTCGCCCGTCGAGGATGGCTTGGGTGATGTCCGGGGCGAGATAGCTGAGGCGGACGAGCCGCGTGAAATAGGATGGGCTCACGCCCTCGCGCTTGGCCAGTGCGGCAAATGGCACACCGTCGCTGCCGATGAGTGTGGCATTGAACCGGCGCGCTCTGATCAGCAGCTTGATCAGCCGCGCATCGGGTTTGGCTGTCGGAAATGAGCCGGTGCCGTCGATCAGCATCTTGATCTCCCGCCCGGAGCGGCGCAGCTCTATCGGCATCGAGAGGATCTGGGTTTCATCGTCCGCTCCACTCGGCAATGGCGTCGCGGCGATATCCAGGAGCATGCGGAGCCGTATCGGGCGGAGATGGATGTCGAGCCGATTGGCCCCGATGTCGATGCGCTCGATCAGAGCGGTAAGCAAGGTACGCTGGCGTGTTGCGGGCAATTCGGACCAGCTGTTGCCGATTTCCTCGGCGCGCGCGATCAGCCGGCGCTGTGCTGACGGATCGGCAAGCCGTGTCGCCTGATAGACACTGCCGGGATCGACAAGCCATTGCCGCAGGCGGCTGGTCACTGCTTGCTCTATTTCTCCCGCTGGGATGCGCAGCCCGGCGGACCCATCGGTCTGATCGTTGGTGATCAGCGTTCGGGAGACATAGTAGCGGTACCGCGTCCCTTTCTTTGTTGCGTGGGTCGGCGTCATGCGATTGCCGTCACCATCGAACAACATGCCGGCGAGCGGGCTCGGCAGGCGCGTGCGGGTGCCGAGGTTGCGCTCGGCGGTATTGGCGGCGAGCTGTGCCTGGACCGCATCCCACAGGGTTTGATCGATGATCGGCGGGTGTTCACCGGGATGGGCTTGCCCCTTGTGCACGATCTCGCCGCGATAGAGGTGGTTCTGCAGGACGTGATACAGCGCGCCGCGTGAAAATGGCTTACCGCCAACGCGGCGACCCGAAGCGGTGGTCCACGACTTGCTTTTGATCCCCCGAGCTTCGAGCTCGTCCTTCAATAACCGGACCGAGCCAAATTCGGCATAGCAGCGAAAAATGGCGCGTACGATTTCCGCCTCGCTCTCGATCATTAGAAGCTTGCCGTCCTGCGCCCGGTAGCCGAGCGGCGGGACGCCGCCCATCCACATTCCCTTCTGCTTCGAGGCGGCGATCTTGTCGCGGATACGCTCGCCGATGACCTCCCGCTCAAACTGCGCAAAGGACAGCAGAATGTTCAACGTCAGGCGGCCCATCGACGTCGTCGTGTTGAACTGCTGCGTGACCGAAACAAAGGACGCAGCCCTCGCATCGAGGATCTCGACCATCTTGGCAAAATCGGCCAGCGACCGGGTGAGCCGGTCGATCTTATAGACGACAATGGTATCGACCCGACCCGCCGCGATGTCGGCGAGCAACCGTTGCAGAGCGGGCCGATCCATCGTCGCGCCGGAGCACCCGCCGTCGTCGTAAGCCGTGCGCAGGCACACCCAGCCCTCGTGGCGCTGGCTGGCGATGAAAGCCTCGCACGCTTCGCGCTGCGCCTGCAGTGAATTGAACTCCTGCTCGAGCCCCTCCTCAGAGGATTTGCGGGTGTAGATCGCACAGCGGACGGTTCCGCCTCGCCGCGTAGCGGCGGGCTTCGTCAATGGCCTGCCTGCGCAAGGAGCGAACCGCGCGCTCGCTTGGTTACACCAAAAAATCGCGGCCCCGACCAATGTGTCCCGGTGATCCGTTCGGCAATCACGGTCAGCGAGCGATAACGCTGGCCCTCGTATTCGAATCCATTCTCGCCCACGAGAACGGTGTGCGTGTGGCCACGCCACTCCCGCACCACGGTCGAGCCGGCCTTTAGGACGACGCCGGAGTCGACAGCGCGAGCGCCCCTTTCCGACGCTGCGGCGAGGGTCTGCAGTCGGCGATGCAGTGCGCGGTTGGGGCTGCCATGGGCGCGCTGTTGCAGTTCGTGGGCAAGGCTTCGGATGAGCAGATCGCGACTCATCCCAAAAGGCGGCTCGGTGCGATGCAACTTGCGCCAGGCAAGCCGCAGCTCCTGTGTCGATCGATCGAGCAAACCGGCGATTTTGGCTTCGATCTCGCTCGGGCCCGGCTTTCGTGCTCGGTCGTTGCGGCTGCTGCCCCGACCGGGAACGGGCGACGGCCCGCCAGAGTTCTGGCGAGCCGACGCGACGTGGATTGCAGACATCATGCGCTCGCCGACTCGGCGATGCGGTAGACCCGGCCACGTTCCTCCGTCGCCGAAGCAAGCGCAAGCCCCAGCTTTTTCTTCAAGGTTCCCGAGAAGAGACCCCGGACCGTGTGCCGCTGCCACCCCATCGCGCTGGCAACTTCCTCGACAGTTGCGCCCTCGGGGCGCTGCAGCATTGCGATGACCGCCGCTTGCTTTGACGGTCCCCTCGTGTCGGACTGTCGGTCGGGGTCTGGCAAGGCCTCGATCGCGGACCACAGCTGATCAATCAGAGCCTCGCGGTCGCCAACCTTCCGCCGTTTCTCGATACCGGGCAGCGCATTCCACAGTGCCAGCAGCCGCTTGCCGCTAAGCCGTGCTACGTGCAGCTCCTCCTTTGAAGCGACGGCGATCTCGCCCTCATTCACTGTGGCCGGCGCCTCGTGGCAGAGCGTGATGCCCTCATTGCCAATGATGTAGATGCGCATGGGTGGGTTCTCCTGGTGGACCCGGCGGCCGGTGCCGTCGGTGACCCACACTCACGCTCTCTTCGGCGCCCAAGGCCACTCCGTTCCGGATAATCTTGTGGCGTTCTTCGCCACGGTCCGAGCATAGAATTACTCAGCCGGAAACTGCGGCTCATATTGCGGGAGAGGCGGAACCGCGCACCGGTGATATGGCCGGTTTTTAGAGTCCCGTACCCCTGCCGCTCGAAGTGTGATACGCTACCGGCACTGGCGCTGCTGCAGGAAAAGCCCAACAAACGGGCCCGCACTTGTCACTTTGACATTGTTCGATTAGCGCGCGCACCGTTAAGTGCGAGAGAGACAGGAGACGAATGTCTGTTTTTCGAGACTCGAAGGCTCTTTGGCCTCGCAGTTTGCTGATGACTCGCCGCGGGATGAAGATGGATTCGACCTCTCGGTCCCGTCGTCGGCTCATGTGCCAGCAGGCCCGCAACTTCGGCCCCAGGGTTGGTTCTAGAAAGACCTTGCGTAGTAGCGTTGAGCATATTGGCTTTCCGGTTAAGCGCCGCGATCAGCCCGTCGATTCCCTCGTTTTTCAGGATAGCGCCGAATTCGGAGTGGCGGGTCGCTACCTCGCTGATTGCGCCGTCAAGGTAGATATCCGAGATCAGCCATGTATCGCCCTTGCGCCGCATCAGGTAATCGACATTGACCGGCTCACCATTAGCTTTGATGATCTGACTCTTGACCATGACACCAGCAGCAGCTGGCCGTTCTCCCGTGACCTGCAACTTCTGCCCGCCGTAGCTGTCGAAACGATCGGCATAGATGGCGGAGATGTAATGCCCGAAGCTGTCAATAACCTGTTGCCGCTGCGCCTCTGACAGCGTAGCCCAGGACGACCCCACCGATAAGCGGGCCATTGTCGGGATGTCAAAGGTCCGACGTATAACAGGTTCCAGACGTGCGAAACGCCCGCTTTGCCCGAGCGAGCGGCCGCTTTTCATCGTGCCGAGCAGCGCGTCATAGAGACCCTGCACCGTATCGCCGCCACTCGCCGGGACGGCGTGCGCCGGATAGGCAAGCATTGCGATGCCGAGGCCGGTGGTGAGAACGGCCGCTTTCCAAGCTGCGGTTTTCGCGATGACCGGCTTGCCCGAGACCCGTTTAAAGATCGCTGACAGATTTGATGCCACGGTCCCCTCCTATCGAACGCGCGGGTTGCCTGCTTTGAAGGGGTTACCGAGCCGCCATCCACGAATCTCCTCTTTTTTTCGACAGCCCTGGATGACCGGCACCGCATCCCTCACATCAGTGCGAGGCTCCGGCGACGCAAGTCTCCACTGTGCCAAGCGTGAACGATCGTCAACATCGGAGGCAGCAGGCCGATCAAGGGCTCGCTGCGTCAACGCTTCGAACCCTTGGCATTTTGCGAGGATTTCACGGATTCGCGCGGCTCGTCGGCGGGGCACCTAGGTCGCGGTGTCCTTTTGTGGGCGGGGCAGATCCTGGGGTCCCGATTCGGCGATCAGTGGCTAGTATTACTCGCGTCTGTCGTGAACCCGCGGCAGTGGTGTGGCGACTACACGATTTAAGGGCGTAATCCCCAGGCAGCCAGGACGATGCCAGCAACTGGCTCTATCTCGAACCTTGCGACAGCAAGTGAGCCATGGCGCGGCCAACCGCTGAGACGGTGCTCATAGTCGGTACCTCATTGGGCGAAACACTCGGAATTCTAAAGTTGCCCGCTGGGGTGCGATTCGCCCCCGCCCGGCGCCTGTGAACTCCGCTGCTCCAGGCAACCAAAGCGCGCTACGATAGCCACGGCAGATTTTGTGGGCGTTTGGCGCCCCGCTTCGCGCTTGTGGCACATTGTTGCAGGGACCGCTCTACCCTTCTACCGTTTGGCCGAGCCCAGCACCAGCGAACGGCGCCTCGGCACCGTGTCCGCGCAGAATAGCTCTTCGGGTCTTATTAGAAGTCGAGGCCGCGACCAATGTATCGATTGAGCCCTGGTCACGAGAAGACGCCGATTAGGCGACGCGCGCTACTGATGGGCGGGTTTGCCGGGGCCGTCAATTGTGCTGTTCCTCCGGCCGCTCGCGCTGCAACCGCATTTGTCTTGCCGAACACAGCAGCCAACCGACGATTCGCCGTGCGATACAAGGGCATCAAGATCGGTACCCATACGGTTTCATACTCATCGGCGACGGGCGAAACGCGGGTCAAGACCGAGATCAATCTCGAGGTCAAGGTAGCTTTCATAACCGCCTACGCCTTTAGTCATCGCTCCGAAGAAAGTTGGCGTGCTGGACGGCTAATGTCACTGAACAGCGACACTGTGGAGCACGACGAGCGCCTCCACGTCGAGGGCGCGGCAACGCCTCAGGGATTTCGCATCGTGAGTAAGGGCGGGCCGTTTATCGCCTCTGCTGCCACGCTGACGTCAAATAGCCTTTGGACCCCGGCGATGCTGGAGCAGACGACAGTCGTCGATGCGCAGCGCGGTGGCGTAATTGGTGTAAGCGCCCGCAAGCTGGCCGAGGAGCCGATCGAGATATCGGGAGGCCAGGTTCAGGCGACCCGCTACACGTTTATTACGCCCTATTACGCTGGCAGCGTTTGGTACGACAAGGCAAACATGTGGGTACACGGTGAGTTCGAGCGTGACGGCTCGACGGTCCAGTATCAGCTTGAGACTTGAGGGTGCTCGCCCGCGCGCAATGGGGGCATTGGGTCATGTCATTCAAACGACTGCTATTTCTGAGTGTAGCCATTATGGCAAGCGCCGTCGCGGGCTGCACGGCGCCATCCGACGCCGTCGCTCCGAACCCAGTTACTCTCTCCACCGGGATCCCCGGCGGTGTCTATCATCCCGTCGGAAACGCGATCTGTCGCATGTTTAATCTGGAGTCCCAGCATCAGGCGATGCCGTGCGTCGCGACAAGTTCTGACGGCTCAGTGAGTAACATTCAACGTGTCGAAAGCGGCGACTCGGCGTTTGGACTCTCGCAGACCGACGTGGCCTTGGCCGCTTTTCAGGGAGAGGGGCCGTTCGCTGCCGCCGGCCCCGATCCGAAGCTCCGGATGGTAATCGCACTTTACCCGGAGGCATTTACCGTTGTCGCTCGCGCGGACACCGGGCTACGCGATTTCCAGGACCTGCGTGGCAAAAGGGTCGGGATCGGCACGAGCGGTGTCGGATATAATTTTACCCGCGATGTCATCCTCAAATTTTACGGCGGGAAGACCTCCGGTCCTGAGCGCGTGCTGGAATTCGCGCCGGCCGATCAGAACCAAGCGCTCTGTAATAACAAAGTCGACGCGATCATATTTGAAGCGGGGCATCCCAATGGGCTGACCCAGGAAGCTACGACGGACTGCCGAGCCAGGCTGGTGCGGGTCGCTGGCCAGCCCATCGATCAACTACTCGCGACGCACCCCTATTACATCACGTTTATTATACCGGGCGGAATGTACGTCGGAAATCCCGGCGATGTCCCGACGATCGGAACGCGGGCCGTGCTCGTCTCATCGAGTGATCAGCCGGATGAGGTGGTCTATGCCATGGTCAAGGCCGTGGCGGACAACTTTGCCGTTTTCCGCCAATTGCACCCCACGCTGTCGACCTTGAAGGTCCGGGACATGGTGCCCAACGCGTTGGCCATACCGATCCATCCGGGAGCGTTGAAGTATTACCGCGAAGCTGGCCTTTTCCGTCAATAACGGTCGTACCCAAGCGGCATTGCAGTCGCAACGTTTTTCCTTCAACGAAACTTCCACACAGTTCCTCATCTATTGAGCCGCGCAGCACCTCCGCCCTCTCTTAGAGCCGCGCCTTCTCGGCTGGTGCTGCGATGGCGAGTTTTGCTTCGGTCTCCGCGAGCATGGACCGCAACGCCACGGCGAGCGGGACAAAAGGTTTGTCGAGATACGGGGAGTTTTTCATTTCGGGTCCTCTGTTCGGCTTTCTAGGCCGTACCAGCGAGCAGCACTGGTGCCGGGAGCTAGAAACGCCCCAGAGGCGGGCGCGGGCGTATTCCCCTTTCGGGTTTTGCATTAGCCGCACTCCCGGCATAGTACGGACATAACAATCCGGCTGTTTCGGGGCCGGCTCCCGCCTCTGATCGCAATGGCGTTTCTCGCGCCGGGGGCAACCATGCAGCGGATCAGCCGCGGTTGCAATCAGATAGGCGGTTAACGACGAGCCCGACGCCTTTTGGCCGCGACCTGCTGGCGTACCCCGGTTTCTAGATTGACCACCGGCTACTCCAGGCGTACCATTGTGGGAAAGGAAAAATCACGCTCGGGGAGATTGCATCATGGCGCATGATCAACGGGAATTGATCGAACTCTGGGACCGCGCGGGGCGTGTGTGTGAAGAAGCGCACGAAGCCGTTCAGGCTATTAGATCCCAGCTGCAAACGTCCGTCGGATTGCTGGCGGCGCGTATTGGGCATTCGGTTGACACTCGCGACCTCGTTGCGCGGTCAAGAGTATTGTTGGAAAGAAGCGCACGCTTACGCGCCCTTTAGCTTCTTCAGAATTTTTCGGGTCCGACCGCAACCGCTGGTCGAAGGCGTTGCCCACCAAGGGCGGGTATTCACCCGGTTCTGGTGCCACACTGATGGCCGGAAATCCCAAAGACGGACGGTTAGAAACTGCACGGCGGCATGTCCGTGAAGGAGCCGTTCGCGTCACCCGCCAAGAAGCGCTTACAGCGAGATTGGACCGCCTGGGATGCGTCGAACTCGCGAAGCAAGCCGCCTACGTACTCAGCACGCTGGAAACATCGCTCAGATTGGCGCGCGAGGACCTCCTGGAGCTCGAAACGCGCCGTTGCGCGGGACGACGATAGGGGTACTTAGCTCTAGTTCCTCGGCACTATTCTACTGGCGCAGTAGGCCTACTCTCGACGAAAGCGTATGGCTCGCACGAGTGACGCGGGAATTTCAGCGCGAGCACCCGTGCCCTTCGACGGGGCGCACGAGCGGGGCAAATGCGCTGTCAAATGCGATAACGCGGGAAGTCAGGTTTGCAATTGCCCTCGGCTCCCTCAATGTGCCGAGCGCGACGGTATCACCGGCGCTATGTCCGTCGCCTTGTCGACCTCGCCTTTTTTGACCCACAACTCGTTGACGCAATCCTGCAGGGTCGGCAACCCATCGAGCTCGCCGCGACGCGTCGGACCGAACTCGATCTGCCGCTCGACTGGACCGAGCAGCACCGGCTGCTCGCAAGCTGAACCAATCGCATCCTCGCCCTGAAAGGCCGGTCCGAGCATCATCTTTTTATTTCATACGAGGCGGCTTACCCAGCGGGAGCAACATTGATCTTATCACGGCAACATGATTGGGGTCATTCGCAAAGCGACCAATAGTAACGTCTTCAGCGCTTTGCCACTCGATCCCGCCAGCGGGGATAGTTTGCGACAACTCTCGCATCCATTCGAGCACTTCCTCTTTGGCCTCTTCACTACTCCAATGCAATCGCTCACTGCGTCTTACAATAGCCCCCTCAACAACCTCCGGATTGATGGTTCTAAAGAGGACGGCCCCCCAAACCACTCGATCTCTCCGGTAGATCATTGCGTCCCCCCCACGGGGGGCTGACGACAATGGCCATCGATTGTTGGGCCATCGCGATGGTCAGCACGCTGGCTGAAAACAACGATTTCATCTTTGCTGCCCTCCTTGATGTGAGCAATTCAGTCCGCC